>Ga0136558_1000414_pt1 | contig 24274 bp, 27 predicted proteins | sample AntRauTorckE6833_FD_101391 | JGI IMG/M metagenome (GOLD analysis project Ga0136558, IMG submission 101391) | Saline lake microbial communities from Rauer Islands, Antarctica - Metagenome Torckler E6 #833 | ecosystem: Environmental > Aquatic > Non-marine Saline and Alkaline > Saline | place...
AACCGAGTTCAGTCGTTTTCTTTACGGACAATCGATACGGTTATTTCTGTCACTCCGCTATCTATATCGGCAAAGGACTGTATTTGTCAGTCAACGAACCGAGGGGAAGTTTGTGTTTTTCGTCATTTCGAAGTATTAAACGTGACTACCACGCTAAGAATGCAAGCCTCGCGACTGTAAAATAACGCCAACAGAAACCGTCTATCTGTTGGCGTTTTCTGTTTCCAAACTATCCAGAAAAGTTCGAACATCGTTGAATAGCCTGCACAAAGAAAAAAACCTTTTTCATAGGTCTTTTTTTGACTGTGAGTGAATTAAACAAAGTAGTTAACTTACTTAGTGGTGATTTTATTTTATAAATTGTCGACCTTGGGTAAATAAAAACCCTCTCACCTGTGGTGGAGGGCTAGTAAGTAAAATCAGGAAAAAATTATCCCGTATTTTGTTGTAATGATTTTGCTATCTCTGCAAACTTTTTGTTAACTCGTTTAACCTCGTCGCAACCTAAGGAGCAGTCTATAAATTTGTAGTTGACTGACTTTTTGCTTGTCCCCTTATCCTCTGAGGTCACGCCTGGAACAGAAGTGGGGAAAGTATTTCTGGTTCTGCCTCCACCCCTCTTATGATAAGACGGATCAACCGTCCTCATTCGCGGGTTATTTGAATAAGCAGAATTTAAAACACCAGCTTTTGAACCAAGATAATCTAAATCCATTTTTATCTCCCTATACAAAGTACTTTCACCAGATTATTCTGGTCAGGCAAGGTTACCATACTGTTATTTATTGTAAATAAAAAGACTCCCTTTAGGAGTCTTTATTTTAGGCGACATTAATAAACTCACTTAAACTAACCAATTTATACATATTACCCAGAGAGTTATCTTGCTCGTTTTTAACAATCTTTTCCCGCGGAGACAACTCAGCGAAAACTCTAGTTGATAGTATGGCCAAAACAATCGTAAAGTTGAAACCCGAACGATCTAAAAGCTCGCTAGCAATAGGCATCGTACAGTCTGGGCGACCGATTATATGGCACAAGCGATTGCCGGATGAAATTGATTTTCTTCTGCATATAAAAGTAAGGTACTAATTGATATTTCACGATCTTGCAAAAAGTATATAATCTTATGAACTTCCATTTTTACCCCTAAAATTTAAAAAACAAACCAGCGATATTTATATAACAAAATCTTAATCCGTTCAACTAATTTTAGTAATGATATAATATCAAATACTGTTACCGTGAACTTTTTAACTGATATTATTATTGCGATTTTAGCTGGTTACCTGAGCCTGACTAATTCCTTGGCTGAAAAAGTAGACAGCCTATTTTCTACTGATTCCGAAATATCAAGCGTTGCTGAAATCACTGAGGTGAGCTCAATCACTCCACTGCCTAGCTCAGACCGCAAACCAATACCTGATATTCTTCTACGCAGTAGTGCTTACCAACAAGCTGCCTTAGCCGGCAGTGCCGGCTTAACCGGAGCCACTACTAAAGATCCTTTCGATGCCATCGTTAACGTCTTCTGTACTATGACAACCAAAGAGGTCATCCGTACGACCACCGGGACTGGATTTTTTATTGACCCAGACGGAGTTATCGTCACTAATGCCCATGTGGCCCAATTTCTCTTACTGGAAGAGGCTAACGATTTGGGAGAAGCGGAATGCATTATTAGAAGTGGCGACCCAGCAGTTCCAAAGTACCAGGCAGAGCTCCTGTACCTCCCCCCAGCTTGGATACAAGACAATTCCAGTGTATTGAGCGCCAAAGTACCGATGGGAACCGGAGAACGCGATTATGCGCTCTTATACGTAAGTGAGAGCATAGATGACAGTCCGCTTCCTGCTCAATTTCCAGCCTTAGGTTTCAATACGAGCAAACTCCCTCTTTCTTCTCGTAATAATTACGTGCTAGCCGCTGGCTACCCGGCTGCCCCCCTACTAGAAAGTGGACCTAGTGCTGACTTAGTTCCCCAAAAAGCTACTACTACAATATCTGAGCTTTACACTTTTGGCTCAAATTACGCTGACGTATTCTCAATAAGAGGTAGTCTTGTCGGTACCGAAGGCTCCTCTGGTGGACCAGTCTTGAATGAAGAAGGTGAAGTAATTGGGGTAATCGTTACCAGAGGCGATGACAACGTCGATGGGTCTGGTAGTCTAAGAGCAATCACCCTTTCACACATAGAGCAGACGATGCTAGAAGAAACTAGTTTCGACTTAACCCAAAACCTTAGTGGAAATCTAGCTTTTCGTTCTCAAGTTTTCGCTGAAACAATGTCCCCTTTCCTGCTGACTATACTGCAACAAGCAAATTAAAAGCCTCGCAGATGCGAAGCTTTTAATTTGTGTTTAACTAATTGATTTAGTGTAAAGGGTTTGGGTTGGGTAAGCAAACTCGATTCCGACTTCAGAAAATCTTTTCATTAAATCAAAATTGAAATTCTGTTGAATATTTAAGTACTGGGTATAATCAGAAGACTGCACGTAATAAACTACCTCAAAAACTAAAGCCGAGTCGGCAAAAGTAGTAAAGTGCACCCTGTCCAATCTGCCGCCCTCTAAGTCAGCAAAAATTCTCGATACTATGCCTGGTACTTCCCTAACTAATTCTTGTTTAGTTTCATAAGTAATACCAAACTCAGTAACAATCCTTCTTTCAGCCATTTTTTTAAAGTTCTGTACTCTGGCTGTAGTTAATTCTGTATTAGAAATAACTAATTCTTCACCTTGTAGGGTACGAATTCTAGTGGTTTTAATACCAATTTTTTCTACGTTTCCAGCATCTGAGCCAATTACAATAAAATCACCAATTCTAAATGGTTTATCAAAGTAAAGAGAAAAAGAAGCAAACAAATCACCCAGCACTCCTTGAAGTGCAAAAGCAATAGCCAAACCACCAATACCGAGCCCAGCTATTAGCGAAGTTACCTCTATACCAAGATTAGATAAAACAAACAAAATACCAAGCGACCAAAGAAGAATTCTCGATATAAGCGTAACCAGATCAGAAGCCATAGCCGAATTTGGATCAATCTGACCGTCACCATCTTCATCTTTTTCCAAAAAATTAGTAGTGAAATGTTTAATTAAAGTTGTTGCAATTTCGATTGATTGCCAGACAACTGCAAATAAGAATATACCAGTAAAGATTTTATCGGGTACCTCATTCAGATTAAACACCTGTAAAGCGACAAATAAAGCTACAATAGTATAAAACCAACCTCTTATTCCCTCAACCAAGCCAATCAAAGCATCATCGAAATTATTACTGGTTTTCTTGGCAATAATTTTAATTCTAATTAACAAAACCATTCTCACAAACCAAAAAATCAAGGTTAGTCCCAAAAACAAAATTAAGGCAGTAAGAGGTTTAGCTAGGTTAACCTCACCCAAATATGGCAAAGTGTAGTTCAAAGCAGGAAACAAAGCAGTTATGCTACTGGTAGACAAATTTTCAAACATTACAGAAAGATTATTTAATATATCTCTAGCCTAACAAAAAACCTCTGTACGCTCAAACAAAAAGTCCGGTTTAACCGGACTTTAAAAATATTATGTTTAGCTAGTTGTGGCCGTTTCTCCAGTCTCAACTGGTGGCTGGTCTTCTTCTGTTGCCGGAGAGCTGGCAGGAGTTCCGTTCTCAGTTGAAGAACCGGTTGAGCCGAGCACTTCTTCGCTTGTGGTAGCGTTAACTGGCAAAGATTCGCTGCTCGTCTTCTCGCTTTCCTTACCAGACTCTAACATCAAGATGATGTCGTCAGCTAACGCTTGAGCTTGCTTGGAATAAAGCCTGAACTCGACAAAGCTAACGCTGGAAGAAGACATGCTAGACAATAATTCATCAACTTCTACTTGACCAATTTTTATTTTTTCTAAATTTTCCTCCTCTACCTCATAGTCAGTAAGTCTTTTTTCAATTGTACTAATTTTTTGATTCAGAGTTTTAAGGGCCTCATTTTTTTCTTTTCTCATCTCATCTTTTGTTAAGACAAGTGGGATTAGTGTTTCTATATCAATCGTATTGGTTATTTCAATCTCATTAATAAACACAATCAGTTTTTGTGTTCTCTGCAGGACATCAACCAACTTCTGTCTAGCCAACACCTCGTCTTCTTGGTATATGGCAATAGCCTCTTCTATGGTTCTGTTAATATCTTCGTTTCTTCTGACCACATTGGCCAGATCTTCTGCTGGAGCAATCTTTTCTAAAGATTTTATGAGTTCGTATATTCTAGTGGTATTTTGTTCTACCCGAGGCATCAATTTTTCATAAGCAGGTAAGGTGGTAGAAGCATTTATTTCTTCTGATTTAATGAGAGACTCATCAATAGCATCAGCAATCAAACTAGCTGGTTTAGAAGAAGCCATGCTCATTCCATCTATTTCCTCTGTATCGTCTGACTTAAGTGAGTTGGACTGCATCTCAAGAGTGGTATCTAGTGCAATGGTGGCTATGGTGGCCGCATCTGCGTCTTCTCCTCTTAGTTCTTCGATCTCTCTTTGAGCATTAGCCGAGTGAACTCTGACAGCATTAGCTACGTCTGCTTCAGCCTCAGCTGTAAGTCTGCCTTCGCTAGCCAATAACCTAGCCTCCGCTATTCTTCTGTTTAGTCTTTCAGTCTCCCACTCTACCTTTTCATAAGAATCGAAGGTCAAGGTTCCTCTTAGCTCTTCATTAAACTGAACTTTTACTGCGTATAGCACGTCACCAGGCACGGATTTTTCGGCCACAAACGGAATGACTACCATAACCAACAGGGCGACTGCTGATGAATATTTAAATATGGACTGGAAAGGAATAGCCCATTGCTTGTATGGTTCAGCATAGATTTTTTCCGGCTGGTTGTTTACCAGTTTTTTGTCAGTCTTCAAATTAGCTGGCAGAGGATGGTATTCCATATAGGAAACTAGCCGGTCCTTTAAATCACGCTTTTCAGACGCCCGTAGTTTTACGGTTTGAGATTTTTTATGAAGCTGTTCGCTGAATTTTTTCATTATATATTTGGGCGTTTTGCATTCACTTTCCTCTTTTCTTCGGCAAATTGGTCTTGGGCTTCAATCTTTTGCCTTAGCAACTTAAGTCCACGATGTATTCTGACTGAAACAGTGTTTTCACTTTCTTCAATCAGTTCGCTTATTTCTTTTGGTCCTAGCTGATCAACAAATCGGAGAATAATCACTTCGCGATACTGGTCAGCTAGCTCTTCAAGAAGCTCGAAGGCCTTTTTACCGTCAATCGTGGCAGCCAGTACCTCGACGGTACTCTCCGTCAGATCATCAAATAATCCTTCATCAACTCCGTCTTTCTCCAAAATAGAGTCTAGGGATGTTTCTTTTCTTTTTCTATACTCGTCAATAATTAAGTTGTTGAGTACCTTATATAAAAAGGGACGAAAAGAATCTATCTCATAACCTTGGCGTACGTAGGACCAAACCTTGGTGAAAGCATCATGAACTAAATCAATCGCTTTCTCACGGTCACTAATCCTAAGCAATGCATGCCTAAACAAAGCATCGTTATATTCCTCGAAAGCTTTCAAAAAACGCGTTTCGTGGTCACTTACGTTGTCAGTCGATTTCTTTCCCGGCATGTAAGAACCATTATATACGTAGACGGCCGAAAAGCCGATATCTTACCAAACCAGACGGCAAATTCTAATAAAAGCAAAACAAACACCCACCCTTTTGAATTGACAAATTATATATTTAACATATATATCTTAATTAGTTTAGAACTTTCAAAACACTAAAACAATTACCGAAGGAGTAGTTTATGGATATTAAAGAAAATAGTGGTAGTGTGGTAATTAAAATTAAGCATAAAACGATCAAGGGTATCCTTGCACTGTTTTTTTATGTACCCTTCATGTTTTTCCAGATGGTAGCTTATGTCTGGCCCGGTCTAGTAGAGTTATCCGACGTAACCTTTAGCAACTTCTCGATTTCTGATCCCGGACTTTTTTGGGTTCCCCTAATTGGTCTTAGTTTAATCGCAGGATTTTCTACTATAGTCATTTACGGGTTTTGTTCAGGGAAGTTTACGGAACAAAAAGCTGGCTCTACCCAATCAATCGGTTGGGTTTTGACAGGCCAGCTTAAACAGAGTGTATTTTTTTCTGGCATTGTTTCATTCGTTCCAGTTTTTCTAATAAACCCCACCTCATCTGAACTATTTCCGATAGGTTTGGTTTACATTTGGGCGTTATTTGGTTTTTTTGTTGTTTTTGTTTTACCAGTTACTTCACAATCTGAATTGATCACCGTAACTAAAGTCCGTAAGAGGACTATAGGCGAAATAGTGTGATCAGTGCTTATGATTAAAAACTTGAGACGGACTTTGCTCCGTCTCTTTTTCTATTTATTCTCTACTGATTTTCCTAAGCGTATCGATTAATTCCGGTAATTCGGCAACCAAAAAGTGGTTTTTGTCGGTAAAAGATAAAAATTCAGCTTCAGGTACTACTTGCTTCAAAGCCAGGCCATGCTCGTACGGCACTACAAAATCATCCTTTGAATGCATTATGAAAAGTTTGTCAGTCTTCCCTACTAATTCTCTAGCTAAGGCTGGCTCTACCAAAAAATCCTTACAGTCTTTATCCGGAAAGTCCGGTAAAGCATACGCTCCGGCAATAAGAAAAATTGCCTTAGGACGAAACGGTAGGTCATTTGTACCTAAATACTTGGCCAAAAACATGGCCCCGAGTGAACAACCAATCAATATCGCTCCGTCCTCTAGATATTCGAAGTGTCGCTCAAACCAAATACTCCACTCTTGATACTTGGCGTTCTGTTTATTCGGCATTGGCGGCATGATGACTTCAAATTCCTCCCCCAAATCTTCAGCTAGAGTACTGGTCCATTTTTTTGTCGGTATTGCATCCTCAGGCTTTGGTAAATGCCGAAGATCTATCGTTCTTAATCTTTCTAAAAAATCATCGTGGTTCTCGAATGATTCTCCCCCATGAATATAAAATACTTGTTGTTTTTGCATACTATAGCTTTCTTAATAAGATATTAATCCATTCAGTTTTGCCAACCGTGACTTGATCTTCACTCACAACCTCGTAGCCTTCGGCCATACGTTTGATATCTGATAATCGATAAAAATAAAAAATTCTTTCACCATATTTGTCTTTAACCAACTCTTCTCCCTTGTATTTACCATGCTTAACGGTAATGTGAAATAAACCCCGTTTTGCTAAGATTTTGTGGACTCGTTGAAGTACCTGAGCAAAATCCTCCTCATTAACGTGCAAAAGTGAGGCTACAGCAAACACGATGTCGAAGTTTTCAGTAAAACCATAATCTTTGATACTCTGTCTAGAGAATTTAGCATTTGCGATTTTTTTCTGTTTTGCGATTTCCAATAGACCTTCAGAAATATCGATACCAGTGTAGTTACTGGTCCTTTGGCAAATTTCTTCGGCATCTCGACCAGCTCCACAGCCCAACTCAAGAACTCGTGGATTGTCCCCTCTCCAGTCGTCGAAAACCCGGTTTATATATTCAGTCATCAGAAAATTTCTAAACTTTTCTGCGTATTCCTTAGAAAACTTATTGTAAGTATCTTTAGTGGGGTTGGTCATAATTAAAACCACTCATTTTTCTTAAAGTACCAGACTAATGAAGCCACTAAGCCGGCCACTATAAATAAAACAAACAAAAAGGCATATTCACTGTTGGCAAACGGTAGAGATACGTTCATTCCGTACAAAGATGAAATAATGGTCGGAATGGTTAATAGAATGGTCAAAACTGTCAAAGTTTTAATTCGGTTGTTTAGGTTATTGGCTAAAATGGCCTCAGAGGCGTTGCGAATATTCTGTATGGTCTTGAGTAAAATTCGGGCAGAGTCAACCACCTGCTCATTATCAATACGCAAGTCGTCAATCATCTCTTTATCTTCGCTAAATATTTGCATGTAGCTTCCCCCCATCACTTGTTGTAGAGAAACGTTAGTAGGCATTACTGCTCCTACCATATCGTTCAGTTTATTTTCATAATTAACAAACCTAACAATCTCCTTACTTCCCACCCTTCTTAGTTTCGCCCTGTCCTTATGGACTCCCCTTCTTAAGGCTATTAATTGTTTCTCAAACGACTCCGTTACCACCTCCATCATTTGAATAAATAGTTTTGTTTTCTGTGTGGTATACACTTTTATTTGCTCGGTAAAAAATGGCTGAAACTGAGGAATTTCTCTTTGTACCACAGTCATTACAAAGGCCTCCCCCATAACAATCATTAAGGGAGCTGTATCCGTATCTTCCTGATCATCTTTATAAGGGTACCGAGTGAAGAAATACGTTATCCCTCCGGACTTCTCTAGTCTGGGTACTTCAAAAAAGTCTAATGAATCCTCCAGGATGCTCATGTCTAGATTGAGACGTTCGGCCAGACTCTCCAAGTCTTCTCTGTCAGGGGAATTGGCGTGTATCCATACCCCGTTTCTCAGCTCTTCTGTTTGCTTGAGGGAGTCGTCTTTGAGAGTACGGAAGTAGTAGTTAACCATAAATAATATCCTAACATACGCCAATATCTGAATAAATCCATCTGCCTTCTCTCCCCGAAATAATTAAAGCCTAGCATTTGCTAGGCCTTTATTATTTTGTCGGGGAGCGGGGAATCGAACCCCGGCCGCACGGTCCCAAACCGTGTACACTACCATTATGCTACACCCCGAAAATCGATACTAATCAGTTTTTCGTTCCCGCTGTCGATGCGAGGGAAACGAACCAAACAAAAGCACGAACTCCTCTCTCAGGAAACGAGTCCGCAAAATATACCATCTTACCTAAAAAAATGCGAGTGACTAAACCACTACGAAGTGATTATTTGCGATATTTCCCTGGCAAGTTGTATGTCTTTTTCTGTCACCTTATCGCCAGCATCATGGGTACTGAGGACAAATGCTAGTTTATTATATTCGTTACTCCAAAATGGATGATGGGCCAATTCCTCAGCTTTCTCCGCCACTTGATTAACTACTTTCATGACATCTTCAAAATCAGCAAATTCAAAGCTGGCCTGCAGAGTATCATTTTGAAAAATCCAAGGTGGGTTATGATCGACAAATTCTTTTATTTTGTTTCCAGATATATTATTAATTTCATTCATATAATATTAGTGTAACATATTTAAATACGTTTCACGTGGCACATAAACTCCAGGTTTCATATGGAACTGGTCTATAAAACTATGCCTGGCAAGTACTTAACAGTAGCGTATTTTTCACGTGTAACCAGTCTTACTGCCAGAGCATCTATTTCCCAGTCCCCTTCATATTTATGATCCATCAACCAAGACTCAATGGCTCTATTAAGTCTCTGTATCTTTTTAAAGTGAATATTCTCCTCAGGGCGCCAAGTTCCATGTGAAATGGCATGATTGAGTTCGCTTTTAGTTTCATATGAAACCGTTTTTACCTCAATAAACCTTATAATTGGTCCGTTAGCAGTAGTTCCACGTGCAACTAAGTCTATTTCTCCCCATTTCTTCAAGTAATTCTTTTCTAGAATTGTAAAACCTTTATTTTTTAAATAATTTGTAGCGATTTGCTCCCCCAATCCTCCAATTTTATTTTTTTGGCCCATTTATTAACTTGTTTTATGTGTAACTATTTATTATGTGCCACGTGAAACATTAATTGGTTTCATGTGAAATATATCCTTTATTATAACACTAAACTATAAAGGACATTTGGTGTTGATGGTTGTGGATTGTCTCTTATCCACCTATCCACGGGCTTATCCCCAGTTTTCTTAAGTTATCGGACAATACAGCTGGTTGAGGCCAGTGACAGTTTTATCACTATGAAACAGGCTATACCTTTATTCCAGAAACTAAAAATACCTCTCTCGAGGTATGTTTCTGTGCGGCTTGGGGTAATCGAAACCCCGACTGATCCTTGGCAAGGACCCGTTATACCACTTAACCAAAGCCGCGTATAACTGTTACCATAATTTTTTAGCTAATTTAATCCAGCAAATCAGCTTTTGTTTATGGTATGTGCTGCCGATTATAGTATTTCCAACGCCTTTATGCAACGTCTGCTTGGTGGTTTTGTTAACATATTGATTCCTATAAAACTGAGTGTAGGGGATTGTAGTTTTTTTAGTCCAAGTCTTCATCACTTTCTCCTCCGACGAGTCACCATAGAGCATTAGCCACAACTTTATCTTGCTTTTATTTACACCCAAATACTTGATTGCAAACTGTATAAACAACCGGTGAACTCCTTCGGAACCATGACTTAGCCTAATTACTCGAAGGTCTTTTTGGTCGCCCGAGCAAATGTAGGCAGTAAGACCAGCCATAAATAGGGGGTCTTTTTGATAATTAGCGAATTCTACCTTGGCTGACTGCTCGGCATCTTTATACCTCTGCTTTCTTTCAGTAGCCCTGGCCTTGGCTACTAATCCTAATCTTTTTGCGTTTTCTTTACCGGCCCGCTTTTTATTTAGTATCGTAATTCGCTCAGAAAAAACTTGGTCTTTTAACCATTCCGAGGCTGTAGATTTAGATATTTCACATATCTTGGCTATCTCTGCCAGGGTAAAACCCCTTTGTCTAAGGCTAATAACTTGGTTATATTTTTCTTTATTGCGGACCATATAAAAGGTATATTATATACTAAATACGTATGTTCGATTTATCTTACTCACAACTCTGTTAGAATAGGCTTATGAAATTACCGCCAACCCTAGAAGTCACTGAACAAACAGTAGATATCTCTGACCTAACCCACCAACAAACCCGTTATTACCAGACTCTAGCTAAAAATCTTGCTAGTAAATACGCTGAACTGGGGCAAGGTAGACAAATTTTTACTCTAAGCGGACCAGCTGGTTCAGGAAAATCAGTCATAGCAGCTATATTGGAGTTAATATTTAAAGAAGAGGATTCTGTATTTCAGTTTATGAATGTTGGCTTAGACGCTTTCCATTTAGACAGCCAGAAACTCGCGGACCTTGGTTTATCTGCTAATAAAGGCAGGTACGATACCTACAATACAGAATTGCTAACCGAAAAGTTATCAGCCTTTAAAGCCGGTGAGTCTATATTATTCCCTCTATATTCAAGACTGGAGCACAGCCCCATCCCTGACCGACTGCCTACTTCTAATCAAAACATTCTGCTACTTATTGAGGGACAGTGGTTATTGCGAAATACCCCAGAATGGGACAAAATTCGTGCCCTGAGTTCACACAACTACGAAGTTGTCGGTCCATTAGAAGCTGTGCGTGAAAACGTTATCCTGCGACACATAAAAGGAGGACGCACCCCAGAAGACGCTACTAATTTCTACACCACCAACGACTTACCGAACACCAAAGAAATGTTAAAAACTAAAGCAAAAGCTGACGAAAAAGTACTATTTTACAAAGATATTTAACAAGCTTAAGTAAGTTACTCAGCCAATATCATTATGCAACCATTAGGACCAACCAGAGCAGAGTGCGGAGTATTGGCGGGTATATCAAGTCTCTTGGGCGCGGTGAGTTCTTTCGCACGACCATTTAAGCTATAAGTGATTGAACCGTCAGTGACAAAAACAGCCTTGTCTGTAGCGCTTGACTGCTCTTCATACACCGCTCCGGCCGAATCCTGGTGTTCGTATACACTTGAGTAGCCCTCAGACTCGAACGTTCTTATTACTCTTTCAGATAATTCCATATTTACTATATTATAACTGCTTTAGTAGTATTGCAAAATCAGCATTTTCAACGTACTATGTGGCCCGAAGAGCAAATGCACCCGTAGTGAAATGGATATCATAACTGACTTCGGATCAGTCGTTGGGGGTTCGAGTCCCTCCGGGTGCACCAAAAGAAAAAGACCGGTCACATAAGCTGGTCTTTTTCTTATCAGTCTGTGTTGCTGAAAGCAAACTCAAAAGCTAGACCAAGTTAACGAGAGGAGAATCGCGAGTTAAACTGAAAAGAGCAGCTTGTGGTCAAGTCTTGGTTTATTTGTGTTTTTAACTTCATATTCTGCTAGAATAGCCATATATGTCCATCCAACGAACCTCAATTCCTGCCGAAATACTAAAAGTGGCCGAAGCCTTGGAAAACGCTGGTTTCGAGGCTTATTTGGTGGGCGGTTGCACCCGAGACCTTCTCCTGGGTAAAATTCCTAAAGATTGGGACTTTACTACTGATGCCAAACCAGAGGAAATTCAAAAACTTTTCCCCGACCATTATGCCAACAATGATTTTGGCACCATTGGCATAAAAACTGAGTCGGAAGATGAGTCATTGCATGTCGTAGAAGTCACCCCATACCGCACAGAGGGCACCTACAGTGACGCCAGAAGGCCCGACAACGTTACTTTCGGTGTATCTTTGGAGGAAGACCTAAAAAGACGTGATTTTACGGTAAATGCCCTGGCTTACCGAGTCTCAACCGGTGAACTAACTGATTTATTTGCTGGTCAAAAGGATTTAGCTGATAAGCGACTGAAAACGGTAGGAGATCCTGACGAAAGATTTAGTGAAGACGCCTTAAGAATGATGAGAGCGGTACGTTTAGCTGCTGAGCTAGATTTTGTTATCGAAGGTAAGACAATGGATGCAATCCTGAAAAATAGTCAACTTTTAAATAAAATAGCTATCGAAAGAGTAGCTCATGAGTTTATTCGCACCATTAATTCATCAACTCCCATGCAAGGAATTGTTTTTATGGAAAAACTTGGCCTTTTAGAACAGTTTATTCCGGAATTACTGACTGGGATCGGTTGTGAACAAGGGGGAATTCACCAATATGACGTATACGAACACAATCTTCGAGTCATGCAAGCAGCGGCCGACAAGAACTACTCAACCGCCATGCGAATAGCTGGATTATTTCACGATATAGCCAAGCCACAGACCAGAAGAGTAGGTGGTAAGAATAAAAAATATAGCTTCTTTGGTCACGAGGTAGTCGGGGCCAAGATGGCCAAGAAAATCCTCGAGAGACTACGCCTACCAAGAGAATTAATCACTGAAGTGGTTGATTTAGTACGTTGGCATATGTTTTTTGCAGATCCAGACGAAATCACCTTGACTGCTGTAAGACGAACCATCACTAGGATTGGCGAAGATAACATAGATAATCTATTAAATCTGCGGGTTTGCGACCGAATTGGCATGGGAAGACCGAAAGAACAGCCTTTCAGATTCAGAAAATACAAAGCTATGGTTGACGAAGCTCTGCGAGACCCAATTTCAGTTAAGTTACTAAAGATAAACGGAGACCAAATAATGGAATTAAGTGGCGAGAAGCCCGGTAAGAAATTAGGCTTTGTTTTACATGCTCTTTTGGAAGAAGCCCTGGAAGACCCCCAGCTAAATACGTCAGAATATATGGAGAATAGAGCTCTAGAACTACTCAAATTGCCAGAAGACGAACTCAAAGCTCTTGCTGAAGCAGGAAAGAAGCGCCAGGCCGAAGAAGAAGCCGAAGCTCTAAAGGACATAGCTAGGGAGCATAAGGTTGGATAAGGGTTCTGCTCAAACAATAAAAAAGGCCTGAAGGAATCGGTAGTCGATGTGGTGGAATCAACTGCCGGTGCCTTCAGGCCTTGTAATCGAGCTTTCTTTTGGTGGATTATGGTAATCCAAGTGGGCGCTTATTCTTAAGCTAACCCGGTCCGAAGCTCTACGTTGTAAGAGATTATTTTTTGTGACTTTGTTTTCGAGTGAAGACAATGTCTGTAATCTCTTTGGGGTGGGATGTTATGAACGTTTTGAGTGTAAGAATCTTTCGATTCTTGGAGGTAATACTCAATTGTGTTTTGGAAGATCTCTTTAAGGGTTGCTTTAGAGGGAAGTGAAGGAGAATCTTTTCTTCTACACTTCTCTCTAAAGTAACTGCTCGCCCTTTCTGGGCCTACCAACAATATATACTTTCTAAAGGACAGGGTAAAGGACAGGCTGGGGATAACTGTCTTTTACAAATATTATTTGACAAATTTGTGTTTCGTGTTGTTTATAAAAACTAAAAAGTCTTCGTTTTTGGTGCTAATCATGGTGTCCGAAGTATTAATTAAAGCCTATAAATCAAGGCTTAATTCAATAGATACTGGGCAGTGGTCTGACCCCATAACTTCAGGATGAATGCTGGCTTGTTTAATTATTGCTACCAGGTCTTGAGTTGCCATCACGTAGTCAATCCGCCAACCAACATTTCTTTCTCTTGCTCCACCCCAGTGACTCCACCAAGTGTAGAGGTCAGGAGTGTCGGGATAAAAGTGTCGAAGCGTGTCAGTGAATCCACTTTCGAGCATTGCGTCGAATCCGGACCGTTCTTCATTTGTAAATCCTTTCTTGCCGGCGTTTGGTTTTGGTCGCGCCAAATCAATTTCTTGATGGGCCACATTGAAGTCGCCACAAAAAATTACCGGCTTATCTTTTTGCAGTCGATTCATGTACTCGAGATACGCAGGATCCCATTGTTGGCGCATGGGGATTCGTGACAAATCATCCTTTGCGTTTGGAGTGTAAACCGTACTTATATAGAATGGTTCGAATTCAGCAGTAATCACTCGACCCTCTTTACTGGTGTCACCATAGTCGTCAACCAGCTGGTATTTATCAACGATATCTTCTGGTAGACCGTTTACAACCCTATAGGGAGAGTGTTTGGTGAAAATAGCGGTACCAGAGTAACCCTTTTTCTCAGCTGAGGACCAATATTCTTCATACTCATCTAAATCAAGAGTTATTTGTTCTTTTTGGGCCTTGGTCTCCTGGATACATAGTACGTCCGGCTGATGTTCCGCCAAAAAAGGGCGTAATAGCCCTTTTCTTTCTACGGCTCTTATACCGTTCATATTCCATGAGTATATTTTCATACTGCCTAGTTTAACCTCATTGTGTAAAAAATTCGAGTTTTATAAGTAAAATAGCTAACTTTGGGTTATATAGAGACCCTAATCCCGCAGAATGCCCGTCATTCTGCGGGATTAGGGTTTTTGGGACTAATTATCTTTAACTGACCTAAGCGCAATGGCGGGCAGTGATTTGACATTTTTCCTTGTGTTTATTGCCAGGTATGCTTTAATGCTGGTACGAAACCAAGCTCCTCTATGAAGTTGTAGAAGACGGATCAGGCGCAGTAAAGTTTTGTAGTTAAAAAATAAAGTACTTACATATATATGAAAGGTTCAATCGTAAGAAAGCGTGACGAAGGTTACGGTTTCATCAAGCCAGCTGAAGGAGATAAGGATGTATTCTTCCACGCTTCAGCTTTAGTAGACATCGACTTTGATAGTCTTAACGAAGGTGACATGGTTACTTTCGAAATTGAAGAAGGTCCTAAGGGTCCTGCAGCTGCCAACATCCAACACGCAGCTGATGAAGCACCAGCTGCTGAGGAAACTCCAGCAACAGACGAAAGCGAAGCTGCTGAATAATTCAGCCAGATAAAAGATTAAGGCGTGAGAGTTTATTAACTCTCACGCCTTTTCTTGACTAAGATATAGCTAGTTGCAAATGTTTACCCGCTCTACAGCGAGGGTCGAGGCTAGAGAATGTATTACCAGGCTTGGTCCTTGCATTAACAAAATGCTTTCGCCCGGATATATCTTGCCATATTACTTGTTTCTGACTTTTCTTTGCCAACAATATAGCAGCTAATTCATGATGGCGGTCAGACCAATTTATATTTGAGCTTAAATAAATTTTTTCTGACCTCACCTCTGCCACCAAGGCCATTTGATCTAATTTATGAAAGGTGAATAAAACCACAATACCTTTTTTCATCATAATTGCCTCCAAAGTACCTGACCTTAGTATACAAAAATCTGTTTAGTTTTCCATATCTAAGCAAATTATATTGCTATAATTAAATTAATATGCTCTTCACCAATTTAATTAAAGATTATTTTGTTTGGCACTACAGCACAGCCTTTAGGGAAGGGCTTCATATCTGGAAAAACTTTTTATGGTTTGTCCTACATTTATTTTCGATATCGCAACTAATGAAAACTTGGTTTGCTCCTTGGAAAAGGATACGCGAGGAAAGAAACCGAGCTTGGGACTTTAAAGATTTTGCCAGTAGCCTATTTATTGATCTCCTTTCTAGACTGATAGGTTTTTTAATTAGAACCGTATTCATTTTGGTCGGTAGTCTTTTTTTGCTATTTACCTTAATTTTTGGCCTAGGGGTAATGATTAGTTGGTTTGTCCTACCGGTTTTGCCAATAACTCTAATCTTTTTGGGTATAGCAATTTTAATCGTTTAGTACTTTATGGACACTCTAGACAAAAACATCAAAAAATACGAAGGGGCGGTCTGTCTAGATAGATTGCTGAATCGAACCTCACTTACATATATAAGAAACATTAGTTTTGTCACCTCATTATTAACTCTTGGGGGGGCTTACCTTTCCTATACATATTATGATGCCACTTACGGCAAAATCTTACTGGGATCTGGCCTAATCTTAGCCGGAGTTTGGCTGGAGCAAATTCTTATCTACACTTACCACAATAGCTTTTTCTTTAAGGGACTAAATTCAGTCATCGGTTTGAACAAAAAAAGTACTACTGGGACTACTTACGATTTAGCAGAAATAACCTTAAATAATCCAGATGATATTGCTAAAGCTTTTTGCACCTCTAAACTCGGTTCAACTGCACTCTTGAGAAGTGGTCTTAGTCCTGAAGAAGTAGCTGGTTATTTGAAAAGTGACAGACAAAAAATTTCAGTCGACCGGGTTACTATACCGACAGGGGAGATCTTCAGTATTATAGGGTTAGGTAAATATCTAGTTCAGCAAGATAAAGATTTTGCGAACACATTAATCCAGGCTGGCATTTTACATGATGTTTTTTTAGGCGCGTTACGCTGGGTGGTTGGTGACTATCATCAGGCCAAAAGGAGCCTGCGGTGGTGGAGCAAAGATAATTTATCTAAAACCCTACCCATCGGGGGAGACTGGGCTTTTGGCACAGCTTATCAACTGCAAAAATTTTCCCGTGACATAAAAACTAGTGCTGTTTTTTCTACTCTAATCCACGACTTCACTTTCGCGAAAGAAAAAATAAATGAAATTGAATTAGCCTTAGCTAAATCAAAAGAATCTAACGTAATGATTATTGGAGAAGCAGGCGTTGGCAAAATGGACTTAATTATGAAAGTGGCAGACCGGATAAAAAACGGGGAATCACTAAATTCTGTCACTGGTAAACAAATCTCAGTCTTAGATACACAGAGTCTGTTCGCCAGTTACCAAGACAAAGGAAGTTTTGAAGTTGGTTTAATAAAACTTCTGCACGAAGCAGCTAGTACCGGTAATAATATTATCGTTATTGAAAATATCAGTAACTTTATTTCCGAAGCAAAATCGATAGACGTTAACGTGGTTGATATAATGGATAGATATCTGGCTATTCCAGATTTACAAATTATCGTTACTGATACTCCACAAAATTTTCACAATCAACTAGAGCGTTTGGGCGGTTTTGCCAGACGATTTACTGAAATACTAATCGACAGTCCTGGCCTCGAGGCAACCACCAGACTACTACAGAACATAGCTATGCAAGAGGAGATAAAACACCGCGTGTTCTTTACTTTCGGTGGACTAAGAACCATAGCCAAAGCAGCTGATAAATATATCGTGGAAGGGGTGATGCCTGGTAAAGCCATTGAGCTATTAATAGACACCGCAACCAAAGCAAACTCTGAAGGTGCGCAAATAATAAATGACGACTATGTCTACACAGTGGTCACTAGTAAGACCGGCGTTCCTGCTGGACCAATCGATGCTTCCGAGAGTGACTTACTCTTGAACCTAGAGGATAACTTAAGAAAGAAAGTAATTGGTCAAGATGAGGCTCTTACCGCCATTGCCAAAACTATGCGCCGGGCAAGAACTGGTATTCAAGCAGAAGACAAACCAATTGGATCTTTTTTATTCTTAGGACCCACTGGTGTCGGTAAAACAGAAACCGCCAAGACACTGGCTTCCACCTTCTTTGGCGGAGAAGATAAACTCTATCGATTAGATATGTCTGAGTTTTCGGGTGATGATGCTATGAGTAAATTGCTGGGTCGTGACGGTAATCAGGGCGTCCTGACAAATTTACTTAGAGAACATCCTTATTGTGTTCTGCTTTTAGATGAATTCGAAAAAGCCAGTAGCTCTATTCATGATATTTTCTTACAAATTTTAGATGAAGGCATATTCACTGATTCAATTGGCAATAAAGTAAACGCCCGAAACTGTATAATTATCGCTACTTCTAATGCTGGTAGTCAGCTAATTCTAAAAACTGTCCAGCAGCGCAAAGAACTAGCTCAACTATCACCAATGATTGTTGACCACATTGTTAAAGCTGGTATCTACAAGCCGGAACTAATAAACCGATTCGACAGTACTGTTATCTTTGAGCCTTTAGATCGAGGTGAACAAAGTGAAGTTGCTAATCTATTTTTAAACGAACTTTATAATCGGCTTAAGGAAAAGGGTTATCAAATTGAAATCAATTCTGAGCTGTTAGCTATTTTGGTCAAATTAGGCTACAGCCCAGAATTTGGAGCAAGACCGATGCAAAGAGTCTTGCAAGATACTATCGAAGAAAAGATTTCTCAAAAAATAATTGCTGGTGACATTAAAAAAGGAGAAACTGTCCTGCTAAAAAAGACCGATTTTACCCCAGAAGAGTTGGGTACGGTACCTAAATAGGGCAATATAAAAGGGCTTTTTTAACAATATTGGCCAAGTTTGTCACTCTGTCATACAATATATAGGTATGAATTCAAAAAATATTGTAATTATTTTACTAGGTGTTGTCTTAGTGGCAACTGTCGCTTATTTATTAATAAGAAGTAGTAGTGAAACAGTAGTGGTGATAGACGAAACTCCAGGAAGTGAAACCATGCCGGTTGAACCAGATGAAGGAATCGGTGACGGAGCGGAGCCTCTTGATGAAATATTAAACGAAGAGGAAATCCGAGGCCCAGAATCAGTACTTGGTACCTCAGTTGAGGGTAGAAACATTATAGCTAGGCACTTTGGTGAAGGAGATACTGAGGTCCTCTTAGTAGGAGGAGCCCACGGAAGTTATTCAGCAAACACGTATCTGCTGGCGGAAGAAGCCATAGCTTACTTTGCTGATAACGAGTCGAGTATCCCGGAAGGAGTTATGTTAACCATAATCCCTAACCTCAACCCCGACGGCCTAGAAATGACCGGAACTGAAGGAAGGTTTAACGCTAATGATGTAGACCTTAATCGCAATTTTGATTGCGAGTGGTCAGAAACAGGTGTCTGGCGCCAGCAAGAAGTTAGTGGGGGAAGCGCTCCATTTTCTGAACCAGAAGCTGTTGCTCTGCGAGACTACGTAGATACTTATAATCCAAATGCGGCCATAGTGTTGTTTAGCGCTGAAGGTAAGGTATATCCTTCCGCCTGTGGTGGAGCGCCGAGTAATGCGTCTACACAATTAGCAGCCACTTATGCCACCGCTGCCGGCTACCCGTCTGAAGCTGAATTTGATGCCTACGCAATCACTGGTGACATGGTTAACTGGATGGCCAAGGAAGGAATTCCAGCTATTAGTGTTCTTCTAAGCGACCACGAGAATACCGAGTGGGCTAAAAACAGAGCTGGGATTGAAGCAGTATTAAACATCTACGCTGAATAATGATGACTGCCAAAACTAAATTTTTAGTTGGCACTCTATTCCTGCTCTTAGTAGCAGGAATATTGCTAGTCGCTCTACAAAAAGAAGAAGAGGTTGAGGTGATTCCTGAACCAGCTCAGGAAGTGACTCCTACACCAACACCAACCACCACTGTTAGTACAATTGGCATGTCGGTTGAAGGAAGAGACATTGAGTCTCACGTTATTGGTAGCGGTGAAAATAATCTATTGTTTATTGGGGGCGTTCATGGCGGGTATGAATGGAATAGTATATTGCTTGCCTACGAAATGATTGATTACTTCTCCTCTAACCCTGAAGAAATTCCGGACAGTTCTCAAATTCACATTATCCCTAACCTAAATCCGGACGGTCTGTTTGCCGCCACCGGGCTTGAGGGTAGATTTGCCTCGAGTGAAATAATCTCCAACGAAATGCACACTACTGGTGAGGGTAGATTCAACGCAAACGCAGTCGATCTAAATCGAAACTTTAATTGTAAGTGGGCACCAGAAAGTAGCTGGAGAGGTAGAACAGTAAGTGCTGGAACTAGTGCTTTCTCAGAGCCAGAGGCCGTTGCCCTGAGAGATTACGTGTTTAGAGTAAATCCAAAAGTCGCAGTCTTTTGGCACAGTCAAGCTAACAATGTTTACGCTTCTGAATGTGAATCGGGAGTCTTACCAGAAACTCTTGTCGTTATGAAAACCTATGCCGATGCTGGTAGCTATGGTGCAGTACCCGTGTTTGATGCGTATCCAATTACCGGGGACGCCGAGGGTTGGTTGGCTTCAATCAATATACCCGCAGTGACAGTTGAGCTAGAAGGGAGAACATCAACCGAGTTTTCACGAAACCTAGCTGGCACCAAGGCCATACTGGAGTTGTATCGTTAAACAACTTAAAAAAATGAAAAGGCGAGATATTCATATCTCGCCTTTTCATTTAATCATTTACTGATACGTGTTTGCGGTGAGGTGAGTTTCGTTTCCACATAATACCTTCTAGATAAAAGTGACTCATTCCAATTAATACAATAATGCCGTAACCAATCGCCAGACCATCAGCCCCTTGGCGAATCAGATAAGCAAATAAGTAACCAAGGACTGGAGTTAAAATCACAATCGATAAAGGAATCTGGGAAAATAAATTATAGAGCCAGTTAGATTTATTCATCTTAAATCGATTGTAATCGTGAGTGATATAAAAAGCAAAGGCGCTCACATCATGGACAAATCGGAATGCTAAAATTGCAAAAAATACATACCCCCACAAAACAAAAAAGTAACTAGCTAGGAAAAACATCGATACACAAAATATATACAGCCTGACCTTCGGCTTCGATTGCCAAACCATAGCCAACATGGAGACGAAGATTAGAATAGCTCCAATAAATAAAGTCGGTGAAACAAAAGGAAGTAGTGCGTCAGGGAATTGACTCTGAAACATAAAATCAATCATCAAGTAAGCGAATACTAGACTGGTGCTTAAAAACGGAATGAACATCCAAGTTCGAAAAATCCAGTTGGGTTTTGCTCCCAAAATTAGAGCAATTCCAACTTTTTGTTTCACCCCGTGCCAGACGTCCGCCACTAAAAATAAAACAAAACCAAGTAGAGGATTAATAAAAAGTAAAACCGTAGTAGCAATTAGCACCAAAGGCAAGTAAAAAAATAAATGTTTTTTGTAGTAACTAATATAGTCGTTATCAAAGAAACTAAAAAAACTTGCGATGATGTGCGGAAGATTAAAAATGAAAACAAAGAGAGGTAACAATATAGCGTCAATTCCAGCATACGGCAAAATTGCATAGTCAAGATAAAACACATCTAGCAAGACTATAAAGATCAAGATAGGCAGCACTAAGTACGGATACAGAAAAATCTGTCTTGGTATCTTCATTAGTGATGTGGTTGTGAGGTTATTATTTTCCATGAAATTTTTTATGAACTTCTCTTAAATGCTTATCGGTGACGTGTGTGTAAACTTGAGTAGTGGCAATGTTGGCGTGACCCAATAGAGCCTGAACTGATCTTAAGTCGGCCCCGTTACTAAGCAGGTCAGTTGCAAAACTGTGACGAATTACGTGAGGAGTAACCTTCCTGGTGATACCAGCGGTGGCTGCATATTTCTTAAGCAGTCTCTGCACAGCTCTTGGTGATAATCTTAAATCACCTCCATCGTTCATCTTTCGACCGTACCTAACAAACATGGCATCGTCCATATCTTTCCGGTTTTTTAAATATTCCTGTAAACATTTTCTAGCATTGTCAGACAAAAAAACCACTCGGATTTTATCTCCCTTTCCTCGAACAGAAAATTCTTCTCTGGTCATATCTACATCATCAATACAAAGACCGGTTAGTTCTGAGATACGTAAGCCAGTAGAGAAAAGTAATTCGAGAATAGCCCTGTCTCTTTTTCCTTCTAAAGTTTTATTGTCCGGTGCCGACATCAGTCGCTTTAACTCGACAGGAGAGATCAAGTCCAGTGAGCGTTCAGGAACTTTCGCTAACTCAATCCTCTCCGGGTTAAGTGACTCAATGCCACGTTTCCGTAAAAATTTTAAGAAGGCCCGAAGAGCAATTAAATAATAATTTTGGGTGCGACGTTTCATGGGCTCAACCCGTCCAGCATTTTTTGTACCTGGTTGCCGATTAAGATAAAGGCGGAATTCTCTAATCTGTTCCTCAGTCAATTCATTTGGTTTCTTAACCTTAGCAAATTCGAAGAAGCGTTCTAAATAACGATTGTAGTTTTCTACGGTTTTAACACTTCTACCCCGCTCGATCTCTAGGTACTCAAGAAATTGACGTTTCAGTTCTGCAAGATTCATAATGAAACAATTATAACAACTTTCATGACTGTTTTGGGCAACCAAAAAACACATCCTCATCAAGGTCTAAAAACGATACTTTAAAATTTCTAGCTGATGAGTCCAAAGTTTAGATTTATTAATCTCATTACCGTTCTATTAAAGGATGATTTCAAGACTTTGGCTTGATTTTTTATTTATCTGTGCTATTATGCCGGGAACCTTCGCAGGTTATTATTCCGTACTAAGCGGTGCCACCAATGTTGCAAAACATATGAGCGGACATCTACACTGCTGGTTACGTAAAACAAATAAACACTATGCTATCAAAGCGAATAAAAGAAAATACTTTAAAGAATGCTCGTCGTCATGACAGCGACACTGGTTCTCCAGAAGCTCAAGTAGCTCTGTTGACCAGACAAATTGAAGAGCTGTCATCTCACTTGAGAAAGCACAAGAAAGACTTTCACTCACGACGAGGTTTACTACAAATGGTAGCTGACCGACGAAAACATTTAAAGTATCTACAACGAAAAGATGATGCTGCTTACAATGCCCTCATCAAAAAGCTTGGTCTTAAAAGATAAGCTGATAATCGTTCGTTCACTCGCTCCAACTGGAGCGAGTGTTTGTTTCACGGTATAGTGAATGCACGACAGTCGAGAGCTTAACTACTCACGTAGTTCTAAGAACTTCCATGATTATACTTACAAAGTATTGATTGCGGTATGAATGATAAGCACCAGTCGAATGTCGTATGTAAGGTTTGAAGTTTTACATATCTTGGAGAACTTGGTTCTCACTAATTAATTTAAATAAAATATATGGGAGTAATCCGACACCCCGACCAGAGAGTCGCGGTAATAATAGATACACAAAACTTGTATCACAGTGCAAAAAATTTATACAAATCAAAAGTAAACTTTGGAGCAGTTGTTGAGGCCGCTGTACAAGGCCGGAAACTTATTCGAGCTGTTTCATATGTAGTCAATACCGAAAGTGGAGAGGAGTCTGCCTTTTTTGAAGCCATGGAAAAACTAGGAATTGAAATTAAGACAAAGGACCTACAAATTTTTTACGGAGGTGCAAAAAAAGCAGACTGGGATGTAGGTATGGCAGTCGATGCCATTAAGGCAGCTCACAAAGTAGATGCTATTGTTCTCGCAACTGGTGATGGTGATTTTATTCCTTGTGTTGAGTACGTTAAAAGTCTGGGTTGCCAAGTAGAGGCTATAACTTTTGGACGATCATCATCATCGGGTCTCAGAGAAGTTCTAGACGATTTTATAGATTTAGACGAAGACCCAAAAAAGTTCTTGATTGGATACAGACCCTCAAGAAAGAGTGGAGGAAGAAAAACAAAAAAAAGAACCGCCCAAAAAAGTGTCAGCAAAGTTGTGGGGACTGATACGGATGGACTCCTAGACTAGTATATAAAACGACACTCATTACTGAGTGTCGTTTTATATTTAAAATTAGTAGCCGGTTTTCGATGTTTTTGTTATTCTCAATATATTAATCAAGAGATGTGGCCGACCGGATATTTGAAATCATCAAATGTCTTATCGGACACACCTCATTATAAAAATAAAATATGAAATCAAAATCTTTCTCTATAGACCTGTCCGGTAAAACATTAACGGCTGAGTTTACAGATTTAACCGAACAAGCCAACGGTTCCGTACTACTTAAATTTGGAGAGACCGCCATCTTAGTAACGGCTGTTATGGGTAGTCGAGAAAACACTAGTGTTACTTATTTTCCGTTGTCGGTAGAGTTTGAAGAAAAATTCTACGCAGCGGGAGCAATTCTCGGTA
>Ga0136558_1000425_pt1 | contig 23999 bp, 22 predicted proteins | sample AntRauTorckE6833_FD_101391 | JGI IMG/M metagenome (GOLD analysis project Ga0136558, IMG submission 101391) | Saline lake microbial communities from Rauer Islands, Antarctica - Metagenome Torckler E6 #833 | ecosystem: Environmental > Aquatic > Non-marine Saline and Alkaline > Saline | place...
CCTGTTTTTGGATGTTCCCCGACAACACGAAGTTTCTCTACACCTTTTGGTAGTGCCTTTTCTTGAGCCAAGAGTTCGAGAGCTCTTTCAAGTGTAATAGTATATGGACTGTCAGGAGTTTTCACTGACCGATACTCGCCGTCGTGATGCACATAGCCGCCAAAGCGTCCGATGCTTGTAGTGATGAGTCCTCCACTTTCTGGATGCTCTCCGAGTTCACGTGGAAGTGAGAGATACTTCGTTGCGTCTTCCACTGTTACTTCCTCAGGATTCTTTTCTTTAGGGATAGAAGCCATCTTTGGTTTCTTTTTTTTCGCACCTTTCTTTGGCTTCTTGGTATCTTTTTCTCCGAGTTGTACGTATGGACCAAAGCGTCCAACTTTCACATAAATATGTTCTCCGGTCTCTGGATGTGTTCCGATAGGTTCGTCTCCTTTTATCTCGAGACCTTCAAGTGTGAGAGCACCGTCACATTCTGGGTAGGTGTCACACGAAAGGAATTTTCCTCCGCGACCAAGCTTGATGACCATTCCAGATTTACATTTGGGACATTTGTATTTTGCATCTGCTTTTCCTAAGTTGGTAAGTTTTGGAATATTTTCTTTACTCTCAACATCTTTTTTGAAGGGAGTATAAAAATCTTTGAGCGTTTTTTCGTATTCTTTATTACCACTAGCAATATCATCAAGATTATCTTCCATTTCGGCTGTGAACGAGTCGCTAATATATGTCTCAAAATGTTCTTCAATAAAAGAACTCACCACGTCTCCAGTATCAGTAGGAAGAAGGGTGCGGCCTTCTTTATCGACGTATCCACGATCTTGAAGTGTCTTGATAATAGATGCGTACGTAGACGGCCTACCAATGCCTCTCTTCTCAAGTTCTTTGATGAGTCCTGCTTCTGAGTATCGAGAAGGTGGTTGAGTTTGCTTTTCCTCGTCTCGTAGCTCTTTGAGTTCGAGCACATCTCCTTCGGCAACTTGAGGAACCTCGACATCATCTTTTCGTGATGCCGGGTCAGCTTTAAGCCAGCCATCAAAAATGATTCGGTTTCCGTTGACGGAGAAAAATGGCATGTCTTTGTGTTCACCAACTTTCACAAGTACTTTTGTTTTGAGAAGGCCTGCATTTGCCATCTGACTTGCGACGGTACGTGCCCAGATGAGCTCATACACGCGCTTTTGATCAGAATTTAACCCAGCCTTCATCTTTGAAAGATTTGTTGGACGAATAGCCTCGTGAGCTTCTTGCGCATTTTTGCTTTTTGATTTGAAGTTACGAGCTTCGTAGTAGTTGTCTCCGTATTGTTTTTTGATAACACTCGCGCAACTTGCCATTGCAGTTTTTGAAAGTGTTGGAGAGTCTGTTCGCATATAAGTGATGTGTCCTGCCTCATAGAGTTTTTGAGCGGCACCCATGGTTCGTGACGGCGTAAAGCCAAGCCGAGTGCTGGCAGCTTGTTGTAGTGTTGATGTAATAAACGGTGGCTTCGGAGATCGTTTTGCTTTTGTCTCTTTAATCTGGTCTACAACCCATTGTTCCTTGGTTCCTTCTTTGAGAATAAAGTCGACACGTTTTCTTTCCCTTGGTTCTTCTGCACAACCCAGAGCAAAGACAAGTTTCTTTGCTTCAACATCTGCAGTGATAGTCCAGAAGGTCTCTGGAATAAAAGCACGAATTTCTCGCTCTCGTTCCATAAGGATGCGTAGGGCTGGAGACTGTACGCGTCCAGCAGAAAGTCCGTAACGCACTTTCTTCCAGATAAGAGCAGAGAGGTCATAGCCAAAGAGTCTATCGAGCACACGTCGAGCTTCTTGAGCTTTACGTAAGTTGGTATCAATATCTCGTGGATGTTTCAGGGCCTCTTTCACTGCTTCTTCAGTAATCTCATTATAGGTAACTCGCTTAATCTTAGTTTTCTTCGGCATTAGTTCTGCAATATGCCAAGCAATTGCTTCACCTTCTCGATCGGGGTCAGTTGCAAGAAGTACCTCATCTGATTTTTTCGCAAGCTCTATAAGTTCTTTTGCTACCTGTTCTTTGCCCGGACTCACAACATAGTGAGGCACAAAGCCAGCCTCAATGTCGACAGCATTTTTACTGCTTTTAGGGAGGTCGCGTACGTGACCAACAGAGGCCCGAACGACATAGTCGCTTCCAACATATTTTGAAACGGTTTTTGCTTTTGCGGGTGATTCAACAACTAAAAGTTTTTTTGCCATTGGAGCTAGTATTACATTAAATAGTTTTTTTCTGCAAGTTAATAACTAAGGTGGGGAGAGAAAAATGAAAAAAGTAGTTACTTTTTCAGATGAAATTTACTAAGAGATTCTTTTATAATATCTTTGAGTTCAAGTTTCGTGAGGACGATTCCGCACTCTGCGGTACCTAAGCTACTTTTTTCTACCAGCTCGTTCCGCGTGAGAGATTCGAGTTCTAAGAGGGAGATGATCGTCTGTTCTTCTGGGGAGAGGTCGAGAAGTGACATCTGTGTTGTTTTTGTTTTTTCTAGATCCAGCGCTTCTATAAGATCTTCAGGAGAGGTGATAGGAATGGCACCGTTTCTGATGAGGTGATGCGGACCTTCTGAATTTTTAGAAAAAATAGGTCCCGGAACCGCAGCAACATCTCTATTATATTCCATAGCAAGACGCGCAGTGATGAGAGTGCCCGACTTCTTTTCTGCCTCGATAACAATGACTATGTGTGAGAGGCCTGCCATGATTCGGTTTCGTTTCGGAAAGCTCCACTGCGTCGCTTTGAAGGTTGGTTCAAATTCAGAAAGAAGCGCGCCGCCCGAGGAAAGAATATTTTCAGCAAGTTTCGCATGTGAGCGCGGATACAAAACGCTTGGATGTAGCCCCGATCCAGGAACTGCCACTGTGTGCATCTTATTCTTGAGTGCAGTCTCGTGAGCAATAGAGTCGATGCCAAGAGCAAGCCCTGACACTATCGACACATCATACGGAGCGAGTGATGCGACGAGTTTTTCACACACCTCTTTCCCATACGAAGAATATCTACGTGATCCGACGATGCATACGTATTTTGTGGATTCTTTTGGCAGCACTCCTCTGATGTAGAGTTTTTTGGGTGGGTCATTAATTTCTTTGAGGAGTGTTGGTATCTGTGAAGTCCTATTTTCTTCCATACTTACGAAAGTGTATCATTTTTGGTACCATTAACCGATATGTTAGATATAAACTTCATCCGAGACAACAAAGACATCATAAAACTGGCTGCAGAAAAGAAGCAGAAGGAATTTGACGTAGAGGCACTCATTACCCTCGATGATTCCAGGCGTGAACTTCTCAAAGATGTTGAAGCAAAACGAGCTGAACAAAATGAAGCCAACCAGAAAGTTGCTCAAGCAGATGAGGTGGAAAGGGCAGAGCTTATCGATCAAATGAAACTCGTAAAAGAAGCGCTTCAAGAAAAAGAAGAGGCTTTGAAAAAAGTAATGCAAGAATGGCAGGCGCTCATGTTGGAAGTGCCCAACATTCCAGACGTTTCGGTGCCAGAAGGAAAAGGAGAAGAAGATAATGTCGAAGCAAAAGTGTGGGGAGAAAAGCCTCAGTTCGATTTTGAACCAAAAGACCACATTGAGCTCATGACAGCACTCGACATGGTTGATTTCGAACGAGGCACAAAGGTACATGGATTTCGAGGATACTTTCTTAAGGGAGACGGCGCACTTCTTTCATGGGCTATCTGGAACTACGCACGTGATTTCTTTTTGAAAAAGAATTTCATGCCAGTTATTGCACCAGCTATTGTCAGGAAAGAATTTTTTTACGGCACCGGACACCTGCCAGCCGAAGCGGATGATTTATATAAAACACAGGACGATGATTATTTTTCAGGAACTGCAGAGGTGCCAATGATGGCATACCATTCAGATGAAATCCTTATGAAAGAAGAATTACCAAAACGGTATATGGCCTTTTCCCCTTGTTACAGGCGAGAGGCGGGAAGTCATAGTAAAGACGTGAAAGGACTCATCCGTGTTCATGAATTTTACAAATGGGAACAGCTTATTCTTTGCGAAGCCAGTCACGATGAATCTGTAAAATATTTTGAAGAGCTGAACGCCAACACGGAAGAATTTATTGAGACGCTTAAGATCCCGTATCGTAGATTGGCGATTTGTACTGGCGATCTTTCAGCAAGCAAGGTAAATCAATATGACACTGAGCTATGGGTGCCAAAAGAAAACACCTACAGAGAAATCTCAAGTGCATCCTATTTTCATGACTATCAAACGCGTCGGTTTAATACTCGCTACAAAGACGCTGAAGGTAAAACGCGCCACGTACACTCACTTAACTGCACAGCTATCCCAACACCTCGAATCCTGGTATCCCTTATCGAAAACTTTCAAAACGCTGATGGATCAATCACTGTCCCAGAAGCACTTGTTCCATATCTTGGTAAAGACAAGATTGAGTTAAATAAATAATTCGTATGTCCGCAAAGACAGTACGCTCATCAAAACTGCGAAAGAAAAGGAGGAAAGTATTTTTTCTTAAGATGACGACGCTGTTTCTTGTAATACTTGGTTTCCTAGGAGGACTTGTATACGCACTTCATACTAACCGGCTTACTATTCAAGAGGTGCGAGCTGAAGGTGCACAAGATTTTCTTAATGATAGAGCGGAAGAGTATGTGCAGGAATTGTTGGCAGGATCTTACTTTGGTCTTATGCCTAAAGAAAATATTCTCTTATATCCAAAGAGGTCCATAGAAGAAAAAGTGTTGAGCAAGTTCCCTCGTGTTCAAAAGGTGTCTCTTGAGCTCGACCCTTTTAAAGAACAGGTCCTTACACTGAGTCTGACGGAGCGTAGAGAAAACGGAGTGTGGTGTCGGGCTCTTGGTGAAGAAAAAGATTGCTACTTTATCGATAAAGAAGGATATGTATTTGCTCCAGCGCCAGTGTATTCTGATGGGGTTATTTTTGCATACGGTGGTTTCATAGAAGAGGACCCCCTTGGTAAGCAATATCTTGATAAGGAATCTTTAATGAAAATCAATTCTTTTGTCAGGGCAATAGAGAGTAGTGCTGATTTTGAAATTGAGCCCGTAGCTTTAGAGTATGTGAGAGAGGGTGAGTATAAACTGATAACAAGTTCTGGGGGATATATATTCTTTAGTGATACCTACGGCCTCCAATATGCATATGACAATTTACAAGTTTCTCTTAGAGAAGAAGGGGTAGATATGAAGACGCTCGAGTATATCGATATTCGTATTCCTAACAAAGTGTTTTATAAACACAAAGAAGGAGAATCTCAAGAACTCTAAGGTATAATACAAAGCATGTTTGCTTCTTATGCAATTTGGCACTACACCAGTGCCCTGAAGTCAGGAACTCTTTTACTGCAAAACATGACATTGTTTATGTTGCACTTTTTCTCAGTACCTCTTTTGGTTCGCACCTTGTTTGCAAAATTTGGTCGCCTGGGTGAAGACTACAAGAAGGGCTTTGATCCTGCCTCTTTCTTTACGACGTTAGTGATTAATACCCTCATGCGGCTCATTGGTTTTCTTGTTCGTAGTATTATTATTCTTATAGGTCTTATTTCCACTATCATTACTGGAGTGCTTGGGGTAATTCTTTTGTTTGCATGGCTATTGCTCCCTCCTATTGTTTTTGTTTCTTTTGTGTATGGCGTAACCTTGCTTGTGTGATATGAACATTACTGAACTTAAAAAAAGAGCTCGCTTTTATCGGCCTGTTTTACGGACAGATAAAATTTTTTCATATGTGTTGCGTCGATTGGCGTACAAGACATTCACTGCTCTATTGGTTATCTTTGTTGCTGCGTACATTATTTTTTCTTTTGGCGCGTATAACACTGCGTACGGGATAGTTCTCATCTTATTTTCTTTGTGGGCGACATGGTCAGCCTGGGAGATGTTTTACAATTCACTTAAAGCGCGGGATCCACACAAAACACAGGTGACACCTCTCGTCGCTCAGGTTGCATTAGTTAGTTCTAAGCTTGATATTACAAAGTCATTCCTTAAAACCCCTATCGGTAAGGAGTGTCTGAAACGTTTTGGTGTAGAAAAGGGGGACATTAAGAAATATCTCACAAGCTCGAGAATTAAAGTGTCATCCGGCGATATCATTTTCAATGATACTAACTTCGTTAATCTTCCCACTTTCGTTAAGGCTCTTTTTGATTATGATACGAGTTTCAAAGATTTTACTTTCAAGCATGCCATCCAAGAGGACCAATTCATCGATTTGTGTGAGTGGATTGAGAGACGTTTTTACCTCGAACTAAAAAAGAGTAGGTGGTGGACTAGAGATGCGCTTATGCGAGTGCAGAGTGTTGGCGTTGCTTTTTCATACGGAAGATCATACGTACTTGAGAGATTTTCTCAGAAGGTTGAATCCACTGAGTCGACTGTGTTGTCTGATTATTTTGAAGATGAACTTGATGATGTGGAGGACATTCTTGTTCGAGCGAAAGAGGCAAATGCGCTCATCGTTGGATCTCGCGAGAATCAGCATATGATCCACTTGCTTCAAAAGAATATTGAACGAGGAGCAGTGCATCCGCAGATTGAACATAAAAGTCTTTTTGTCCTCGATACAGAAGATCTTATCTCCTCAACAAAAGACAAGGCAACTTTTGAGCAAACCTTTATAAAGATTCTAAAAGAGATTGAACATGCTGGAAACATCATTTTGGTTCTAAATGATCTCCCTCGTTTTATTCTCAGTGCGCAGTCTATGGGAGTAGGAGTCCTACCTCTCCTTGAACCACACTTGGCTTCCTCTAAAATGCAGGTTATCGCTTTTGCTGAGACCTCTGGGTATCATCAGGTGTTAGAGCCGAACGAAACTGTGCGCGAACGTTTTGAACAACTACTGATACCAGAGAAAGAAAAAGAGATAATAAGGGTTATTGTAGAGAATTATATTTCTTCTATCGAGAAGATGCAGAAGATATTTTTTGAATACGGAGCAGTAGATACTATTGTTAATGGTGTTGAAAGGTACTTTGTTAAAAGTTCTCCGATTGATGAGGTGACAGATATCCTCGTGGACCTTTCGGGAGGGGTTGCTAGTTTAGACAAAAAGATAATTACAGGAAACGACGTGCTTGGTCTGTTTGAAGATAAGACGGGAATTCCTCTGCAAAAAGCAGGGGAAGAAGAAAAACAGAAACTCATCCATCTTGAAGAGTTCTTGCATAAGCGAGTCGTTGGTCAAGAAAACGCCATCTCTTCAATTGCTGATGCTCTGAGGCGAGTACGTTCTGGTATCTCAAACCCTGATCGTCCTGTTGGAACCTTCCTTTTCTTGGGTCCTACCGGAGTTGGAAAAACGGAGACCACTAAAGCGCTGGCAGAGAGTTTCTTCGGTAGTGAACATAACATACGGCGTCTCGATATGTCTGAATTTAGTTCGAGTGATTCCATTACTCGACTTATTGGTTCATTCGAAACAGGAAAAGTCGGAGTGCTTCCGTCGATGATTCGAGAGAATCCATATGGCATATTACTTCTTGATGAGTTCGAGAAAGCTTCGAGTGAGGTGCATGATTTGTTTTTGCAGGTTTTGGATGAGGGGATCTTCTCTGACATGCGAGGCGACAAGGTAAATGCCCGTAATACCATTATTATCGCCACCTCAAACGCAGGAAGCGATCTTATTTGGAAATATTCAAAACAAAATGAAAACGTTGCAGAACATCAGTCTGAGATTGTGGAAGCGATTATCAGCCAGGGAATATTTAAGCCTGAGCTCGTAAACCGTTTTGACGGAGTGGTGGTGTTCCATCCTCTTCTAAAAGAGCATGTCGTGAAGATCGCGGATTTGATGGTAAAGAAACTATCAAAACGACTCAGGGACAAGGGGGTGGATATCAGTCTCTCACAGGATGCTATGGAGTTTATCGTCACAGAAGGAGTAAGCTCATCCTTTGGTGCTCGTGAGCTTAACCGCGTACTTCAGGATAAGGTGGAGAGTGCTGTTGCTCGCATGATGCTTGAAGGAAAGATCAATCAAGGTGACACAGCAACACTTACTCGTTCTGATATTGAATAACTTTGACTTTTGTAGAGAGAAGAGTAACGTGTTTCTATAGAAACTAGAACTTTTAACAAGGAGGGGTATATGAACCCTACTATCGAAAATGTTAACGTGACAAATATCACAAAACTAATTACAGCAGGAGCGCTTAAGAAAGAAATTCCCTTGTCTCAAAGGGCGGAAAAAGTTGTTGCAGAAACTCGACGAATTATCGCAGACATATTGAATGGAAAAGATGAAAGACTGCTCGTGCTGGTTGGACCATGTTCCATTCATAATTTGGAAGCGGCATTAGAGTATGCGGACAAGTTGGCGACCTTACAAAAGAAGGTGCCACATCTTTTCTTAGTGATGCGTACATATTTTGAAAAACCGCGTACGACTACTGGATGGACAGGTCTTATCGCTGACCCACACCTAAATGGCTCGTTTGAGATTGAAGAGGGCTTAAGGATGGCTCGCAAGTTGTTGCTTTCTGTTAATGAGAAAGGTGTGCCATGCGGAACTGAGTTTTTAGATCCGCTTGTCCCAACCTTTATTGCAGACCTGATTGCGTGGGGTGCTATAGGTGCTCGAACAACAGAATCACAAACGCACCGCCAGATGGCTTCTGTTCTGTCCATGCCAATTGGTTTTAAGAATGGTACTGCTGGCAGTGTTGATATCGCCGCGCATGCAATTATTTCTGCCCGAGCAGAGCACAAAGTTATCAGCCAAGATGATGATGGTAATACCAGTATCGTTGAGGGAAAAGGTAATCCTCATTGTCACCTTGTATTGCGTGGTGGAAAAACAGGACCAAACTTTGATGGTGAAAGTATTAGGGCAGCAAGGGCAACCCTCGCTGAGAATGGGTTGCCTACTGCTGGTATTATGGTTGACTGCTCACATGCCAACAGTGAAAAAAGGTTTGAAAACCAAGGCGCTGTACTTAAGAATGTTGTTGAGCAACGAGCTTCTGGTAATAAGACTATTATCGGAGTCATGCTTGAGAGTAATCTCGAAGAAGGTAAGCAGCTGATAACAGATTCACCGCTTGTGCACGGAGTGTCAATTACCGATGCTTGTATTGGCTGGTCTGATACAGAAAAGTTGTTGTCTGAAGCAAACGAAGCACTTTCCTGATTTTTTGATAGTACCACCTGGCGTCTAGACGCCAGGTGGTTTTTCTTTTTTATACTTCTGGTACTATCTCTAATACATGAAAAGTTTTTGGACACAACTTAAGAAGCCGGTCATTGTACTGGCGCCTATGGCGGACGTAACTGATCCGGCTTTTCGACGTATCATTGCAAAGTACGGAAAGCCAGATGTAACCTGGACCGAGTTTGTTTCTGCTGACGGAATGTTTCTTGGTGGAAAAAAGGCCTACGATATTTTAGTTCGTGATCTTGCATACTCAGAAGAAGAGCGGCCCATTGTGGCACAGATGTTTACATCAGATCCAGGACGAATGAAACAGGCAGCAGAGCTGTGTAACAAGCTCGGATTTGATGGTTTTGATATCAATATGGGATGTCCAGCAAAAACTATAGAGAAGCAAATCGCAGGTAGTGCACTCATAAAACATCCGGAATTGGCGAAAGAGCTTATTCGGGCGGCAAAAGAAGGAGCTGGAGATATGCCTGTGTCTGTGAAGACGCGCATTGGATACAGTAAGAACGAAATTGAAACTTGGCTTCCTGCGCTTCTTGAAGTAGAGCCGGCTGTCATAACATTGCATGCACGTACTCGAAAAGAATTATCAAAAGTTCCTGCAGACTGGTCTGTTATTGAACGTGCAGTTGAAATTCGTGATGAGATGGGGAGCAAGACGCTTATCTTTGGTAATGGAGATGTTACGTCTCTTGAGGATGCACACAAGAAAGCAGAGGAGACGGGGTGCGATGGTGTCATGGTTGGGCGAGGTATCTTTGGAAATCCTTGGTTTTTTAATACTCACGTAAAGAGGGAAGACCTCTCGCCTAAAGAGATACTCGATGTTCTGGTTGAACACACAAAGCTCTACGAAGAACTCTTGCCTGATAAAAACTTTGCTGTGATGAAAAAACATTTTAAAGCATATGTCTCTGGTTGGGATGGAGCGAAGGAGCTCAGGATGAAATTAATGGAAACCAAGAATGCTGAGGAATTGGGAAAAACCATACGGGACAATACTTGACAAAAGTTTTAAATATTATATTGTCGGGATAGTTGTGGCTGTAGGTTCTATGTTGAATCTAGCTAAGATCACGTTCTTTCACTTTTCGGGAGGTCATATTATGACTAGTATCTATGTCGGAAACTTGCCTTACGAGGTGAGCGAACAAGAACTTCTTGAACTATTCAGAGAGTTCGGTGAGGTTAATCGCGTTACGCTTGTTACTGATCACGAGACTGACAGGCCACGAGGCTTTGGTTTCGTCGAAATGCCGAATAATAAGGAAGCGCAACGCGCTATCGACATTCTCTCTGGTAGAGAGTTTCGCGGTCGAATGCTTACGGTCAATGAGAAACGAGATAAGTCTGAAAATCGTAATGCCTCCAATGCTTCCAAGAGTGTACGCGAAGGTCAGTCGACACCCGATAAGGGTAGTACTGGATATCGCGGGCGCGATGAGAACTCTTCTGAGTAAGAAGTTAGGTTTTGGATTGGGGCCGATTCGCAATACGCGGATCGGCCCTTTTTATTTGAGTGGAGGTATTGACAAATATAGTTTTTAATGCTAAGGTACACATCTATTCTGATGAAGGTTCTCTATGGTAGAGACCCAGAATATGTTCTTTTGAAAAAGAAGAAAGGATCAGGGAGTAAAGAGTTAGGAAGCATCAGTGATCTCCTTTTGTTGACATGGTGGAACTGTGTTATGTTTTTCGCGGAGCGAAACAAAGAATCGGAGATCTGTTATGTCAGATAGTAGAAGTATCTTTTGGATCATTGGTATTATCGGTGGCATGTTGATTTTCCTGGCTTTTGCAGGAGGATGCACTACTCGTGGTGATACCGGAAGACTCCTCGGAGTCCGTTTCGATCTGTCGGTTGGTGAAAATTCATCGTTTGCGACTACTGCGGGTGATGAAACTGAAGCTGGTGAAAACATCACTGGCTTTCGACCGACTCCCGAAGCGACCACAGAAACTCCTCGTCGGGGTTTCGAAGGTTTGGAGGTGAATCGTGATTGATAACCTCCTTAACTGGATTTTCCAGAACCTCGCTGGACCCGTGCCTGGTGGAATTCAGATCTCTCACGGGGTTTGGGTAACTGTCCTGGTTATCACGGGCTTCATGTATATGAAATCTCTCATCAAAAGGAGTAATGGAAAGTGACTCGACGCCACAAAATCATTCTATACACCATCCTGACCTTTATTGCCCTCTGCTAACAAGCTGACGGCAATACCAATGCCTCGCGCAACCAGTTTTATATCGGTTGCCGCGGGGCTTTTTTTATTTGATATACTGTCCTCATGTCAGAAGTCTTATATCGAAAATATCGACCATCAAACTTTAAAGAAGTTATCGGACAAGAGGCTGTTATCACAGCACTCACTGGTGCCGTGAAGGCAGACAAAGTCTCTCATGCATATCTTTTCTCAGGATCGCGAGGAACAGGAAAAACTTCTGTTGCTCGTATTTTGGCAAAAGCAATGGAAGTAAAAGAGAGTGATATTTATGAAATCGATGCTGCAAGCAACACCAGTGTCGATGATATCAGAGACCTCAAGGAGTCTGTGAGCACACTTCCGTTCGAGTCTACATACAAGTTTTATATTATCGATGAGGTGCACATGCTTTCAAAGGCAGCCTTCAATGCTTTTCTTAAAACTCTTGAAGAGCCACCTAAACATGTGATATTTGTACTTGCCACTACGGAGATTGAAAAACTCCCAGACACTATTGTGTCTCGATGTCAGGTACATCACTTTAAGAAACCAAATCAGAAAACACTACGAACACTTGTGTTGAATGTTGCCAAGAAAGAAGGATATGAGATAGAAAAATCATCAGCAGACTTGCTAGCGCTTCTCGGAGATGGATCCTTCCGTGACACGCACGGCATGCTTCAAAAGGTTATTTCTGCATCAGCTGACAAGAAAATTTCTGTTGAAGAAGTTGAAAAGATTACAGGTGCGCCACGAGCAACGCTGATACATGAATATATTCGAGGCATTGTTGAAAAGGACGCCGAGAAGGGAATTGATGCACTTAAAAAAGCAGGTGATACGAATGTCGATATGAAAGTTTTTTTCAAGATGGTCTTGCAGGCAATGCGTTTCTTACTCTTGCTTCGATATGCACCCGGCATGAAGTCGCATATTCAAGCTCGTGCATCAGAAGATGATTTTGACTTTTTTCTAGAGATTGCTGAGAATAAAAAGAATGCATACAACTCTGAGACACTTCTGGCATTACTACGGGCCCATGAAGAAATGAAAGTTGCATTTGAGCCATCGTTACCACTTGAACTTGCACTTATCAATATTGCTGGAGAAAAATAAAAAAACCGCCAACGCATGAGCGTGGCGGTCTTGTGTTTGTCTTGGTCTCACTACTTTTATTCAAGAGCTCCTTGGCCGTCGAGCATGTTTCTGGCATATACATCATATAAGCGATTTGCCTCAGTGTCTGTAACGATGAAGTCTCTGTTGATGTCAGCGTCTCGGTACAGACGTGAGGCGCGATCATCGGACAGAGGTCCATCTTCTCCGACCTTTTGCCTCTGGAGACGTTCAAGGCTTGCCATCTTGACGAAGGCTTCCTCAGACTCCATGCGGAAGACAATATCTCCGCTGTAGAAGACTCGAATATTTTCATCGAGCCCTTGGTTTGCATTGCCGCTAAAGGCAGCGCAGCCGACGTTGGCGAGTAGCGCGAACAGTAAAGAACAGGTGAGAAACGTTTTCAACATGGGTGAGTCCTTTCGGGGCTCGGAGTGAAAAAGAAAACAGTTCGTAAGTTCTGATGAGACATCTTCGCAGAATTGTAGTAAAAGTCAAATTGCCGGCATGATACAATGTTCTTCTGACAGACATGATTGAGGTAAAAAATGTTACAAAAAAATATGGAGACTTCACGGCTGTTGATGATGTTTCTTTCAAGGTAGAAAAGGGCGAAGTGTTTGCTTTCCTTGGTCCCAACGGAGCGGGGAAAACAACAACAATAAAGATGCTGACAACGCTTCTAAGACCTAATTCAGGAGAAGTTTTTCTTGATGGACACAATGTTACTGAGGATCCAGATAAGACGCGAAAGTCTTTCGGTATTGTTTTTCAAGATCCTAGTTTAGACAATGAGTTGACTGCGTATGAAAATATGCAATTTCACGCCATTCTCTATGGGGTTCCAAAGAAGGAATATAAAGAACGAATTGAAAAACTTCTTGAACTTGTTGAACTCACTGACAGAAGAGACAGTTATGTAAAAAACTTTTCTGGAGGTATGAAGCGTCGTTTGGAGATTGCACGAGGATTGTTGCATAATCCTAAGGTGTTGTTTCTCGATGAGCCGACTATTGGACTGGATCCACAGACACGAAACCATTTATGGAACTATATTCGAAATCTTAACAAAGAAGAAGGGGTTACTATATTTTTTACTACTCATCACATGGAAGAGGTGGATCGCATTGCGGAAAAGATTGCTATTATCGACCATGGAAAAATAATTGAATATGGGACACCTGCAGATATTCGAGCAAAGGCTGGAACCGATAATCTCGAAGATGCTTTTATTGCTTTGACAGGAAAAGATATCCGCAAGGAAGAGGGAGATGTTGGGCTTAGTCAAATGCGAGTAAGTAATAAGATGATGAATTAGCATGAGAACTATCTATATCATGTGGCTTCGGCAGTTGAAGCGATACGTCAGAAAGAAAGCGCGTATTGTAGGTGCTCTTGGGCAACCAATTCTTTTCCTGTTCGCACTTGGCTTTGGCTTGAGTCCTATATTCCAACAAGCCGGCGGAATTGATTATATTCAATTTCTTGCGCCCGGGGTCATTGCTATGACGGTGCTTTTTACTGCTATTTTTACAGGAATGGAAATTATCTGGGATAAGCAATTTGGTTTTATGAAAGAAACATTGGTGGCACCCGTTTCTCGATTTGAAATTATGATGGGTAAGACACTTGGAGGAACGACCGTATCTGTTATCCAAGGATTACTGGTATTTTTTATTACATTTACTGCGGGCTTCCGTCCCGAGAGCTACGCATTACTTCCGGTTGCTTTCTTGTTTTTGGTCCTCATCGCTTTTCTTTTTTCTGCTCTAGGGACGGTGATTGCAGCTCGACTTGATGATATGCAAGGATTTCCTCTCATTATCAACTTTGTGGTGCAACCATTGTTCTTTCTTTCGGGCGCACTGTTTCCTCTGGACAACCTTCCTTCAGCACTTACATTTGTGACAAAACTTAATCCGCTTTCCTATGGTGTGGAAGGGTTGCGATACAGTCTTACTGGTGCATCATATTTCTCACCTTTTCTAAGCGCTTCAGTGCTCGTCGGTGTGACAGTGGTAGTTGTGCTGGTTGGTATGTATCAATTCTCAAGGATTGAGGTGTAGACAATTGTACGGGCACTTTGAGTACAGTGCAGGGATGTTTTTCTCAGCAAGTCTTTTTGTGTTATGATACATGTATCCTACCATGATAGAAAAAACGCAAGAGAAGAAAGAAGCGGTGCGGTTAAGGAAAATGGGAAAAACATATTCAGAAATTATGAATACTGTTCCTGTTGCCAAATCAACACTTGCTTTGTGGTTTAAAGAACTAAATCTTTCACAACCGCAAAAACAAAAACTCACCCAGAAAAAACGCAATGCTCAGAAGCGAGGCGGAGAGGCACGCAGAGTTATGCGGATTAGGGAAACTCGAGAAATAAAAGCACGTGCTAAAAAAGAGGTAGGGAAGCTATCTCACCGAGAATTATGGCTTATTGGTACTGCGCTGTATTGGGCAGAGGGTACTAAAGAAAAAAGGGACTCGCGTCAGTCAGTTCTAGCTGAGTTTTCAAACTCTGACCCAAAAATGATAAAGTTGTACATACGCTGGCTTATTGATATAGTAGGCGTTAATCCGAATCAGGTTTATTGTTATTTGTATATACGCAAGAGTGCCGAAGGGCATCTTTCAAGCATACGTAAGAAATGGATAGGGGTGACTGGTTTACCAAAAAAGCAGTTCACTGGAGTGTATTATAAAAAACATACAATTAAAACTAATCGGAAAAATATTGGTGATAATTACTTTGGCACATTACGAGTGTGGGTTAGTAAAAGTACTGATCTAAACCGTAAAATATCTGGATGGTATGATGGAATTGCTGAAGGTATATAAATTATTACCGGGTCGTCTAATGGTAGGACTACGGTTTTTGGTGCCGTCAATCGGGGTTCGAGTCCCTGCCCGGTAGCCAAGTTGAGCTAGCACGAGTTACGTATATATTTAGAGCGCTCGAGTTGCGTTCGAGTCCAAGAGACTCAGCAATCATGTGAGGCCGACCGAGGTCTATAAAGTAGTCATATTTATCAACGTATTTTTAGAACGAGTCATGGGCTCGAACTTTTGTGATTTTCTCTGAAATTGAAATAACCATATTTTAAGCCATCTAATTAGTTCGAGTCCTAGTTTGTCTGTTGATGATAAAAGAGATAAAATATAACTATGAAAATTATTAGCCTAAATACTTGGGGTGGGCGTGCAGGAAAGGAAGATCTACTTTCTTTTTTTACCAAACACAAAGATAATACTGATGTTTTTTGTCTCCAAGAAATATGGTCAGCCCCATACACTGATCTTGAAGGACACAAAGCAGGGGGAAAGGAAATTAACAACTCAGAAGTCATGGTACGTGGACTTCAGGAAATCTGCACACTCTTGCCTGATTTCACTCCGTACTTTCGGCCACACCATGGTGATAATTATGGACTGTTAATGCTTGTTAAAACTGGAATTGATGTAAAGGTCGAAGGAGAGGTTTTCGTTCACAAACACAAGGGATATTTGCCTGAGGGTGATATTGGGAACCATGCTCGCAATATTCAATTCATAACTACCGAATTCCAAGATTCTCCGCTGACCGTTGTAAATTTTCATGGTCTTTGGAATGGGAGAGGAAAAGGAGATTCGGAGGATCGTTTGAATCAGTCAAAGAAGATAAAAGAGTTTGTTGAAACACTGCAAGGAAATGTTGTGATGTGCGGAGATTTCAATCTTCTCCCGAACACCCAGAGTGTCCAGATACTTGAGGATATTGGCTTGAAGAATCTTATTAAAGAAACTGGTGTTACATCTACAAGAACTTCTCATTACACGAAGCCGGACAAATTTGCCGACTATATTTTTATATCTAGAGATATTAACGTAAAAGATTTCAAAGTCTTACCTGAGGAAGTTTCAGATCATTCAGCACTATACTTGGAATTTAATTAATATTTTAAACATGAAAAAGCATTTAATTATAGCAACATACGATGGAATCAATACACATTATTCAGGGGTTGGAACAATCGCTAAGAATATCATTAATGCTCTAAATGATTTTGCTGGTGATGTTGATCTTCAGGTGAGTATTGCTTATATAGAAGCAGATAAAAATGCGGAGATTTTTAACAGAGAATGTTTTGACGCATCAACTAGTTTAGTAAATAAAACAGGGGGAGTATTGATGCCATGAAGAATTCAAAGATAATATTGATGAGATAAAAAAGAGATGGTTTTCGGAGCACAGGACTTTCTGGGGGACAATTATTAGTGATGAAAAATTTGTATATGATACAACTTTAGTTAAATGGTACGGAAAATATTTAAAGAAAAAAATAGAGAGTGGAGAGATTAAATCAATATGTTTAGCAAGGAGTGGGCATCTAGGTGATGTTGTTATGACAGAGCCTGTCGCAAGATTTCTCTCGAAATATGTTGAAGACGTATCTCTTGCAACTGAAATCAAAGAAGCGGACACCTTGTTTGATGTTTATACTAAAGTGTATCCGTATAGTGACGTAGTAAATGGAAATATTCGTACCGATGCCATTGTGAGACTTGTACATGAAAGGAGCGATAACGAAAAGACTTATATACAAGGATATATGGATTCAATTGGTTTTCCAAATGAAAACATATTTGATATCCCCACCTTACGAGATTCTTGGAAAAATATTATTGAGGGGGAGTATGTGCTTATAGCTCCCTATACAAGTGGATGGGAAGAGAAAAAGAGAAATTGGGGTTATAGTAAATTTTCTGAGTTAAAAAATTTAATTGAAAAGGAATTACATATAAAATGCATCTTTCTCGAGGAGGGGTATTCTTTTTCAGAAATGATGTCTCTTATTAGACATTGTAGTTTTATTGTGGGGAACGATTCTGGCCCAACGGTGATTGCACAAAGTTTCAATAAAAAGTCGTTTATTATATTTGGGGCAACTAATCCAAAATATTTACACTTATCTAAAAACGTGGTATCGTTGTACGATAAAGAACGCCATAAGCTTTGCTCCCATAACACTAGAGATGAAGAAATAAGGTGTTGTGAAGAGTTTTGTATGGACAGGATACGAACGGCTGATGTCTTTGGCGTTATCAAATCAAATATATGAGTGAACCGGAAATAAAAATAAAACTATCTTACATAACAGGTCTTAGACCTGTGGTTTTGGAAGAAATGAAGAAGTTTAATTTTAGGATACTTGATGAGGTAGAGGATTCGGTGTTCATAGAATTTTCAGAAGAGATTATCCTAAAGGTAAAAAAACTTAGAAGTGTTGCGCGTGCATATCTAGTTTTGCAGAGTGACAAATATAATCCAACATATATTTCAAATCACAAATCAATTTTGGGAAATCTTACCGATATTATTACCAAGTCTGACAATTTTAAAACATTCAAAATTAGTTGCGCGGGCTCTGATTCTTCTGAAGTAAGAAGTATTACCAAATATATTCAAGAGACTTTTGAATTAAAAGAAAGTGATGAGGCAGATTTAAAGGTGCATATTATTAAGCCTGAGGATGTTTGGGAGATTGGTGTACAGATTACTCCACGACCACTTTCAGTGAGGGATTACAAAGTCGTTAATATGAGCGGAGCAATGGATTCGACTACAGCTTATGCCGTCAATTCTTTTTGTAATTTAGATTCATCTAATTCTTACCTCAACGTCTTTTCGGGTAGTTCTACCTTATTGATAGAAGCAGGGCAGTGTTACTCAAATCTTCAAAAACTAACAGGTTTTGATAATAATAAAAAACATCTGTCGCTTTCATTTCAAAATATAAAAAAAGCAGGATTGATCAAAAGGATTCAGCTAAAAGAAGCCGACATATTTGATAAGCCTGATTTGGGTAAATTTGATGCAATCACATCTGATTTGCCTTTTGGAATGTTGATATCAAAGAACGAGGACATGGAAAAGCTCTACGCAGATTTCATTGAATATTGTGAAGATACCCTGAATGTTAATGGTAGGTTGGTTGTGTACACAAGTAAACATGAACTTTTTGAATCTCTTTTGCTTAATTCACGATTTAAGATTATTCAATCACTACAATTAAAATTTATTACAAATGTTGATGCATATCTGAGGCCGAAGATTTTTGTCTGTGAATTTAAGGGTGATAAGAAATAACTTTATATGAAAGAATTAGATTTAAAACAGTTTTTAGAAAAATATAGAGGTGCTAGTGTAGATTTTTACCGTTTTCCCGGTAATTATGGTGACTCGCTTATCTGGCACGGGACAAAGATATTATTAAATACATTGGATATTAGTGAGAATTATGTTGAGATTTCTTCTCCTAAAAACAATGATATCTTATTTATAGATGGAGGTGGTAATTTTGTAGATTATTATTCAGATGTAAGAGACTTCCTAATCAAAAAACCTAATCTATACAAAGAGATAGTTATTCTCCCACATACTATCTTTGGGGATAATCAAATAGATGTTTTGAATGGTTTGTCAGGGAATATTACAGTATTTTGTCGCGAAGAGGTTTCTTATAATTTCTTAAAAGAAAGCTTTACTAACGGCAATGTTTATTTGTGGCATGACTGTGCTTTTTATAATGAGTTTCAAAAAACACAGGATGGAAAAGGAAAGTTGAATGCATTTCGTAGGGATAGGGAGTCTGCGATAAGCGATGTTCCTGAGTTAAACCAGGACCTTTCCTATAACGGTTATGCAACTAAACCTTTGGATGAACTGATAATTTGTTTAAAGGGGTACGAGGAGATTAACACTGATAGATTACATATCGCTATTTGTGCCACATTGCTAGGTAAAAAAGTAAATCTTTTTCCAAATTCTTATTACAAGAATAAAGCCGTATTTGATTATTCCTTGAGAAAATTCCCGAACGTTTCTTTTATCAAAAATATTAATAACCAAATTTATGATTAATTTTACAACAATCTCATCCATATTCTCTGATTTCATTAAAAACATAAAGTTAGAAAATGATTATGAAGATGAATTTCTAAAACTCATTTATTTTCTTATTAAAACAAATAAAATCCTTTGGGATTTGGAAGATTCCGCCAGGTTGTCAGAGTTAGGTAATAAGCATGTTGCAGAAGCAAAGAAGAATATAGATGTAAATAATCAGCAGAGAAATAACCTGATTAGAGAGATTGACATAGCTCTATATAAACTTCTAAATATCACATCTGGTGATTCAGAAGACTTTTATGGTGAAAGTCCTGGAATGATAATAGATAGACTGTCAATCATTTTTATTAAACATTCGGTTGTTCAAAAGATAGTTTCTGTAGTAAAAGAGGACGAATTAAGATCTGAGTATCTTGAAAAGGAAAAAATTCTTCTGGGACAGATTAAAAATATTGGTAATTTTTTCGATGTATACATGCAGAAACTTGTAAATAAGCAGGTGTTTTTTGAAATTCAAGAGCCTGTAAAGATTTATAATGATGCCAGAATTAAGATATATATAAATCAAATATTAGGTAATTAGAAAAACCTATATTTAGAGCCACGTTTTAGTTCGAGACCGAGACGGTTCGAATCCTTTTGTGGCAGCAGTCATGGGAGACCTAGCGGGGTCCCTAAAATAGCTATATATAGCAACGTATAATTAGAATGAGTCATGGGCTCGAACTTTTGTTATATCTACTGAAAAACGAACATCATTACTTTAAGCCATATATTCAGTTCGAGTCCTGTTTGGGTCATCGACTTTAATAGTGATATTATCTATAAGTTATGCAAAAACTTTTTAAGTTAACAAAAGGGGATAAGGTGGCGATTTTGTCACCGAGCTTTGCTGCACCAGGACGTTTTCCTGAAGTATATAAATTAGGACTAGAAAGACTAGAAACAGTTTTTGGACTCGAACCAGTAGAATATCCAACCACTGCAAAGCTTGGAGCTTCAACAGAAGAACGTACTGCTGATTTAGTCTCTGCCTTTGAGGATCCAGAAATTAAAGCTGTCATAGCCAGTATTGGTGGAGATGATCAAGTTACCTATGTTAAAAAGCTACCAGCTGAACCATTTGTAGAGAATCCAAAGTCATTCTTTGGCTATAGTGATAATTCACATATTTGTAACTTTCTATTTCTAAATGGTATCCCATCATATTACGGAGGTTCAATTTTTACTCAATACGCTATGCAAGGAAAGATGGATGAGTACACAGTTAAATACATTAAACACGCACTTTTTGATGAAGGTGAATTTGAACTTACTGCTTCAGAAATATATAAAGACCAAGGACTTGATTGGGATGATGCGTCACTTCTTTGTGTAAGTAGACCAGAATGGAAAAATGAAGGAATGGTCTGGGATGCGACTTCGGATACGAAAGGTTTATTGTGGGGAGGATGTGTTGAATCTGTCGATGAGATGCTGCGACACAATGTACCAATTCCAACTCTAAAACAATTTGAAAATATTGTCCTCATGCTTGAAACTTCAGAGGAGATACCAACTGCAGATTATGTGTACAGAGTTTTACGAGCATTAGGTGAACGTGGAATTCTTGAGCGTGTACAAGGTGTATTAATGGGGCGAGCGAAGGCCTGGGAGTTTGATAAGCCAAATACACTTGAAGAGAAAGAACTGTATCGAAAAAATCAGCAAGAAACTGTCTTGGGAGCTGTGCGGGAATATAATACTGAGATTCCTGTAGTGCAGAACATGAATTTTGGTCATACTGATCCACAAATCCCAATGCCATATGGTGGAAAGGTGCGAATTGAGTCAGGAAATAAAAGGATTTTTGTCACGTTCTAAATTCGACCAGTCAAGGGCGACCGAGACGGTTCGAGTCCCTGTCCGATACCAAAATTTTGCGAAGCCAAATTTTGGTATCGGAAGAAATGTACTTGAGTACATTTCGTCAGGACTTGAACGCCGGAACCATGTCGCTTTGCGACAGGTGAGGCGCGTCCAGCGTTCTTATGAGCGGAGCGAATTAGAAAAAGCGGGACGAGTCCCTGTCCGGTAACCGAATTAATGTTTTTTGCAAGCGAAGCGTTCCATATCAAAAAAGCTTTAATTCGCTTCGCGGATGTTTTTGCAAAAAACACAAGAAGGAAAAGCGTAAAAATCGCTTCGAAATTAGCACATTTCGACGACGGTGTTTTGCCATGAAGAAAAATTAAAACAACCCCAAAACACCCCTATTCTATCAAGATTGAGGTAGATTTTGATGGAATAGGGTAGTTTAATGACCTTTCTTTTTGCTAAAAAGAATCTATAGTTAATGAGTATGCAATCTTCTTTGCCGATACCTTTTTATAAGCGTGCGTTTGATATCCTTATTTCTGGGATAGTTATTATTTTTGCGTCACCATTCTGGATACTGGTCATCGTTTTTATATTTCTGGAACATTCTTTTCGGGGACATCCGTTTGATCCACTTGTATATGCAGAGACAAGAATTTCTAAAGGTCGTCCGTTCACTTTGTATAAGTTTAATATTTTTGATCAGAGGGTTATCGAAATTTTGCGAAAAGAAAATACATTTATTCACACCAAGAAGCTTGAGCATGCAGGAAGCCTTATTTTTATAGGTAAGGTGTTACGACAGGTATACATGGATGAGTTACCTCAGTTTTTCAACGTATTTCGTGGAGACATGAGTATTGTCGGTCCGCGTCCTCTTAATATTGAAGTGTGTAATAGTTTGCCTGTTGCCAGCAGGGTTCTAGAAAAGATACCTGCCGGTATTACTGGACTTTTCCAGTCGTATAAAGGGCATGGAAAAAAGACTTCAAAAGAGCTCGATGCTGAGTATTTAGATAACTTTGTGACAAAAAGTGGGCTTGGTTTGGTTTGGTATGACGCCAAAATTCTAGCAAGGACACTGGCCGTGGTCTTGCGAGCGAAGGGTATCTAGGAAATACTTTTATTTGATATACTACGTCTATGAGTATTTTCAAGAAATACATAGACTATCTTAAAGATAATCCAGAAGGATATTGGTTTAAGCGAAAGTTGTATGGCTGGGGCTGGACACCTGCGACGTGGCAAGGATGGGCGATTACGCTTGCATATATTGTTTCTATTGTGCTGCTTGCGCTCACCCTTGATGAAGCGTCTCCCGATAGAGAAATAATGTTTACGTTTTTATTGCCGGTTACATTACTGACAATTATGTTTATTCGGATTGCCTACAAGAAAGGTGAGAAACCAAAATGGACATGGGGGTTTCCCAAAAAAGAGCAGCATGACTCCGACATCGAGTAAGTATTCCCAAACAAACAGTAATAAGGTATAGTTGTTTTTCCGCACAGGGTGCGGAATTTTTTATGGAAATTCGAAACATTGCAATCATCGCTCACGTGGACCACGGAAAGACCACACTTACTGACGCCATCATGCGCCAGACAGGAGCCGTGGACGAAGGAGTAAGTATGGACTCAAACACACTTGAACAAGAACGAGGTATTACTATATATGCCAAGAACAGTTCTATTGTATATAAAGACACGAAGATTAATATCGTCGATACGCCAGGTCACGCCGACTTCGGCTCTGAGGTAGAGCGAGTACTTCGTTCAATCGACAACGTACTTTTGATTGTTGATGCACAGGAAGGTCCAATGCCTCAAACTCGTTTTGTACTAAAGAAGTCACTTGAGATCGGACACAAGCCAATTGTGGTTCTTAATAAAATAGATAAGCCAGCTGCAGATCCAAAGAAAGCGCATGATGATGTGTTTGAATTGTTTTTTGAACTTGGAGCAACCGATGAGCAGCTCGACTTCACGACTGTCTACGCTATCGGAAAGGACGGTGTGGCAATGCGTGAGCTCGATGATCCGAAAGAAAATATTAATCCTCTGCTTGATACTGTTTTAGAAAAAGTGCCACCTGCACCTGCTGACACAGAAGCTCCTCTCACCGCCCAGCCTTTTAATCTTGGTTACGATAATTTCCTGGGAAGACTTGCTATTGTTCGGGTTTATAGCGGTGTCTTGAAGGATGGCGCAGAGGTATATGTCAAAAAAATAAACGGAGAGACACAAAAGGGCAAAGTAACAAAATTGTTTACCTTTGAGGGAACTCAAAGAAAAGAGGCACAAGAAGCCATCTCTGGAGATATCGCAATGGTTGCTGGGTTCCCGGATATTTTTATTGGAGAAACAATCATGGACTCAGAAGATACGGAGCCACTCCCTGCTATTGATGTCGATGAACCAACCATCTCTCTTGATTTTCTTGTAAACAACTCACCGTTTGCGGGAAGAGAAGGAAAGTATGTGACAGGACGACAGATTCGAGAGCGACTTGAGAAAGAGCTGGAGGTAAACGTAGGACTTAAAGTTGATTTTGATGGAGACTCGATGAAAGTATATGGACGTGGAGAATTGCACATTGCAATCTTGCTCGAAAACATGCGACGAGAGGGATACGAACTACAAGTCTCACAGCCACAAGTAATTGTAAAAGAAATTGATGGGGTAAAGAGCGAGCCGTTCGAAGAGGTCACTATTGATATTCCTCAAG
>Ga0136558_1000427_pt1 | contig 23977 bp, 33 predicted proteins | sample AntRauTorckE6833_FD_101391 | JGI IMG/M metagenome (GOLD analysis project Ga0136558, IMG submission 101391) | Saline lake microbial communities from Rauer Islands, Antarctica - Metagenome Torckler E6 #833 | ecosystem: Environmental > Aquatic > Non-marine Saline and Alkaline > Saline | place...
AAAGTAAAAAACAAGAGTTATATTCAAATCTGTATGAAATAGAAGATATAAATAAAAAGTTACTGGAAAGTGCAGAAAAAGGGTTAGAATATATACAAAATGGAATTGAGTTTGGATATATTAACCCTGACCAAGAAAGTGAAACGCCAGAATTATTGAGAAAAGCAATTAATAAAGCTAAAGGAGGTGGTGAAAATGATAAAAACTAAAGACGATTTTGATAATGAAGAATTGTGTGAGTATTGTCCTTTACAAGCTGAACTTGATGAGGTTCCACCACCTGCTACACCCAGAAATCCAATGGGTTGTGGAGGAATTTATTGTGATGAAGCATATGATAATTATAAGGAAATAATTAAGGGGGAATAAATTATGAGTAAAAGTGTAATAAATTAAAATAGAAGAATTAGGAAGATACTTAGCACTAGCAAGAGTTTATGATGAAATAAAGTGAAGGAGTGATATTTTTTGAATGTATTAAGTTTATTTGATGGTATGAGTTGTGGACAGATTGCTTTAGATGAATTAAATATAGATGTTAAAAACTATTATGCTAGTGAAATAAATAAATATGCTATAAAAGTTACGCAGCACAATTATCCAAATACTAAGCAAATAGGTGATATAAAAAAGTTGACAAAAGAAAAACTAGATAAACTCCCTAAAATTGATTTGATTATAGGAGGAAGTCCTTGTCAGAATTTAAGTCCAGCTGTTATTAGTAGAAATAATTATAATCAAGGACTTAAAGGCGAAAAGTCAAGTTTATTCTATGAGTTCGTAAGAATATTTGATTTAGTTAAAAAGAAAAATCCAGACTTTAAGTTTTTATTTGAGAATGTAGCTGGAATGTCTAATAAAGATGAACAAATTATATCTAAAACTTTAGAAGTTGAACCTTTAATGATAGATAGCAATTTATTTTCTGCTCAAAATAGAAAAAGATATTACTGGACTAATTTAGAAGTTGATGATTTTCCAAAAAAAAGCGATAAAGTTTTAGAGGATATAATACTTTCACCAGAAGAAGTTGAAAAAGAGGACACAGGAAGAATGAAAGTTTGGTATGAAAAAGATTTTGAAAGAATAAATCAAAGTGGAAATGTTGCAGCACTATTAGATATTAACGGACACGATATATTAAAAAGAGTTTATAAAAAGAATCATAAGTGTGCAACATTGACTACTTGTGGTGGAGGAAATACTCAAAAGAAAATAATCCAGGAGGGTAGAGTTAGAAAACTACTGCCTATAGAATATGAGAGATTGCAGAATGTACCCGATAATTACACTGATAAAGTTTCAAACACCAGAAGATATAATATGCTGGGTAATGGTTGGACTGTTGGAGTTATCAAACACATAGTTAAAAGAATAAGCAAGAAAAAAATTGTGGCAGAGAAGAAAACATTGAATATCTCAAAAATATAATTAAGGGGGAATAAATTATGAGTACAAATTTAACAGAAATTAAGACACAGACAGTTGATGCAGTAGAGAATAGAATCAAAGAGTTACAGAACACAGGTGATATTGACCTGCCGGAAGACTATTCAGTTGGCAATGCTTTGAAGTCAGCCTGGCTCAAACTCCAGGAAATTAAAGATAAGAAGAAGAATCCTGTACTCGAGAGTTGCAGTCGTATTTCTATCCAGAATGCTCTCTTTGATACAGTAGTCCAGGGACTTAGTCCTGCTAAAGACCAGGTGTACTTCATAGCTTATGGTTCTACATTGACAGCTATGAGAAGTTACTTTGGTAATATGGCACTGGCTAAGAGAGTTGATGATGATATCGAGGATATTTGGGCTACTATCATCTACCAGGGTGACGAGGTTGAAGTTGAAATTAAAAGAGGTAAACGTTTTGTAGTCAGTCACAAGTCTAAGTGGGGTAATCAAAACGACGACAAGGTTGCTGGTGTCTATGCAACAGCCGCTTACTCTGAAGACAGTGGTAAACCAGACAAGCAGGTACTAATGACACTATCAGAGTGTAAGAAAGCCTGGAGCCAGGGTAATTTCAATCCTAACAGTGACTATCAAGGCCCACATGATAAGTTTACAGCAGAGATGGCTAAGAAAACAGCTATTAATAGACTAACAAAACCTATCATCAAGTCAAGTAGTGACAGCTACCTCTTTAAGAAATCACTCGACAGGTCAGATGATTTGAAAACAGATAATGAAGTACAGCAGGAGATAAAGGAGAACGCTAACGGCGAAACAATAACCATTGATGTAGAGGAGGAAGAACCTAAGCAGGTTGAGTCACCTAAAGAGGAACCTAAAAAAGAATCAGCTGAAGAAATCTATGATAACTTTGACAAAAACAGTGATGAACCATTCTAAATATATGCGGGGTTAATTCCCCGCTTCTTTCATAAGGAGGAATAGTAAATGAAGATAATACCATTAAGTAGTGGTAGCTCTGGCAACTCTTATGTAATTAAAAAAGATGATGATGTACTTTTGATTGAAGCAGGTCTTGCTGCTAACGATTTGAAGGAAAAACTTTGGGATAATGATTTGAACTTAAAGAATATAAATAACTGCATTGTAAGCCATTTACATTTAGACCACTCAAAAAGTGCAGGGTTTTTGACTAAGAGAGGAGTAAATGTACTAATGACACAGAGTGCAATAGAAGGGATATTTAAAGGGGGTATGAGAAAAGATAGAGTTTTCTACCTTGAACCAAATAAAACGTACAGAATGGACAATTTTGTGGTGAAACCGTTCGATTTATCGCACGACAATATACCAACTGTGGGATTTTTGGTAATGCACAAACCATCTGAAGAATTATTATTCTATGCTAGTGACACAATGTATATAGCATACAAACCACAGGGAGTTAAATACTGGCTGGTTGAAGTTAACTACCAGGAGAAGTACCTGGAGGAAGCTATTAAAGAAGGCAGAATGACTAGAGAAAATATGAGAAGGATTAAGCGTTCTCACATGAGTCTTAAAACAGCTGTAGAATTTTTCAAAGCACAGGATTTATCTAAGACAGAAGAAATCTGGGTACTCCACTTATCAGATAGAAATTCTAACGCTGATGAAGTTAAAGAAAAATTACAAGAAACTACAGGAAAGGAGGTATATATTGCTTGACAAAAGTTGTTATTAACAATATAATGAATGTGGAGGTGATACAATGAAAAACTTAAAAGAGTTAAGAAAAAAGCATAATCTTACTCAATATCGTTTAGCGGCTAAGTTAGGTGTGTCTGATACTACAATTATAAAATGGGAACAACACGTTACCAATCCAACTGACAAGAATAAGAAAAAATTAATAGCACTCTTTGGTGATGATGTAGAATTTGATGATGAATAAATAAAACCTTGTGGTGGAGGAGGTAAAAATGAAACTAAAAAAGGCGGTTATCAGAGAAGATATACTATCAATAGTTGATAATTACAAACAGGCTATAGTGCTAAATCAGTTTATGTACTGGACGGAAAGGGTTGGTAGAGAAAAGTACAAGAAGTTTGAAGAAGAAGAAAAAGAAAGAAAGATTAATGAAACCGAAGACTTAGAAGGGGGCTGGGTATATAAATCTTCTAAAAAATTATCAGAAGAAACTATGTTAGGTGTATCTCCTTCTACAATTAGAAGATATATCAAAGAATTAATCGACAAAGGTTATGTGTTAGAAAGAAAAAATCCACAGAATAAATGGAGTAATACTTTGCAGTATAGAATTAACCTTATAAAAATTGCTACAAATATGTTTGATAATGGTTATATTTTACAGGGATATCAGTATGAACCCTTGATACTCTCGATTGTTCAAAATGAAACATCGACTTTTCAAAATGAAACATCGACTTTTCAAAATGAAGCGTCGACGTTTCAAAATGAAGATACGGTAACAGATATTACTACAGAGACTACTACAGATATTACTACAGAGAGTACTAAAGCTATTGTCGAGAAAGAAAAAGTTGAAGAAATATCGGATTCTAAAAATCCTAACGACGACGCTAAAATTCCGTACAAAAAGATAGTTGATTATCTTAACCAGAAACTTGATACTAACTACAGGCACACAACTCAAAAGACAAAAACGCTGATAAGAGCCAGATGGAATGAAGGTTTTAAGCTTGTCGAATTCAAGACTGTAATCGAAAAGAAAGCTATGGAATGGTTAGGAGATAAGAAGATGGAGAAGTATCTAAGACCAGTCACTCTCTTTGGCACAAAGTTTGAAGGTTATCTTAACCAGCTGTCAGTTAACAATCAATCAGACAATAGTGGTATTAAACAACTTAAAGAACTGTGGGCTGAAGCAGAGCTTGAAGAATTAGAGGGAAGTGAAGGTGATTATATATTATGAAAAAGACAGAAATAATCAAACTTCTTAAGTTCATTAACAGCTACTATCAAGGGAAGTTTGATTATCCTAAAGAAGACAAAGCTGATACTAAGATGATTAATGCTACCTGGTATATGTTCTTAGAAGACTATGATTACAACGAGGTAACAGCTTCAATGAAAAAATTAGTTATCAATAAACCTAAATGGCCGCCAACACCAGGGGAGCTTATCCAGGAAATAAATAATAACAGGAACCGTGATAATCCTAATAAGATTAGTGGAGCTGAAGCTTGGCAGAAAATAACGAGAGCTATCAGAGTACACGGTTGGTTTTATAATCCTAAGAAAGTTAAGGAGTCCCTGCCAGAAGCTGTAAAGAAGGCAGGTGAGTTGATAAGTTTCAGCGTTATTGCTAACTCCAAAGAAGGTGATACTTATCTTATGAACCGTTTCATTAAAATATTTGAGGATATGAAACAACAGGTTGATGAAAAAGAAATGTTGCCACCTGGAGTACGAAATGATTTCGAAAAAATTAAAAAATCAGAGGTTCAACAGTTAGTGGAATCTAAGAAGGGGGAGGATAAATAATCTATGGATATAGACTATCTAGGTAGACACAAGTTAGATGGAATTCATATGAACAATGATTATATTGCACTGCTTGAAATGGATTTTAGCTGGAAGAAAGAAGAAGTAGAGAAGGTGATTAGTCTGGTCAATAGGGGTGCTACAATAGAGCTGGTGGCTAATAAATATAAGAGAGAACCAGACGAAGTATTCCTATTGTTCCTTGATTTATCCAGGAGAAATAAAATAAATCCTTCTCACAATATATTTAAATTGAGGGAGGAATAGAAGGTGGAGGAATATGAGAGCAGAGAATTTTGTCGGAGTATAGATTGCGTTATGCAAATTGGATTGGATAGAGGAGTCGAAGAAGAAGTTGCTAAAAAATATTGTCACGAATTCTGCAGCGCTTATAAATTTCACCAGTGGCTTAAGGATAATGATTATAGGATAATAAAAACATTTAAAAAATCAGACAAAGAGGTGGTAGAAAAGTGAATAAAAAAGAATTTTTAAAAAAGGTTGCTAAGATGGAGAACAAAGCAAGATTAATTGAAGCTGAAGCGTTATTTAATTTTGTAGAAGAAATTAAAGATAACAAAACTATTGAATATAATAAAACTAAAGTTGAGAAAATGTTGGAGCAGGAGATAGTCAGAAATAGTGAGATACTCCAGCTGCACCGTAAAGAAATAAGTAAACTAAAAAAACAGGTTGCTAAAGCAAGTAAGTATATTGATAGTCCACAGACAGTTACACCGACTAAGAAATTTAAATATCTCAAAGAATTGTTTGAGGATATGGTTAATGTGATAGACCAGGAGTTTGTTTTAGAACACCTCACTATAGAAACAAAAGATAGAATTGATATCATAAGGAATGAATATGAAAAATTAATGAAAGGGGAGATTAAGTATGATTAAATTAAAAAAAGCTAAGGTTACTGAAATATATGAGCATTTTATGGAAATGGGTTTTAATGATTTTCAGTTGGGTGAAATGGTGTATATAGTCAGAAGTTATTCATTTACTGGTACGAATGATGACACATTTGTTTCTGGATTATTCCTTTGCATATCAGCAGAGAGAGGACAAATAGGAAAAATTCCAGAAGTTGCTTTAGAAATTATTGACTATGAGGAGAGAAAAGAATTTGAACCAGCTTTTATTAATGGTGATTGGTTCAAAGGTAATGGAGAAAGAATAGAGTGTGTGGTTTTTAGTAATCAAAAAGACTTTAGTTATTTGACTGAACACAAAGAACAAATTGAATTAGAAAAGATAAACAGACAACTTGCCGCCGCAGGTGCGGAAAGAATTGATTCCTTAGCTGATGTGTTATTGGTTTCTTATGACAGCGAGGTTCAAGTAAAAGGTAAAATTATAAAAGTTAAACAATTTTTAGTATTACCAAAACGTAGTGTGACCTACTGGAGTGAGCTTGATTCTATGGAAGCTGAACATGAGAAAGATATGAGAGATTTTAATAACTATAAAAAAGGAGTTTGATTTATGACAGTTAGCGATAGTCACTGTCGTGGTTGCCCGTGGTTTAATTATGCGGGCAAGTCACTGGATACCGGGAAGCATAAAGGTGTTTGTTCTTTTAAAAGGTGTGTTAGAAGGAGAGGATTTATAACTAAAAAAAGGAGGTTATCTAATGTATAAAAAAGGCCGCAAGATTATACTGACCGAAAGTGAATTGGTGGATATTAAAGCTAAAAGACGTGATGGCTTTGTCTGGAAAGAGATAGCTAAAGACTTCGACTGCTCAACAAACACCGTTAGAATGCGATATATTGAGTGGAAGAATAGAAAGTTTGAAAGAAATTTGTGGCAGAAGTTAAAATATTTTTTCAGAAAATTATTTCAATGATTGACTGGAAAATAGTTGTTGTGAGTGGTGTCCGCTTCTAATTTATGCTGACTGTGAATCGTCACTTTTAGGAGGAATTATGAAACTTATAGACAAATTAAAAGATGAATTTCCTGGGCTTAATGAAAATATGCTATTACAATTTATTGAAGAAGCAAGAAAGGAGGTAATGAAAGAAGATGAACAAGGTTTATCAAATGTATCTGAAAGGAGAAGGGGTAATTAAAAATTTAGAATAAAATTTTTTTAGGGGTGACAAACATAATTTGACAATTTTAGACCAGAAGTTAAAAAAATATATTGATAGGAGAATAAAACAAAAAATAGAAGAATACTTTGATAGTAAAATACCAGACTTTAAGGGGGAAAAAATGGAGTGTTATGATTGCATACACGCTCATATCTCAACTGATATGACTGGTGGTGACGAGTTAATTTCTATAGTCTGTGAGCATGACAATTTTCATATGCCAATGCTTTTAATTCATAGCTTTAAGGATTGGCTCGACACCAGACCGGATGATTGGCGGCCAGAAAAATGTCCGAAGGGTGATGATGAATGACCAGATTCTATATAAATTCAGCGGCAGACGCTAAAAAATTGGGTATTTCTAAAGGTGAATATGATTTAATGCAGATGGAGAAAAAAGAAAATAGTAAATCTAAGAGAACAAATAAGTATAACAATAAAAAAACTGTTGTTGATGGTGTTAAATTTGACAGCAAAAAAGAAGCTAATTTCTATCAGAATTTAAAACTACTTCAAACAGCAGGTGAAGTGAAAGAGTTTGAACTGCAACCTGTATTTGTATTGTTAGAGAAAGATAAAGATAGAGTAACAGGTAGAGGTATCAAATATATAGCTGACTTCAAGATAACTTATGTTGATGGAACAGTTGAAGTGGTTGATGTCAAAGGTAGTAAAAAAACATTAACAGCCGTTTATAAGATTAAAAAGAAACTGTTGTTAGCTAAATACCCAGATATTAACTTTAGAGAGGTGTTTAATGTTGGCTACTGATTATAGAAATTGTTGTTAGCAAAATATCCAGATATTAATTTTAGGGAGGTATGATAAATGGTATTGGTCGACTATCAGATAATAGATGAAGTGGTTGATAAGGATATGATAATTCCTTTTGACCCGGACTTAGTACAGCCATCCAGTTATGATTTGACTTTAGGAAGGAGGTTTCTCTGGATAAGTTATGAAGATGAAGGTGAGGTAATTGCTTATGATGATGTGCCACAGTACGAGGTTATTGAATTAACAGGCAGAAATGATACTATTGATTTAGAACCGGGTGAGTTTTGTTTGGCTCATACTGAAGAAATTGTTGATATACCAGCCAGTCTGTCAGCTATTGTTGCGGGCAAGTCTACCTGGGCCAGAAAAGGTTTGACTATTCACCAGACAGCAGGCTGGATTGACCCCGGATTTTCTGGCAGGATAACACTTGAATTAAAAAATGTTGGTACTTCTATTATTCAACTTAAAATTGGTGACCCGATTGCACAATTGGTATTGATGAAGAATGATAAAATTCCGCTGAACGAATATAATGGTAGGTACCAGGGAGCTGAACACGTTGAAGGAGCAAAACCATTACGAAGAAATAAAGAAGCAAAGAAGGGCCAAAATAAGAGAGAATCAGAGGCTAATAGAATTTCTAGATAGGATAGGTGAAAATAAAAATGAACAAGTGGATAATAACAGGGAATCTGACTGAAGACCCGAAGTTGTTTTACAGTGAAAAAGGTACTGCAGTTTGTGTATTTAAAGTTGCGGCTAATAGTGGTTTTGGTAAGTATAAAAAGACAACATATGTCCAGGCAGTTACCTATGGTAAATCGGCAGAAGCACATTCTAAAAACCTAACTAAGGGTGCTAAAGTTGCAATTGAAGGTGTTGGTTATCAGAAGAAAAATACCAACAAAGGTAGAACTTATTATAACCTGCAGATTTTAGGTAAAGAAGTGGAATATTTAATAAGTGGAAAAGACAATAGTAGTGGAAACGAAGATTTAGAAGAAGATTATACTCCACCAGCTTTAGATGAAGAAGATTTCGACTTACCATTCTAAAAATTATAGGAGGTAGTTATGTATCTTGGTTATAATAAATACACAAAAATAACTAAGATGACTATACACTCCTGCAAGAGGTTCTGGGAATATACAAAAGATACTAAACTAGGAGATACAGATTGGACTATCACAAAAATAAGAAAAATAATTGCTAAAGCAATCGCAGAAGATATCAGAAAAGGCCTGCTGATAGACGAAACCGGGGCTTTTCACGTATCGCTTAGGTTGGGACTTGGTTTGTTTGCGGCGGTCGTACTTGTAGGGGAGGGATTCTTAGTTGTTACTATTCATAAAAACGAGAAACATATTGATATAGAAGAACTTAGACGAAAAAGATTAGCTAAATAATAAAAAGCCCTCACCTATTATAGTGGGGGCTTAATCTTTAGAAGCCAAAGTTAAATTGTAATAAAGCTAAACTCTCATCTGGGTTTTTGATATTATAACCTACTCCGGTTGATACACTCATATTTTTTCTTTTCATTAATTCCATTACCATTTCTCTTTCAGTGTAGTATAATTCTTTCCATTTTTCAATGGAAGTTAATAACCTCTCCACATTAAGTTCTGCTCCTTGATACAACTCTTTCCATTTATTTTTTTCCTGCTGTATCTCAATCCTGTCCGCCCGTTCTTGTTCATATAATGTTTCGTACTCCTTAGCTATTTCAAACATATCTCTGTATGCTTCTTCAAGTGCTTTTTTACTGTCTGGTATATTCAATTGCTGTGCATTTGCTAAATATGGAGTAAACAATAGAACAAGAATTGTTATAAATATTATTAATCTTTTAATTTTCATCACCCTCTGTATGTTTATTTAGTCGTCGCTTGAGGGAATCTGCTCTATCATCTCTAACTTTAATATTCTTTTCCCTATCCTTATGAGATTGTTCCAGCTCTTTAGAAATTCCTTCTCTCTCTTTTTTATCGTTTGTAATTTCTCTTGCAATTTCAGACTCTTCCTTCGCCTGTTTATCGTTTTTATTTTGTAACATTTCTATTCCAGCCAGGCCAGCTACTCCTAAAATAGAGGATAGTTTCCAGCCTGCAAACCAGATTAATCCGATAACAACAAGCACCAGGATTACATATAAAATTATCTTAGTTTTCATAGTCATTTCAATCACCCCTTAGCTTTAGCATTAGCATAGTTATAACTTAAGAGTTCCGAAACAACTATACCCAGCCAGATTTTAGCGTCTAATTCTCCTGCTATAACCATAGTTGTTGAAGCTATCAATACCATTAAAGCCATAATGAACTTACGGGAGATGAAGGCTATCAAACGACCTTTAACTTCTTTCATTTCTTCTTCAGTCATATTAGTCACTCCTTTACAGAATTTTTTGAAGCAGACCCTCAAGTCTATTACCCCAACCTCTAATGAAAGTTTTTTGTGAACTGTCGTTATTTGCTATATCATACATATAATTACCTCTAACCAATAAATACCAGACACACAGGTCTTGCTGGTATTCTTCTATATTTAAAGCATTAACAGTTTGTGGCCCAATAACTCCATCTTCCATAATAGTATCTTTGTTCAAAGCATTGTAGGCTCGTTGAGCTATACGTACAGCCCACCTAGGCCCGTGGTGAACACAAGCGTCGAACATAAATTCCCTCATAATAGGATTAATAATTTCATCTAAATGAATAATATCCCAATACTTCTTTTTATAGACCATCACCGCAAAATCAAGCGGCAGGTCTTTCATATCACCTTCATAACCGTTCTGCCTGGCTACTTTTTCAGTGATACCATACTTTGTTTTTCCACCACGGTCGTCTGGATTATCAACATAGCCACCTTCACGTCTGACAGTATTGGCAATAATATTTTCCAATGATTTAACCTCCTATATATTGAACAAAAGCTATAGTTGTAGATAAGAAAGCTATGATTCTTGTTATCCAAACACCCCAACTATTATTAGTTTTCTCTGTTGAATTTTTTTCTGTTTTTATTTGAAGTTTAATCTTCTCTAAGTTAGTTATTTTTTCATTTAAATTTTGTTGCTGGGTTATAAGGCAGTTATATTTTTCTACAAGGCCGTTATATTTATGAAAGTTCTCATTGAAATCACCAAATTGTGTTTTCAACTTAGATATCATTTCGTATAATTGTTTATTATCATACCAATCTGTATTACAAAGAACTTCTATTCTTTTTGTATTTTCATTTATTATTTTTTCTATTTTTTCAAATCTTTTTTCTGAATTATGTCTTCTACCTTCTGCTTCTGGCATTATTAACACTCCTATTTTTCTTTTTTTCTAAAAGTGTTCAATACCATAATCCCTCCAATTAATAATTTGTTTGTACCCAATCAATCAATTCGTTAATTTCTTGTACTTCTTCACGAGTCATTAAACCATCAAGGTAAATTTTTTCTCTACCGTAGTAGTCACGAGCGAAGTTTATATTTTTAATACTGATGTATTTCTTAGCATTTTCTTTTAACTCCGGGTCTATATCAAGGGTGTCTATAGCCTGCGATAGTGTTCTGTACTTAGCCATAGCGTCAGTTATATCATTTATCATATAGTATTTCCTGGCTATTTTCTCTATCTCCTTAGCCCCTTGCTCCACATCTTGTTTGAACTTCATCTTATTTCTAAGGTTAGACATCATAGAGTTATATTTTTCTCTATCCTCGTACAGTTTATTGACTGTTGTTGAAGTTATAAAGGGGTCAGAATATACTCCTACTATACCGAGGGTCGCTTCTTTAAAATCTTTTGCTCCTAAAACATAGTCAGTGATGTTAGTTGACATTGAATAGGTTCCTGTAAACTGACCTTCCATCAAATGGTCGATTATTCTGGGTGATACATTGACAGCTGAACCTAAAAGTTTTGCTATCTCTGAAGTGTAATCTCCATACTGGTCTTCAGCGTCTAAATACTTTTCAGAGTCTGGTATTATCTGATAGTCGCTACCTAAAGGGTCAGCTCTATTAGTCATTACTTCATAACCAGAGGCTATAGCACCAGCCATCTTATAGTTTGGAGCACCAGCTTTGGTTACAGCTTTAAGATTATCAACAAATTCTTCTCCATCTTTTTCATAACCTAAGTTAGCCAGCATTTCCGGTATAGCTCCAAAGAAATAACCAGTGATAAATGGTTTGGGGAAAGATATAATCTCTCCGTTATCTTTTATCCAGTTGAAATACAACATCTTCTTCCAGGCTGGAAGCTCCTGGTATTCTGGTTTATCTCTGTTTCTAAGCCAGAGTCCAATCGAAGGTAGTGTTACATATAAAATACCTTTAATCCAGGTGGAAGGTTCTTTGAGCATATTGTATAAGTGTCTTCCACCAGTAACACCAGCGGCCGCAAATGGAGCCGCATATCTATCTATTTCTTTGGTGTATCTACCTTTGATAGAGTAATCTTCTAAGACTTCACCTTTACCAAAGTAAGTGGCTTCTTTCAAAACCTTCTCTGCTTGTTCAACTGACATTGAGTTGATTTCTTCAGTAGTGCCAACTTTGCTGTTGAACATACCGAGCCTTCTCATATCCTCTGTAGCCTGTGCTACATCCCCCAGCCAGGTCAGTGGGTTTTTAGAAACTTTGTCTGCTCTCATTAATTCTTTTAGTGTATTTGGGTTATCTATATCCTTAAGGTACTGTGCGAAACCACCTCTTGCTCCACCTAAAGCTCTGAAAATATCAGCTGTATCTTGTTCATTGAATCCAAAAGCTGAAGCGAAACCGTCAGTGAAAGTTGAGAACAGTTTTAGTTTTTCTATAAAGTTTTCCTGTCCGTAAATCAACTGTCTTGTTTCATCACGGAATAAGTTATTGAACCAGAACTTAGGGTTGATAACAGCGAATCTTTTAAAGAGTGAGTTGGAATATTTCAGCGGTTTGAGTAATGTTCTTAAGATATGTGATTCTTCCTCATTCAAACCCTGCAGATTTTTATAGATATCCGGGTGTACTACCCTTGCTTTTATTTCTCCATTAACTCTGTATGAAATTACATTCTCTTTATTGATTGGCTCATCAACTGTTACCTCTTTACCTAACATATAACCTATACCATTTTCTTTTTTAGCGTCTAAACCCTGCATAAACTTAGCAACAATATTATTCTTATTAGACTGTCTTATCACATACGAGGTATCTCTGATTAATGTTCTAAGTGGGTCTTTGATTATTCTTGTACTACCATAAGCAGACTTAACAACTTCCGGCAAGTCTACGTATCTTACTGTATCCTGGCCTTCATTTATTAATTCTTCACCAAAATATCTGTGCATTGGCATATGAAAATTATAAGTTGCCTTAAGATTTTCTGCTGAATCCTCGCTTAACATACCGTAATATTGTGCATAATCAATTAGGTTGTTCTGGTATTTTTGCAGGTCTTTCATAGTTGTTCTAAATAATTCACTATCATATTTATTGACTGTATCAGCTATATCATAAATGTTTATACCACTTGCTTTGAATTGATATTTTCTTGTTTGTAATTCAAGTCCTAACGATTGTAATTGTTCTGGGTTTTGGTCTACCATTTTAAGTGTATTGATAAGTGCTTCTACATTAGCGTCTTCTATAACCATATTGATTCTAGCGGCGGCTATTTTACCTCTGTCATTACCGTTAGCTTCTAAATCACGTGCCAAAAACTTAGCTTCTCTTTCTAAAGCGTGTAGTGCTAGTGAGTAAACTTCGAAGTCACCAAATTCTCTCCCTTCAGTTTCACCTATATAATCACTGACAGGGCCTAGTATTTCAAGCAGTGACTTACCAGCTCTACGGCCGGCAGGGTCAATAGAATACTTAATCAAGTTTACATTAACCATATCGTTTACGCTGTTATATAATCTTTTTAGTTTCCAGGGGTTCTTGTAAACTTCAAGAGATTCTAAATCATAACCTGCTTGTTCAAGTGATTTTTTTAAAGTTATATCTTCATCTACTAAAGTGTCTGTTATCTTATCTTTGAAAGATAACAACTGCTTAATCTGAAGGCCAGTCCTTGACATAGCTCCAGCAACTCTTGCTTCAGCTGACTGCATATTCCAGTGTGCCATCTCTCTCTGTAGTGATTTGATATTCTCGTACATATCACTGCCCTGGATAATGCTTTCTACATAATCAAAATAAGCAGGAGCTTTCATCTTAGCTTGACCTGGGTGATTAAAATAATACTTGAAAAATTCAGCGTTACCTTCTTCGTGAAATTCCTGTAGGTTATAGTATATATCCAGTCCTTCATCTTTTAAGACTGTTACCAATTCCGGGAAAGCTTTGACATCTAAATTAAGCATATTAGATAGGTGGTGACCTACCTCGTGTGCTGTCACTTCCAGGTTAGAATAATCTTTGGTTCTGATAACCCTAAGCACTCTGTTGTATTGAGCGGCTGAATTTCTGGAATCCAATTTACCATAACGTAAAGGTATTTCAAGGTCGACTCTGATTATATTTTCTATATTATCACGGGTTGCCGCATTAACACCTTCAAAACTACCATCAGTATCAGTGTTATTAGCCAACAATTTTTTAACCTGTTCTTTCTTCTTAGCTGTGTCTGATTTAGTGTATTTTTTAGGTGCTTCTTTCTTGTAAGAAATATCTCCCTGTTCATAATTTCTTTCTTCTAATTCAGCTCTGATAGCGTCAGCTATATCTGGGTCGTCTTCTTCTATTTCACTTAAAATTTGTTCTTGTTCAGCTTCAGTTACACCCTGTAGTACATCTAAAGAAGTGAATTGAACAACATCTAAATATTCTCTGATATCCTTGCTTTCAAGTTCTAATAATTCTCTAGCGTCCATTGATAACAATTCTTCTGGAAGGTCTGTTGCTTTACCTTCTTCTTTATCAACTTCTTTCATAACATCTTCTACTTCAAGGTTTTCAGCGTCTTCTTCAGCGTCTTCAACACTTTCTATTTCAGTGTCGTCCGGCTCTACATCTTCTTCAGTTTCTACTTCAGTAGTTTTAACATTCTCAAAATCCATATTCAAGTTGCTTAGTTTTGAAAGTGTACTCTGGCCGATACCCTTAACTTTTAAGAGGTCTTCTTGAGAGTTAAACTGATTATTTTCTCTGAACTCTATTATCCTGTCAGCTGTGACTGAACCGATACCTTCTATATTAAGCAGGTCTTCACGTGTTACAGAGTTAAAGTTGATGGTAGGAGTGTCTGTATCTACCTCGTCTTCTATTTCTGAATTTTCTTCAGCAACTTCTGTATCTTCAGTGGTATCTTCAGTGGTATCTTCTACAACTGTATTTTCTGAAGTTTCTTCTACTATTTCACTTTCTTTAGTTGTTTCCTCTACAACTTGTTCTGGAAGCATTCCGTTATCTTCAAGAGTTCTGCCCCACTGACCTAAGATATCCTGCTGTTCCATTTCATCTGGAGTAATAGGTTCAAGACCATAGTCTACTAATTTCTCATTAGCTCTGCCTATCAGTTCTTCTGGAGATAAACTCTCACCATTATTTTCTGCTTCTCTTAGTGCTTCCTCCAGGGAGTAAGTCATATTCTCGTTTCTTAAAGCAGTGTTATCATCTTCAGTGGCTATTTCTGTCAACAATTCATCTATATCAACTATTGATTCTCTGATAGTACTAATAGTTTCGTCTGGTATATTCTCGTTTCGCATAGATTTTTGTAATTCAACTTCTAAAATGTTTTTAACTTCCATTAATTCATCAAAATTAAGTTGAGTAAAATCTTGTTCTAACAAATCACGCTGTTGTTCAGTATAACCAGTTTTCTCACCAGACTCACCAGGTTCAGTTTCTACAGTGGGTTCTTCTTTTGTTGGTTCTTCTACCTCTACAGTGTCTTCCTCCCCAATTTGTCCTGGTTTTGTCTGTTCAGTGTCAATTTGAGTGTCGTACTCAATACCCCTTTCATCAAGAGTGGCTTCTATTATTTCTAATTCTCGATAGGTTTTTTGGTCTTCTGTTATTTCAAACTCTTTTATCAAGGCTTCTCTGGTTCTTAGAAGTTCTTCATCTGTACGTTCCTCTGTTATTTCAGTTTCTTTTTCAGTTGTAATTTCTTCTTCTGTGGTTACCTCAACGTTTTCTGCTCCAATTTCTGTTTTTACTTCATCTTCTGGAACATCTAAAGGGTTTGATATATCTTCAGTGCTTTCAGTTTCGACTTCTGTTTCCTGCTGGATTTTTGTGTCCTGTAGTCTATCTCTAAAATCTCTAAAATCTTCATTGCCTGTTATCATATCGTCTAGTTTTCTGGAAGCACCTTCAAATGAAAACATGTTACCTTGTTCTACAGCTTCTTCTGCTGTTGTTATCCAGTTAAACATTTGAACTGGGTCGTTAACATTGATAGCTTCTTCCCAGAGTTTTTGTTTAGTTTCCTCACTGAAATTAAATTTGGAACCATCTTCTACCCAATTAATAAACTCATCTGCTTTTTTTTGCCTGTTAGTTATATCTTTATTGACATCTGTAATCTGGCTGGACTGCATTATCTGACTTGCTCCAGACATACCCAGACCACTGATTCCACCAATAGCCGCACTGTTTAAATATTGTCTTTGATTTGCTAATACTTCCGGGAGCGTTTTATCGCTGACTCCCATAATGCTGTCGAATAATTCGTTACCTAACTCTGCAAGATACTCCTCTTTAGCTTCACTAGCAAAGTTAGAAGCTAATTTCTTAGGGTCGATTATTGTTCTAAGGTATCTACCTATCTCACTTTTGATAGTCTTATCTATACCAGGCACACTGTTTGAAATTTCATCTAAGTATTTTAATGAACCCCAGGTTTCTGTGGCCGCTTCTAAAGAACCAGATAAAAGGCCAGCTGTCATTTTCTGGTCTATTGATAAATCATCTCTATCATCTAAAGAAGAATACTTAGAACCGTGAGCAGAAGCTGTGATTAAAGCAAGTGGTGCCTGTGAGGTTGCGGCACTACCCATACCAGATAAAGTTATAGAAGTGGCTGGGTTTGCTATACTTGAAAGTGCACCAGCACCTGCACCAGCTCCCGCACCTGCACCAGCGGCAAGGCCAGCAAAGTGTCCCATACCAATTAAGGTTACCAGTTGAGCGGAGTTCTGCAGTGCTCCTTGGACTCCTTTTGATACAGCTTCTCCCCAATTACCCTGCTCGATACTACCAACTACATTTAAATCATCTTCCCAGGCTCCCTCTTTTAATCTTTCCTGTGCGAATTTATAGGAGTTATCAGCGTAGTTTTCAAACCAGGTCTGCTTATCTTCTCCTGTTGATAAGTCAACTATTGAATCTAAAGCGTATGCTAAACCAGCACCAAAGTTTGCACCAGAGCCAGCGACGGTGTGGAACACATTACTGGCGGCTTTACCAACACCTTTACCAACGTCTTTACCAACATCTAAAAGACCATCATAGATAGACTTAGCGTCGAAAGGTTCCGGGTCGTCTTCAATATAGTTAGTATTACCGGGCATAAGGTCAGCATATGATTTTTGTTGAGGGGTTTGGTTTTCAGTTTGTTTAATAACTGAATCTAAATCATATTTATTTTCTTCTTCTTCTAAAACTTCGTCTAAGTCAAAGATATTTTCCATTTTTACACCCCTCTAAAATCTATTGAGATAATCTATAAACGCTAATTTACTCATACCGTACAATGCCTGGAATTTTTCATCTGGTATTAAGCTAACCTTACCTTTAATCTGGTTAGCTGTTGGAATACTGCCTGTTTTTGATTGTTCTACTTCTTTGAACTTCTGCAGTAATGATTCTGGATTCTGTTGCACACCTTGACTTTGTGTCTGTCCTCCACCGGTTTCCTCTGTACCAGTTTTTCTGAAGTCACCAGGGCGTTTTGTACCTCCACTTAACCAGGTATCTGGTGGAACAGGTTTGAACACTCTGTTGTTACCCATGAAATCGCTCTGTGCTACATATTGATTACCTTCAGCGTCTTTATAAGGGTCACCTGTACTTAGATAAACAACAGTATCAGCTGCATTTAATCCGAGTGGTGGTATCCCTTCTACATCTGGTAAGCGTTCTTTGATTTTTATAGCCGGGCCATTATTTCCTCCAGTATTAATTCCATATCGAGTGTTACCATCTAAACCCTGCATAAAGTTAAATTCATCTTGAGCGTTTTTATTCTGTAGTCTTAAGAGTTCTGTTTCTAAGTCGCTTTGAGTTATCATATTACCTGCTGTTTCATTTAAAATTCTATTCTGTGTTACCTGGTTGTTATTAGCAAGTATTCTACCAGAGTTATTGATATATGGTGTCGCTACTTGAGCTGGCATAGTTTTATCCATCAACTCTGTTCTTAAAGCGTCCATATAAGACTGCTGTATTGCGGAGTTAATAGTTGCTTTTTCTGTGCCTTGAGCAACTCTGGTCGCTACTTCATTTTGTTTTAAGTTTTCCTTTGAGTTATCAATCTGCAGTCCGGACATTGCTATTTTATCCTGCAATGTTTCATTAGCTAAAGTTAAATCGTTTTCTAACAACTGCATTTTGATAGGGTCTGACTCAATTTTGTACTGATAATCTAAGTTTCTGATATCATTTGCCACCTCTGCCGCAGTCAGTTGTTCTTTAAGCTGTGGCTCTAAATACTTAAGTCTAATATTGTTTTCACTTATAGACTGTTGGCCATTGATAAGAGCTTGATTATTTTGCTTATACCTCTGGTTTGAAAACTTAGGAGCATAATAAACCTCATTATCAGATAATGCTTTTTGGTTTTGTGCCATACCTAATTCTAATGCTGTAAATTCTGGATATTTTTCTGAATCTATCTCGCTCATACCATATTTGTTTTTAAGCATTTCATTTTCATACCACTGTGGTGTATTTTCTGCATAACTTAAGCCCTGGGCCACATCTTGTAGAGTCTGACCGTCTAGGTACTTGTTCCACTTGTGGTGGAAACCTTCTAATGCTTGATTAGTTGGATTCTGACTTAATAGTTGCATATCACGCTGGTATTCTGGGTCTTCTGCAAAATTGTAGGTACCGAACGCTTTCTTAAGTCCCATCATAGCTGCGTCCCTGCTACCTGCTACATCTTTCATTCCTTGCCAGGCTGCATATAATCCCATTTGTTACACCTCCTTAACTAAATAATCCTCCGAGCAAAGCTCCTATTGCTCCACTCCAACCGGAACCTAAGTCTGTACCTTCGCCTATCTTTGAACCCATCTGGAATCCTGCACCTATATTTTGACTTTTCATCTGTGCTTGCTGGTTATCGTAGGTTCTTTCTCCCTGTTTCATATTATATTCTTGACCTATTGTATTATTGTTGAAACCCATAACGTCAAGCTGATTATTTAAATTACCTTGAGTAACATTGTTGTTGGCCTGCCAGGTATTAAACTGGTTGCTGAAATTATTCTGTCTGACATTGTTATTAGCCTGCCACTCATTATAATTGTTACCATAGTTAGTATTATACTGTGCCTGGTCTACATTAGTGTTAGCTTGCCAGCTGTTAAATCCGTTCTGGAAATCCTGTTGAGCTAACTGGTTATTAGCCTGTTGCTGATTGAATTGGTTGTTATAATCCTGCTGACTAAGCTGATTGTTATACTGGTTCTCATTGAATCTATTCTGATAGTTAGTGTTGTGTTGTGCCTGGGTGTACTGGTTATTCATGTTGAGAGCGTTCATTAAATTGTTAACGCTCTGCTGTTGAAGTCCAGTATCATATTGAGATAAGCCTAAACCCTGGCCCATAGCTGTGTTGTACTGGTTTCTTTTCATTTGTTCGTTCTGTAAAAACATATTAGCTTGAGCGTCTGAATAAGAATCAGTATAATTTTCATTAACATCTGATAGAGCTTCACCACTCATTGTAGATGAAAGAACACCACGATTATTCATTTCAGCTAGCTTTCGGCTTACACCTTCATCTCTACTTTCAGAAAGATTAGAATTTATCTGGTCTAAGTAAGTATTCATTTCCTGGTCTGACATACCTAAACCTTCACCCTGGAGTTGACCTAAAACGTTGTTTTCCATCTGGTCGTAAATGCTACCACCTTGAACTTGAGTCGGCCCTCTGTACTGTTCTAAGTTCAAGTCACCCATAGTGTTATTAAACTGATTGAGCTCTGGCAGCTCACTTGTATATTCAGACATATTGTTTTGATAGTTGAAGTTATCAAGCTGTAAGTCACCGAGTTGATTATCAAACTCTGTCAGATTAGGAAGACCACCATTAAACTGTTCCAGCTGATAATCGTTTAAATTATCTATATCAAACTGGTTGAGCTGTGGTGCTCCGCCACCGCTGCTACCGCTTTTTTTGTTACCTCCAAAAAGCCCACCAATAAGTGTTGGTGCTACTGCACTTATTAAAGTACCCCACATAATCTACACCTCCTCTACGTAAAGATTATTGGTATTATCACATTTTAAAATAACTAAAGTTCCGTCGTCACGTCTGATAGTAGGGTTGTTGTATCTGAAGTTTTCCGGGTCTAAGTTTTTAAGTATTTCTAAAAACTGCTGGTTTAATTTAGTATCTTCAAATAAAGATATTTGCTCTGCCATATCAACCATCCTTTTATTCGTTTAATTTAAGAGCTATCTCATCCTTTTCTGATTGTGATAAACTAGGATAATCATTAGCAAAGATATCATTTAAAACTAAACTAGAATCTATTTCCATCTTTCTTTTAATTACTCTAGCAAATATATTAATAATATAATATTTCATTTTTACATACCACCTGCGATTATATCAGCCAATGCTAACTCTAAATCATCTATTCTTTCAGAGTGTGGAGTGGTTGTTGAAACCTCTGGCTCTGCTGGAGGTTCATAGTTAGGGTCGATTTCTAGAATCCACTCATCATTTGTTTCATCAAAGCTTAATGATTCATCAGCTTCTAACTCTGACTCCTCTTTAGGTGGTTGTATTATTGTAGCGTCTATTGGTACTGTCTCAAAGATATCTAAGTCCATTGTTCCTGTAGCTGTTATCTTTCCTTCAGAATCATAATTGTATACTTTAACTACATTAGGCATTTTTTAATCCACCTTCCTTTTGAAAATATAACCTGCTTCATTATCTAAGAGGACAAGTTCCCAACCTTCAACTCCTACTTCATTAAAAGCTTCTATAAAACCATCAGCTTTTAACTCCAACATTTCTCCTTCTGTTAATAATATCCAACCTTTTTTATCTAAAAATCTTAAATTACAATATTCAAACATTAAATACCCCCTTATATTTTCATAATGTAAGCAAGTGCATAATATGGTGGTCTGTTCTCGTGAGAACTTCCTCCACCTGTAGCTCCAGTAGAACCACTAATTGTGTGTGAGTGATTTCCTGTGGTGCTTGTAGTTCCACTAACAGAGTGAGTGTGAGAACCATTACTATTTATACTTAGTGAGTGGCTATGGTCACCATTAGAAGAAGTACTCATTTCTAATCTTTGATGACCAGAATCACTTATTGAATACCTACCACTACCTAGAGCATAATGATATTCAATAGCATTATAAACATGGTTATGATTACCTGTAGTATTAGTACTACCACTATGACTATGGTAACCACTAGAACTCGAAGTATCGCTGAATGAGTGATAATGACTCCCTGTAGTGTTAGTAGCTAGACTGCCATCTCCATGAGAGTGAGAAGGTAACTGAGCTTCAGTAAGTGTAACACTATTAGCTCCTCCAGTATCTCCTACACTATAACTACTTCCTGCACCTACAACAAATCTATCTCTTAAGTCGGGAGTTCCGTTACTACCATTACATAAAGCCCAACCGGTTGGGGTAGTAGAACCGCTCCACAGTGTTATTATACCCGGAGGTACTACGGCACCAACCAAACTATTTGCATAATCATTAGCATTAGTTTCAGCAGTGTCAGCATAATCATTAGCATTAGTTTCAGCAGTGTCAGTATAACTTTTTGTTTCTGAAATTATTTCTGAATATTCTTTACCATCTAATAGGTCAGCGTCTAAGTTACTCCCTGTACCATCAACCTCTTTTAAAGCGGATAAAAATTCAGCTTTAAGTTCCGCTTTGGCAAAATTGATGTTGTTTTCATCTATCCCGCCGTTGAACTCGTTATAAAGATTATTGAAATCTTCGTTAACTTCACTCGCTTTAGCACTTGTTGAGCCAATAAAGTTATTTTGTCTGTTAACTATACCCATTTTTAATCCACCTACCTATACATTCTTTTTCTTCGTGGTCTAAAGTTTAACATTATACCATTTATTTTTAATTCACCTGTAGATTCTTCTCTGATGATAAACCTTATATTTCTGCCATATGTTCCAGATTTTAGCGGTGAACCAAAAATTTTGTTACCAATTTCTGGACTCCAAATTAATTCGTCCCAGGTGTTCTCGCCCCACAAACTCTCTGGCTCTGATTCATTACCGTAGATATCAAAACTACCTGTGTTATTACCTTCGTCAACATCATAGATTATCTGGAAACTACCAACAGTTAAGTTATCAACCATTATGTGCCTAAATGTTTTTATAATCTCAAGTGAGTCTAAGTTTAAATGTTTAGTCCTGTACTCAACTTCTATTGCTGTACCGTCGTCGTCATATCCTTGCTCTGATTTATAGACCTGTCCTTTTATAGAACTACCAAAGTAAAGGTCGTTTAAGTTTACTGACCCGTCCTGTGAGCCATCAAAGTTGCTCCACATAGATACATTATAGTTGGTGTACTTAGTCCAGGCTCCGTGTATGGTAGAGAAGACTAAAACATTATTGTTTGGTGTACCAGCTACACCATCTGAATAAGCGAGATAGTATTTCTGGTTATTGATAGCTCCCGAACACTTAGAATGGTCGACTATAGAATCAATAGTTGGTGATACTTTTTCAGAAACCAAATTCGTGTTGGTGCCATCAAAAATATAAACACCGTCTTTGGATAAAAAGAATAAATTGTTTTGGAAGTTGACAACACTCTTAGTTGCCACTGTACCGATAGTCGGCTGTACCTCTCTCTTTGAGAAGTTGTAAACACTTGAGCCGTATAGCACGTGAATGCTTCCAGACTTGAAGACCACGAGGTTATCCTGCTGTTTGATGATATTCATTACCCTGTCACCGTCGTCAGTTTGAAACTTAACACTACCATAATCTCCAGGTGTACCAGCGACTGGTGAAATATCTGAAAAATAAACTTCTGAAGGAGAAGCTGGGTTACCAGACCAAAAGACCATATTCTTATGAGAAGTTATATACTTCCCTTTTGGTATCGCCGCGTCCCACTTAACAACGCTTGTACCGTCAAACTCCATTATAGGCTCTATTCCGTTTGCTATATAACAAACATTACCCCAGGTTGTAAAACCTACATATTCTGTTTCAGTGAGGTCGTTCACTTGACCTCCGCCGTCATAATCAACAACTGTAGAGGTTCTCAAATCCTCGTTTATTTCGTAGAGTGTTCCTCCAGCTACAGCCAGAATATAAGTTGCTCCGTCGTTCTTGTTGAAAATATACAAACCTTTTATCGGGTCGTCTATACCTATTTCAGTATCTAAAAGACTTGAGTATCCTTTTCTTTTAACTAAAGCTCCGAGCTCATTAAAATCTACATTAAAGCAGTATGGAGTTTCATTTGAATGGAGGTGAACGTTCTGGCCTTTTTCATTTAAGCCACCGGAAAAATCAAATAATTTAAAAACCTGGTTGTTAGCCATCTCCTTCACTCCCTACATCTTTCCAATCTGATACTTGTTTATCTACAGTCTGCCATAAATCAGAATCGTCATCTGTTATGTTTTGCCAATTAGATTCATTGTATTTTATTTTTCTCCAACTTATACAAATAAGACTTATTTGAGCGTCAATTAAAACTTCTGACTGACTATAACCTTTGTAAACTTTAAACCCATTTGCCGTGCTGTTTATTAATATTTCTGCTTCGCTACCAACATCAATAAGTTTAAAAACTGTAGATTCTTCTAATATTAAAACTTCTGCTTCTATACCAACATCAATAAGTTTAAAAACTGTAGATTCTTCTGATATATTGATATAACTTTCAGAGCTACCTTTATAAACTTTAATACCATTAGCTTCTTCTGATATATTGATATAACTTTCAGAGCTACCTTTATAAACTTTAATACCATTAG
>Ga0136558_1000429_pt1 | contig 23923 bp, 23 predicted proteins | sample AntRauTorckE6833_FD_101391 | JGI IMG/M metagenome (GOLD analysis project Ga0136558, IMG submission 101391) | Saline lake microbial communities from Rauer Islands, Antarctica - Metagenome Torckler E6 #833 | ecosystem: Environmental > Aquatic > Non-marine Saline and Alkaline > Saline | place...
AGCGACAAGGATCTTTTCTTCCATTCAAACGAACTTCAAGATGTAAACTTTGATGATCTTAAAGAAGGTGACGAAGTTGAATTTGAAATCGCTGATGGACAAAAAGGACCAAACGCAGTGAACGTAAAAAGAGTTTAATACTCCGATTCGTTTCTAAAAAAACACCGCACTCTGTGCGGTGTTTTTTTATTTAAATTTTAAATATGCAATAAATAATTATCGAAGTTTTTGATGATTTATTATTTCTTCAGATTCTATTTTCCCATCTGACAATCTAACTATCCTATCTGTTTCCTTTCCATACTCCTCCTCATGAGTAACCATTACAATTGTTTGTCCTTTCTTATTTAAATCTTTTAATAAATCAATAACAACTCTAGCTGATTCTGCATCGAGATTTGCAGTTGGTTCATCAGAAAAAATAATTTTTGGTTCATCAATAATAGCTCTAGCAACTGAGACTCTCTGTTGTTCCCCACCTGACAACTGGCTAGGTAGATTTTTAACCTGTCTTTCCAACCCAAGTTTATGTAACATGTCTATTGCTTTTTCAATAGCAACAGTTTGTGGAATTCCCCTAAGTAAAAGTGGCAGAGCAACATTCTCAGCTGCAGTTAATTCTGGAACTAGTGCATAGTCCTGAAAGACATAACCAAGATGATTCAATCTAAATAAAGTTTTTTCACGATTATTTAAAGAAAGAACATCTGTTCCATCAACGTGTATTTGCCCATCAGTTGGATCATCTAGAAGGCTCAGTTGATACATAAGTGTGCTTTTCCCTGCACCAGATCTCCCCATTATAGACAAAAACTCTCCTTCTTTAACATTAATATCAACACCCTTTAAAACGGGAGTTTCAATTTTTCCACTAACAAATGTTTTTACTATTCCTTTTGCTTCAATGATATTTTTCATAATTAATTTCTACCTAAAATTGAATTAAGGGTATTCTTTCTAATGATAATTCTAGAAGGTATATACCCGGCTAATGCAGTAACAACAATAAGGATGGCTACTCTAATAGATGTAGATAAGATAGGGGCAACTAATATCCCATCACTAAATGGGAAATTAATAGGGTTTGCATCTACATATGGTATAAGAATTACATAAACTACGAATAGTCCAATAATAGAACCGATAATAGCATAGACTAATGATTGGATAATATACGATAATTCGAGTGTTTTTCCATTAACCCCAATAGCCTTCATAATACCAATGTATTTTCTACGAGTAATAGCATTAATAAAGATAACTATAAAAACAGTGATGGCAGCAACCGCTAAACCAATAGAGCTAATAATTGTTCCTAATAAATTAAAAGTTTTTGTAATATCATCAAGAAATTTAGGTCGTCCTTCTTCAAAGGTTTGAACTTTTGCGAACTCATCAACACCGTTTTTTATAAAAATACCTTTAACAAAATTAGGATCTTGATCGGGTTGTATACGAATAGAAATTTCACCAACATTATTATCATCACGACCCATCATTGAACGTAGTTGTGAATCAACAATAAATGCACGCCTATCTATTTCATCAGTCTTGCTTTTCAAAATACCTTTAACAATCATTTCTCTAGTGTTCCCATTTATATCTACTCTAATTTTTGAACCAATTTTTATATCTTTCAAAACAAGAAAACCAGGTGAATCAATATTCAAATATTTTTCTAGAAGAAATGCACCTAAAACTATTTTGTCGAAATCATCTTTTTCTAGAAAATCACCTTCTATTAAATTGTCTTTAATTCCTGTAACAGTATCCTCTTTATGTGGGTCTATACCAGCGATAATGGTAGATACTCGTCCAGGATTTTCATCAAAATTAGAACGATCTTTATAATTTGACTCCAATGTCCCTGAGGTAATATAACGCGCGGTATATGATTCAACCTGTGGAGTATTTTCAATTATATTAATGATTTTAGGACTATTCTCAATAAAAGATTTTTCTGGAAGTTTTGTGATAATTATATCGGCAATATAATTTTCTTTAACCGCGTTTGATGCACCTTGGATAAGGCCTACTAATAAACCAGAAATAACAACGAGATTTAAAAAAGTAAGTACCATAATCAATACAATCAATAAATTAGACCACCAAGAGGATCTAACTAATTGTCTATATCCTAGAAACCAAGCTACTTTTATTGATTTCAAATCAAACATTTTATTTTTGTATTATAATCTTATCTCCAACTAACACTCCATCGACAATCACACCTCCTTTATTATCACTTTCACCTAAAATTATATTTCTTCTATTTTTTTCACCATTTTTATATATAAAGACATAGCTCTCATCATCATTTTTTGAAATTAAATATTTAGGAATAATAATTTGATTCTCTATCGAATCTTTTTCAATTTCTATATCAACCGTCATACCTGAACGAATACTATTATTTTTTTCTAATAAAGAAAGTAAAATTCTATATGTGGTGATACCATCCTTAATTGTTTCTCTTGGATCTACATGAGATACTTCTGAATCAAAAGATATACTATTCCCAAATGCGTCTAATTTAAGATTTGCTTTATCTCCAACATCAACACCAATAATATTTAATTCTGGGACAAAACCTTCTATCTCAAAAGATTCTTCACTAATCATAGAAATGATATTTTGATTAGCTGAAACTATTTGCCCTACCTCTATATCTTGTTCAGTAATAATTCCATCAAAAGGTGCCCTAAGTACATATTTAGATTTACGAGCAGATAATTTATCAACTGTAGCACGAGCATTATCAACAGTTGCTTGTAACACAGGTAGTTCGGCTTTTACACTTCTAAAATCATCATAAATATTATTTATTTCAACGACAAGAGAAGCTATCTTACTTCTAGATGTACTAATATTTGTTATATACGAATCAATTTGAGATTGAGTAACATCACCAGTAGGACTATAGTCATCAACTTCTGATGAAATTTTAGCTAAAAATGATTCTAATTTTCGTAGATTTTTTATAGCATTTGTAGCATCTTGGTTATCAACAATAGCAACATCTAACATATCGATTTCATTTTTCCATTCTTTTAATAATTTTCCAATTTCAAAACGTTCATCATTTATCTCCTGCCTTAAAAAATAATTACTTAAAGTATTTGAAAATTCTGGAAATCTATTATTTGGTTCATCAAAAAATTTGTCAACAATATTTTTAACAATATCATCAGCATTAATATATGATTTTTCAATTGTAGACAATAGTGTTTTTGCTGAATTTTCTAGCTCGTTTTGATTATCTAAATTACCAGAAACTTCTGATAGTCTAGATCGTTCTTTTTCTAAATTAGCAATGACCTCAGAAAGTTCACTAGAAACTTCTGAAGAATCGATTTCAACTAAAATATCGCCAGCTTTTACATAATCTCCAATATCAGCATATATTTTTGAAATTTTTCCAACAACCTCAAAACCAAGATTTAAATCCTGGGCAGGAACTATTTTCCCAGATATTTCTGCAGTATCAACAAAACGACTCTCTTCAACTATATAAGTTTCGTAATCACCATTTTTATTGAATATAAACAAAGAAACTGAACCTAATAAAATTATCCCTACTATATATATAAAAAATTTTTTGTTGAACATATAGTTATTATTTTAGCATATTTTAGATCTCTTAAAGCATCAGTTTTTCAATTTGTTTTTTGATATTTTGCTTCATTTTTTTCTTCTTTTTCTTTGCTTTTGTCTTCTCTTTTAATTTAACTTTCTTTTCAAATTTCTTTTCTGCTGCTTCAATGATTCTTTCTGCAACATCAATACCAGTATATTTTTCAATTCCTTCTAATCCAGGTGACGAATTAACTTCAATAACTAAAGCACCTCTTTTTGATTCCAATAAATCGACACCAGCAACTGAAAGACCTAATAGTTTCGCTGATTCAATAGCCGCCATTTCTGTTTTTTTATCTAAAGTAATACTTTTTGCGGAACCACCTTTATGAAGATTTGAACGAAACTCTCCTTCTGCACCAGATCTCTCCATTGCTGCGACAATTTCTCCACCGACAACAAAAACTCTCAAATCTTTTCCGTTAGCTTCTTCTATAAACTCTTGAATAATAATATCTTTTTTAATACCAGAGAATGCTTCTAAAGCTGATTTTGCTGAACTAACTGAATCAGCCTTCATAACTCCATTCCCGTGTGTACTTTCTAGTAATTTCAATATAACAGGTGTTGTTCCTATCTCATCAATAAGCTGCCCAACGTCTTTTGCTTTTGGATGACGAGCAAATACAGTTTTAGGAATACCAATTCCAGATTTTGAAAGATATTGAAGACTACGCAACTTATCACGTGAACGAATAAGAGCCGCTGATGTAATCAGTGAAGGAACCCCTTGGATATCAAAGTGTTGGATTACAGCTGCACCATATTGAGTAAGAGAAGCACCAATTCTAGGGATAAGAATATCTACATCTTTTATTTTTTCCCCTTCAAACGAAACAGTAGGTTTACCCTGTTCCATATATAGATGACAACGAGAATGGTCAATAATGACAACTTCGTGACCTCTTTTTTCACCAGCTTCAACTAGTCTTTTTGTTGAATACAGAGCGGGTCCTTTTGATAGGATGGCTATTTTCATAATTTATGATTAACTACAATATTATACATACAATACTGCTAATTTCAACAAGTTTTGTCAAATTAGGGTCATTCTTCAATTAGCTATTTTTTAACATTAACTAGGTTTTTTTCAGATACAAAGTTTCTATTTAAATACAATGCAAACTCATAAACACCAAAGAACACACTTGTGTACCAAAGATCACCCAAGACAGCATTTCTAAAGAAAGGAAGACCCGCAATATATGAATTTAATAGACCTGAAAAATCTGGTGAATACATTACTCCAAAATACCAGACTGCCCAATTAGTCAAAAGGAAGAAAAGTGTTGAACCAACTAAGGACATCCCTAAAATTCTTGATACACCCTTTCCTTTTATTAGTGATGGAATCAATCCAACCAAAGCAAATGACCCATATACAATAATCATTAATTTAAAATCATAAAATCCAATAAATAAATCAGATACCAACATACTGAAGAAGACAACTCCTATAGCATATCGAGGACCTAAATAGTTTCCAGCAAACAATGCCACAGCAGTAAGTGCTGTAAAATTCCACATATGCGGCATGAATCTAGTTGCAATTGCCAACACAACAAGTATTACTGATAATATAATTTTTTGTTTCTTACTCATATTATTTTCGTTTAAACATTATAACAGAAATTATTAAGGCAACTATTGCTAAAATAAAATAAATAAAGCGTTGAGAATCGGTAAAATTTATAACTGATGCAAGTTGATTATTATCTGACTCTTCTTTTTCATTTTTTATCGAATTAGGGTTTTCTTTTGTTAAATAATCTTCGAGCTCTTCCTTTACTTCAATAAAATTATCCTCATTAAATGAATTTTGATAATTACTTTCAGATTTCACAGATAAATTTGTTTTATTATTAGACAAATCATTTTCTTCTAAATATAAAAGTATTTTGTCCAAATTTTCAGTTATTAATTCTGCCGCTGTAATCTCTTCAGAATTTTCCCTTTCATATTCATTATTGCTAGAAATGGAATTATTAGAAGATGAATTATCATCTGGATAGTTACTATTTGATTCATTAGAACCACTACTCAAAGAAAAACTATTTATAATTTCAATCCAAGTTTTTTTTGACGCTGCTGATATTGCATAAGATGTTGACCAAATTCTATTTCCTTCAAAATCTTCTTTTAAAAGTCCTCCATCAGAATCTTGTTCATCTCCTAGATATTCCAATGGATTTCCCTTCCAATCATCAAAATCATAACCAAGTGCTGTCATAGCCATCATTGACCATGAAGTAGCATAAACATCACCCCAGCTTCCATCTGAATTTTGTTGTTCTTTCAAATATTTTTTTGCTTTAATTAAAGCATCCGATACACCAGGATAATTATCAAATTCTACAAGCGCTTGTATAGCAGCAGCAGTAACATCAACTCCTTGGAAAGCACCTGAGCCTGATTGCTTTGATAAAATAAAATCAATAGTATTTGAAATTTTTTTATCATTCTCATTAAACCCAAGTTTTTGTAAAATAATTAAAGCAAAAATATCATCATTGAAGAAAATATTTTCTCCAAACTGGTTTCCATCAAATTCATCAAGTATTTCTTTAATTAAATTCTCTTCAAAATCTTTTTGAGGATCAAGTCCTAATGACATAAGAGCCATAGATTTTCTTAATTTATCATACAAATCTGAACTAGTTGGTGAATTATTTACATAATTCATAAGAGAAATGTTAGTTTCATTTGCAGCAGAAAATGCGACAGCTGACCAATCAGAATATAAATCTGTCCCAAAACCTCCATTATCTTTTTGAAGATTTAATAAAAATTCTACGGCCTCACCAATATCAAATTCATCAAGTGACGAACTTCCACTACCTGAACTAGTACCAGAATCAGTCGTTGTCGCTATAGTAGTCGATGAAGTAGATGCAACGATTAAATCGTAAAATGGAAAATAAGAATCCTCCTCAAAACCTATTTTATAATCACCCTCTGACTCAATTGTAAAATAAGACTTTCCAAAACTATCAATGGACGAGGTTGCTGAAACTACTGCAACCCACCACTTATCTGGATCTGGTGTAAAAATACCAACTGTATTTTCATCTAAAACATTCCAAATATTTTTCGTATAATCATATTTTTCTGAAAGAACTGAGAACTCAATATTTTTTATAATATTATTTGGTAGGACAATTCTTGTGGGTTGACCAAAATATATATAAATTTCATCACCATCATTTAATTCATATTTATCTATTCCTTCAGATGGGTAAGTATCATTAACCACGTACTGCCAGTTATAGCAAAGACTTTCATAATTAAAATCTATGCAATTTAAAAGAAAAGAATCCAAAGATGAAAAATATTGCAAATCAGATACAACAAAAGAATCATTTTCATCATCGACTGAATTTAGTACTGCTAAGACATTATTGTTTATTATTTGATGTGTTGTGAAGACATTATCTACTATTTCAACATCTTCATTATTTATTTCTACATAACCCTCAAAAATTGTTACTGAACCATTTTTTATATAAATTTTAACCTCGTCAATTTTTAACGATCCATCATTGGTTGATGTTGCTTGATGTTCAGTAGAGGTTCCGTTATTTGTATTAGTTGTACTTGTTGCAGTTGAAGTTGCTACTTTATTATTTTCCTCATCAATATTTTTTTCATCTGTTGATGTCGCCTGCACTTCTAAATTTATTTTTACTGTTTCATCTGTAGTTGTAGCTGTTGTACTTGTCTCAGCATAAACTAAATTTATACTTGTCAAAAAAATCAGTAATAAAACAAAAATTATTTTTTTCATGTTAGTAGGTGTTATTTTCTAATTGCCATCTAATTTCATCCTTCTCCTTTAAAAGATAATTAGAAACACCAACATTAGCCTGCTGACCATTAACATAATAAATCCAATATTCCCCTTCTTTTTTATTTTCGGAAATTCCATTAATTGAATATATATATGAACCCAAACCTGAGAAATTTTTTTCTTCAAAATCAATAAGATCTTTTTTCTTCATTCTCAAAAGAGAGTCATATAAACTATCTCCTTTTTCGAAAAGTCCATTAATTTTTTTAGAGCCTAATATTAAATCATAATTAAGATAATTTACTTCAGATGAAAATTCTTTTTCAGAAAAAACATTATTTATGTTTTCTAAAATTACCTCTTTTGGGTAATTATCTTCATTATTCAATGATTCTTCTTTATCCACCAATTGAAGATCTACAATTTCATCATTCTCCTTTGAATTATCAATGATGGTCTCATTGCCAGCCTTTTGAAAGCTCAATAAAACTAAAGTGATTGAAATTATTCCAAAGAATATACTTATTATTTTATTTTGATTTATTTTAGACATAAAAAATCTCCTGTTTGAGCAGAAGTCTAAGACACTTGTATAAATGTTTCTGCTCGGAAATTAAAAGTTGCTTAAAGATCGGACTTAATTTGTATTAAAATTAAAACAAATATTACCGTTGCGGCACAGTGAAGGATTCACACCTTACTTCCTAAATACAATTTTTTTCTTGTATTCTCTGTTTTGACAGATAAGCAACTTTCTTGATTATATTCTTACTATATTAAAAAGTCCACATTAAAAATATTTTGTAACTAAATATTTTCTAGGTCAACGTCTATTAGGAAATGTTTTTTTAAAGATCTCCGACCTAGGAGGATTGGATTTCTCATTTCTTTTCTATCATTTAGACTTAATTCTATATCAATTTTTTTACCTGCGATTTCCATTATAACTGGTATAACAAAACGATTGTGAGAATCTACTGTCGCAGCTTTAAATTTGTGAATTTTATAATTATTAAAAGAATAGTTTTTATCTTTATATTCTGAATGCGTCTCATCGAATAGTTTAAATTTTAGAATTTTTACTCCACTTTCATCAACTTCCTTAATATCGGTTGCATGGATAGAGCCTCTATATGCACCAGTGTCTATCTTAGCTGGAATATTAAAAAGTCCAAGTTGTGGAATATTAACTTTTTCCGTCCTACCTATTATTGTTTTCTTACTAAAAGTAAACATATTTAAATATTATCAAAAAAAAATTAAAATAGCACTTATATGTTTTTTTGGTAGAATGGTTTATATGAGCAGAAAAATATTACACAACATACTGAATCATAAAATTAGTGGTTTTAGTTCATTTTTATTAATAATCTTAATATCTTTAATTGTTTTTAATACATATCAAGAGATAAGATTTGATGAGCAAATTAAGGAAACTGGCAATTTAAATGATAAACTTTTAAAACTTGAACAAAAAACTGATGATATTGAGATTGTCTTACTTTCAGCACAAGAAGAAAATACGACGCTCGCAGATGCATTAGCTGAAGCTAGAGAAAATGCTAACGATTTAGAAAGAAAATTTGAGAGGGTTAACGACAACGTTGATGAACTTGAAAAAATTGCGAAAACTGACCCAGAATTATTACAGAAATATTCTAAAGTTTTTTTTCTAAATGAACATTACATCCCAGCAGATCTAGATACTATTCCAAGTAAATATACATACGACCAAAATCGTAAATATCAAATTCATGATGATGTGTCTGATTATCTAAATGATTTATTAGAAGAGGCTGAGGATGACAATATCGATTTAAAAGTTATTTCTTCTTTTAGATCTTTTGATGAGCAAGCACAATTAAAAGGTGCTTATACAGTTAACTATGGTTCAGGTGCAAATCAATTTTCAGCAGATCAAGGATATTCAGAACATCAACTAGGAACAACTGTTGATTTCACAACACCTGAGGTTGGTGCTACATTTTCAGGATTTGCCCAAACAGAAGCATACGAGTGGTTACTCAAAAATGCTCATAAATTTGGATTTACACTTTCCTATCCGCAAGATAATCAGTTTTATCAGTTCGAACCTTGGCATTGGAGGTTTGTTGGCAGGGATCTAGCAGACGACCTAAGAGATGATGGGATTCATTTCTATGACTTATCACAAAGAGATATTGATAAATATATCGTTGATCTTTTTGATTAATTATTAGATAAAATAAAATTATGGAATTATTAATTACTACTTTGTTTTTTTTGATAGCTTTTAACTTATTAATGTTTATACCAGCATTTATATTTAAAACTGATAAATTAACTGATTTATCATATTCAATTTCTTTTATTGCTGTTTCATTGTTTATGTTTATTAAGTCAGAACAAAATGTAGTTCAAATCATACTATTAATAATGATTCTTTTGTGGGCAATAAGATTAGGAGTTTATCTTTTTATAAGAATAAATAAAACAGGAAAAGATAAAAGATTTGATGGAATGAGAGATAGTTTTTGGAAATTCTCTAGATTTTGGCTATTACAAGGTTTTAGTGTCTGGGTAATTATGTTGGCAGCAATGTTCCCTTTTTCAAATTCAGGAATTGATTTTTCAATCTTACATATACTGGGAATCGTAGTATTTTTAATAGGATTAATAATCGAAACAGTTGCAGATTATCAAAAATTTATTTTTAAAAATAATCCGAAAAATACCGGATGGACTAATACAGGATTATGGAAAAGATCTAGACACCCAAACTATTTCGGAGAGATGCTAGTTTGGATTGGAATTTTCACTTATTCTATAATTTATTCTACAACTCTTGGTATTGTTGTTGGTGCAATAAGTCCTATATATATAATAACTATATTACTGTTTGTATCTGGAGTTCCCATGCTTGAAAAAAAATATGACAGAAAATACGGAGATAATCCAGAATATAAAAAATACAAAAAAGAAACTAGTTTAATTATTATCAAATAGAATGTCTGAACAAAAAATTAAAAAAATAGTAGCGATATCATCTTCCCCATCAAAAGGAAGAAATTCTGACATAATGTTAGATAATTTTATATCAGGTATTAAAAATACCGGTAAGGATTTTGTCATTGTGGAAAAATTTTATCTCGAGGATGTACATTTTGATCATTATGAATACGAAAACAGATTTGGCCCAACAGAAAATGAAAAAGATTTTGCAATACTTGCAGAAAAAATGAAGACAGCAGATGGATTAATAATCGCAACTCCAACATACAATTTTTCTGTTCCTGCAAGATTAAAAAATCTGATTGATAGAATAAGATTCATAGCACTAGATTTAGATAATAAGAATTTTTTAGGACAGCCAAAAGGTAAATTTAAAAAACATCGTTTATTTTTTCTTGTATCTGGGGGAACTTCTGTATATATACAAAAAATACTATTCTTTTTATTCCCAAATTTTTGGTTAAGAATAGTATTTATGTACTATGGATCTTTTAAAATAAATTCTTTATATAGTGGTGACATTAAAACTTATCAAAATAAGCGAATATTAATGAAATGTTTTAATAGTGGAGAAAAATTTATTAAAAAGATTCTATAATATTTCAACTGAAATTATTTCTACATCTTCAATAGGTTGATCAGTAGGACCTACTTCTGTATTTTGAATTTTTTCAACAACATTCATACCTGATACTACTTTTCCAAAACCTGTGTGTTTTCCTTGTAACCATGGAGTAGCTTCCGCTGTAATAATAAAGAATTGACTACCATTTGTATTCGGACCAGAATTGGCCATCGCAATTACACCAGAAACCAAGGCTAAATCATTTTGTTCATCTTCAAAAGAATAACCTGGTCCTCCAGTTCCCCAGTATGATCTTTGTGATTCATCTTTTGATAAAGGATCCCCTCCTTGAATCATAAAATCTTTTATAACTCTATGAAATTTAGTTTCATCATAAAATCCTTGTTTTGCTAAATTAACAAAATTAGAAACTGTTTTAGGGGCTTTATCTGGATACATTTCTAGTGAAATTTCTCCATATGAAGTATCCAATTTAATCAAAACAATATCTGATTCTTTTTCATTATTCACTATTGGTGTATTAGTTTCCTCAACAACACTATCGTTTTTATCCTCGTTCATAATCTCTTCTTTATTTTGATCTTCTTGCATAATATTCTCATTTAAATTATTAGTACTATTTCCATTAAAAATCATGAGCGAACCAATAATAACTAGCGCGCTCAACGCAATCATTAAATTTTTATTCATAACTTAAAAAGTATATCATTTAAAATATTTGACTTAAAGCATGTCCGTAATACTATTACATGCAGACAATCAACAAGGGAGAAAAGTACAATAAATGAATGATTTCAAACGAACAATAAGAAAAAAAGTAAGAGATGGTTTTTTAGTTTTTTTACACGAAAAAGGAACTATTAAACTTAAAAGAATGTCACCAGTAAAAGCAGATAAAGAATCTACTGAAATAATAACTATAGAACTTAGAATTGAGGATTTTGAAAAAGTTATTAATGGTGGATTAGAAATCCGACAGATATTAGTAGGTGAATACCAAATATCAAAAATAATAACAATGAGAAGAATTAACGAAAATAAAAGTTTAAGGATATACGAACCTGAATTTAAACAAATCAAAAAAATCTGGAATGAAAAAAAACTAAAAAAATAACAGACTTTTTTTGAAAGCAAAACCGCCCAATATGTTGGGCGGTTTTTTTACTTATCCATAAAAATAGACTACATTTGTGAATTATTCATTGAATCATCTTGATTCAAGTTTTCAGACTGACTTATACTGTGAGATGGATTAATTGATTCTTCTACTGACTCTTCAGTAGAATCTTCTTTTTTACAAGAACCACAACCTTTCATCGCAAAAATTGAAATAATCGCTGATACACCTACTAAAATGTATACTAATACCGCAATTGTTCTCGGTAAAAATTCTGCCACTAAATCGTAATCAAATAAACCTACAAGACCCCAGTTCAAACCTCCAATTACTAGAAGTGTGAAAGCAACTTTTTTAACTATATTCATAATATAAAACTGTTAACTATTAATAATTAAATTATAGCACTATATTTGAGAGGTAATGAAAAGTATTACACAATTATAAAGACATCATAATCCTATTCATCTCTTCCATTTCCCTAGTTTCGATAACTAAAACATCTAGTTTTGATAATTCATCTTTAATATTACCTTCTGCCTTAATCATTAATTTATTTTTTGATTGGTCTATTAAAATACCAGTAGACTCTAACCCATCACATATCCTTTTTCTAACATCTGCTGACCTATTTCCAATAGTTCCGGTGAATACAATAGTGTCTAACCCCCCTAAAATAGTTTTATACGCCCCAATTGTTTTTTGAATTTCGTAGGCATAATAATCAAGCGCTAATCTAGCATCCTCGTTTCCTTTTTGAGCTTCAGTTAAAACAACTCTAGTATCTCCAGATAGATTACTTATTCCTTTGATACCACATTCCTTATATAAATACCTCTGCATTTCACTAGTTGAAAAATCATTCTCATCCATTATTGCAAAGATCGAATTTGGATCAATATTTCCAGATCTTGTTGCCATAGGTATACCCTCTATTGGAGAATAACCCATAGAGTTGTCTATACTTTTTCCATCCTTTACAGCAGTCACACTTGAACCACCACCTAAATGACAAATTATTAATTTACTTGGTAGATTATTATCTTCTTTTAGTTTATTTACTACTGACGAAACAGATAGTCCATGGTAACCAAACCTATATAAATCAAGTTTTTTTGTTATTTCTTTTGGATAAGCATAAATATTAGAATATTTAGGTTTACTTTTATGAAATGAGCTGTCTGAAATAGCATATATAGGGATTTTTGGCATATTATCTAAAATCTCTGATATTTCTTTTTGAACTGGATCAATATGTAGCGGTGAAATTATTTTTTTATCTTCTAGATTCTCTAAAAAAATAGAATCGACTAAATAATTATCTTGAAAAAAGGTTCCTGGTGCAACAATTCTTATTCCAATTTTAGACACATCCTCTTCTGAATTTATCAACTCTTTTTTTATTAATGTTTCTACAAAATCCTTGAACGCCTTTTCAAAAACATCAATTAATATATTTTCTTCATTTTGTTCTTTTTTAGTAATTTCTGTTTTTAGAAATGAATCATCTATTTTTTCATAATGTGCACTCATTAAAAATTCTTCCTTTTTATAAAGAGAATACTTTTTAGAAGCACTACCATTGTTTACAATAATATTTAACATAATTTTATTTTCCCCATTTCCAATTTTCAATCTCATCCATATCTACTCCATTTTCTTTTATATATTGTGTATGTTCTTCAAGTTTCTGATTATATTTACTAATAATCTCATCAGATTTTTCTTCATCAATTTTTCCAGAATTTAAAAGCATCTTACAAGCATCCTGGACAATATGATAACGACTTGTTCCATTTCTAACTTGCATATCAAACGGTGTAGTTGTTGAACCATTCTCAAGATAACCATTAACTTCAAATCTAGAAGGAATCTCACAATAATCAAATAATATTTGTTTTATTGTTTGAGGATAGCCGTGATAATTAATAATTACTGGTTTATCTTTTGTGAAATAATTATTAAAATCATTTTTTGATAAAACTTTTCCTCCTTCTCCAAAACCTGATTTTGACAAAGTTACAATATTTACAAATCGACAATTTATTTCTGGCAATTCTTTTTTGATTAATTCTAATCCTGCCAATGATTCTTTTGTTACATAATCACCTGCTCCTGAGATAACAATGTCTGGATCACCATCACTTGCAAATTTCCAAATTCCAAGTCCATCTTCTAATTGCTCTTGTGCTTGATCAACATTTATCCATCTAGGCTCTGTTTGTTTTCCTGCAACAATGACATTTACACCATAAGAAGACTTCATACATTTATCTAGAACTGCAAGAGTTGAACTACCATCTCCTGGAAGATAAATATTTATAAAATCTCCTTGTCTTTGAAGCATGTTATCGATGAATCCAGGATTTTGGTGAGAAAATCCATTATGATCTTGTCTCCAACCGGATGAAGTAAGTATGTATGTGAAAGAAGGAATTTGACCTCTCCAAGCTACCTCTTTGGCTTGTTTTATAAATTTTGCATATTGATCAGCCATACTAGCCACAATCTGTATAAATGCTTCATACGAAGTCATTATTGCGTGTCTCCCTGTTAGAATATAACCTTGGGCCATACCTTGTAGCGTGTGTTCTGATAACATCTCTATAACTTTTCCTTCTTTACCTAAATCATCGTCCCATTCTTTTAATGGCCATTGAAATTGTCTTTTCGTAGTTTCAAAAACTTTATCTAATTTATTTGAATATGTTTCGTCAGGTGAAAATAATCTAAAATTATCATTTTTCTGCATTACAACGTTTAAATATTCCCCTAATCTCTTCATTGAACTAGATGTAAGTGCACCAGGATCTGAAGAATCCTCTTGGAACTCCCTAGGATCAGGGAGTCTAAGTTCCTTGTAAACATCTGGACCACCGAAAGCACTCTTATTTTTTCCAATTCTTTTATCTCCTTTTGGAATGGTATCTAAAATCTCTTGAATAAAACCAGAATCTTTATCAAACAACTCTTCAAAATCATAAGATTTCATCCAGTTTTCAAGCGCAGATAATTCTTCGTTATCTATTCTGGCATTTTTAGTTGGAACTTGGTGTGACCAGTGATTTCCTTCTATTTTTTTACCGTGAATACTTTCTATACCTGTCCATCCTTTTGGTGTTCTCATCACAATCATTGGCCATTTAGGTTTTTCGATTTCTTTATTTTTTTCTCTCGCCATTGTTTGGATAGATATAATTTCATTATGACAAGATTCCATAACTTTTTTCATTTGAACAAACGGATCTCCTTTTTCTCCACCCTCACCATCCTCTCCGGCATCTATAAAATATGGGTTATAACCATAACCCTCAAAAAGATTCTTAAGCTCTTCATCTGACATTCGTCCGAAGATTGTTGGTCCTGATATTTTGTATCCATTTAGGTGTAAAATTGGTAAAACTGCCCCATCGGTTTTTGGATTTATAAATTTATTACAATGCCAAGCAGTCGCAATAGGTCCGGTCTCTGCTTCACCATCACCTATAAGACAAGCAACGAGCAAATCAGGATTATCTAGAACAGCACCATAAGAAGTAGAAAGAGAGTACCCCAATTCACCACCCTCTAAGATAACACCTGGAGTATGCGGGCTGGAGTGACTAGGAAAACCATATGGCCAACTAAATTGGTTAGAAATATAAGAGATACCTTTATTATCAACAGTTGCTTGTGGATAATATTCAGAAAGAGTTCCTTCTAAAAATAAATTAGACTGAATAGCCGGATAGCCATGACCGGGACCAACCACGTATAAAATATTTGTATCTTTTTCATTAACTAATTGATTAAGAAAAGTATAAACAAAACTTATACCTGGACAAGTACCCCAATGACCTAACAATCTTTTCTTTATATGTTCAGGCTTTAAGGGTTCTTCTAAAAGAAAATTATCTTGTAAGAAAATTTGAGTTACACTCAAATAATTAACTGCTCTAAAATATTTTTTAAGGTTCTCTATATCATTCATATAGAGGTATTTTATCAATTAAAGGTGTAAACGACAAATTAATTATTAAATTTATAGTATTAATTTAAAATTATTTGATGTTTTTAAATACTTTACAAATTTTTCAATAAAACTTTTACCTTTTAATCTATCTTTTTTTGTTGAATAATCTTTATACATACAAAGATTCTAGCGCGCATTGTTTTTTTGTCAACTTTTCTATTTTTAAATAACTGTGGATAACTTCTTGAAATATTCTAGAAAAATGTAATAATGTATATTAATTAAGGACTTAACATATAAAAATATGCACAAAATACAAGAAAATATATTAAACATAGTTGAAAGTAAAAATCTTAGTGGTTTAACACTTAGAGAAATTGGAGAACTAGTAGGTGAAAAATTTCCACAAAAAATTAAACACCACCTTGACCAGCTTGAGAAGAAGGGTTTTTTAGTAATAGATAGTAAAAATAAAAAAATAGAAAGAAAAATTCATACATCTAGTATTAAATCCAATATGTTGAGTGTACCTATAGTTGGTGCGGCTAACTGTGGTCCTGCAACTATTTTTGCAAATGAAAATATAGAGGGATATATCAAAATTTCAAAAAGTTTATTGAAAAAATGTAAGAATATTTTTGCAATTAGAGCGCAAGGTCTTTCTATGAATAAATCAGTAGTTAATGGAAACAATATCGAGGATGGAGATTATCTAATAATTGATAGTAGCGATACTTCCCCATCTAGTGGTGATGTTGTTTTATCCATTATTGATGAAATGGCAAACATAAAGAAATATGTTTGGGATGAAGAAAATAATCAAATTGTATTAGTTTCTGAATCAACTAAAGATATCCCTCCTATATATATCCATGAAGATGATAGTTTTATGATAAATGGAAAAGTTATCCAAGTGATTAAAAAACCAAAATATGTTTAAATAGAAACATATGAAAATAGTTAACGAATTTAAAGAATTTGCAATTAAGGGAAATATGACAGATATGGCTGTCGGAATCATTATAGGTGGAGCTTTCGGCAAAATAGTTACCTCACTTGTTAATGATGTAATAATGCCTCCAATAGGTCTAATGACTGGTGGAGTGGATTTTGCGGATAAAATAATTTTACTTAAAAAAGCAACTGAAACGACAGAGGCGGTAACATTAAATTATGGATTATTTATCAATAATATTATTGATTTTACTATCGTCGCTTTTGTTATCTTTATTGTAATTAAGCAAATTAATAAACTTAGAAGAAAAGAAGAGGACGCACCTATAGAGAAAAAAGTTGTACCAGTTCCACAAGACATACAACTACTTACTGAGATCAGAGATTCATTAAAGAAAAACTAAGCTAAATTATCAGTTTTTTTATTTGTAAAAATTTTATAGATAATTTTTCTTAATTCTTCAACCAATACAATAGAAAATCCTACAACAATCATGATTACCCAATCAGTCAAAGATAGTCCTGTTGTTTGTAGGATTTTTTGCATGAAGGGATTATAAATTGCAAACATGTGTAGAACTATAGTTAGTAATAGAGCACCTATTAAATATTTATTATTAAAAATATCTTTAGAGAAAATTGTATTTTTTCTAGATCTAATATTAAAAATATTATACCACTGGAAAATAGTAAGTATTGTTAGGGCAATTGTAGTTGCTTTTACAATCCCGCTATCGAAGTAATAAATAAACATTATCAAAGTTGACAGTGTCATAATACCTCCAAGAAGAATAATCCTAAGACCCATAAACCAATCCACTAAATATTTTCCTGGTTTTTTAAAGGGTTCATTCAGTAAACCTTCTTCTTTTGGATCAACTGCAATAGCCGCAACCAAAAATGTATCTGTCACTAAGTTAAGCCATATAATCTGTGCTGCAACTAACGGCAAAGGTAAGCCTATAATAACTGCAATTATAATTACAAAAAGTTCACCAATATTTGTCGACAAAAGATATAAAATAGATTTTCTAATAGTCCAATAAATATTCCGACCTTCTTCAGCCGCCTCTATTATATTTCCAAATTTATCATCTAGTAAAACAATATCTGATGCTTCACGTGCAACTTCTGTACCCATTTTACCCATCGATACACCTAAATCAGCAGAAACCAAGGAAAGAGCATCGTTGACACCGTCACCAGTCATTGCAATAGTATCCCCCTTCTTTTTATACAATTCAATAATTTTAAGTTTATCTTTCGGTGTAACTCTAGCAAAAACTGTAACCTCATCTAAAATAGAAATTATATCCTCGTCATTCATATTACTCATTTCTTTCCCTGAAAGAACTTTATCGCCATTAGAAAAAATACCGACTTTTGATGCTATAGATTTTGCTGTTTCAACATAATCACCTGTTATCATAATGACACTCATTCCAGCTTTTTTTGCTGTCATAACAGAACTCTCAACTTCAGGACGAATGGCATCCACAATAGCTACAAAACCAAGAAAAATAAGCCCAGACAAATCCTTTGCATCAACGTCTAAAGAAGGATTCATATTAAGTCCCACAGCCAAAACTCTATATCCTTGACCTGATATTTTTTTAAGTGCATCTTCTGTCTCTGCCATTTCCGTCTTCGATATTTGCTTTACTTCTCCATCTCTCCAAATTTGTGTAGTGTGGGATAAAACAACCTCTGGACTACCAACAACAGACATAATATTTTTAGAACCAAAATTGTTAATTGTACTATGGTGTTTAGTTTCTAACTCAAATGGTAATTCTAAAATTTTAGGATATTCTTGTTCTATTTTATTTTTTTCATAACCAAACTTTTTACCTAAAACTAACAGAGCGGCCTCTGTAGGGTCTCCATATTTCAAAGTCCATTCTTTTTTATCTTGAGAATATTCAGTTTGCGACACAGATGTAAAAACTGAGGATTTTATAATCATGTCTAAATCAGCATCATTTTTTACATCAATCTTGTCTTCGTTCTCAAAAGCAAAACCTTTGGGGTTGTAACCATCTCCAGTAACATCAATGTACCTACCTCCAACATAAATCTTTTCTACTGTCATTTGATTTTTGGTAATTGTCCCTGTTTTATCTAGTGCAATCACTTTTGCTTGACCAAGTGCTTCAACGGCTTGCAATCTTTTAACTAAAACATTTTTTTGACTCATTCTCCAAACACCAGTTGCTAAAACTAATGTAACAACAACAGGTAAGGATTCTGGAATAGCAGATACTACAATAGCAACAACGGTTATAAACATCTCTTTTGTCTCATAACCATTCATAATTCCATATATAAATAATAAAACAGATACTATACCAATTATATAAACAATTAATTTTGATAAATTAGCTATATTCTTCTTGAGAGGTACGTCCATTTTTAAATCAACTAACTGCTGTGAAATTTGACCAATTACAGTTTTAATACCAGTATTAACAACCACTGCCTTACCTAAACCTGATGCAACATATGTACCCTTAAATAACATATTTTTTTGATCTGAAACTTTTACATCAGTTGATGAAATAGGGTTTGCTATTTTTAAAACTGATTCTGATTCACCAGTTAATGAAGCTTCATTAACTTTTAGAGTATTATTTTCAAAAATTCTTGCGTCTGCCGCAATAGGGTCCCCATCCTTTAATATTAAAATATCTCCGGCAACCACTTCGTAATCAGGAATTCTTTCTTCAATACCATTCCTCAAAACAGTAGCGTATGTTTTAACCACTTTTTTAAGTGCAGCCAGAGTATCTTCAGCCTTACCCTCCTGAATAACTCCTATTACAGCATTCAAAACAATTATAAATAAAATTATAAAACCATCAGTATAATCCCTTAAGGCAAAAACAATTAAATCAGCGACTATCAAAACATAAATTAGAGGATTATTAAATTGAGATAATAAAATATCAAGAAAAGTTCTTTTTTTACCCTCTGATAAAACATTTTCTCCAAACTTATCTTTGTTTTTTTCAACCCTAGATTCAGTTAAGCCTCTTTCTGATGTCTTAAAATATTCAAAAATTTTTTTTGTATCTTCTTTGTACCATTCTCTTTGCATAGTTGACTAAATTCTAACAAATTTTTAAATATTGCGCTTTATTTTATAAATTTAAATGTTTTAATTATTTCTTCTTCGATCTCTCTAATATCCGAATCAACAGATCCATTTCTGATGAATTGGTCACTATCAAAAGGGTTACACTCATCTAATGATACCTTTATTCCCCCTCTTAGACATTTATAAGTTAAGTTATATATAGTGTTTCTTGTCCAAATAAACCCCCATGGTTTCCATGGATCCTTCAATGAATCAAAACTAATATACGTAGCCCATATAGTCCCGTCTTCCAATACGTAATCTAGAGATTTATCTGATTTAAAATTAAAGTTTATATCTGTTTTTTGTGAATTACCTATAACCGCTTCAGTTTGAAGACCTTTTGGAAAGATAGAAACATTATTAATATCCGCAAAATGGTCAAAAGGTGGATTCATATTTTTTTTAGGTAAATAAATATTTATCGTTGGACTTACATTTTCATAATTTTCATAAATCTTCCAGTCAGAAGGAAATTCAATAGAAAAACCATACTCTTCATTTTCATATAAATTCCATGATGGATTATTTTCAGATATAGTTATTTTTAATTCTTCGTCTCTATTATTTTGAGGAAAATGATAACCAAACCAAATTAATAATGTTGCAATTAAAAATACAGCACAGTAAATTAATATTTTTTTATTTGATTTTTTCAATATTTTCATATTGTTCTTTTTGCTCAAGTTTCTTTTCTTCTATTCTTATTCTGTTTTCTTCTTTTTCTAAAAGATTCAAATTTGCCGTAACTTCATCATCTGTTTTATAAAATTTAAGCATCGAAAAAACAATCATGCTTCCCATAATTATACCTATCAGATTAAATAAAAATACCATTAAGAAAAACCTAGCATTATTTATTTCAATTTGAGCTAACCAAATACCAACAAGCGTAATTGGAGGAACAAGAGAGACCGCAATAGATATACCCGGCAACATGTTTGTAACTTTTTTCCTAACCCAAGCAAATGTCGCAGCTATTCCAGAAGAAAAAGCAACGATAAAATAAAGAAAAGCTGATGAAATTGTGTTATTAAATATAACTGAGCTAAAAAATTCTTTATCATCAGGAACTGCAAAAATCAATCCAAAAATAAAAGATACAACAAAAATAATCCCAACTGATTTAAAAATCAATGTTGCAGTTCTTTTTAAAAGAAATTTTCTACCTAGAGTAACTCCTAATGATATTAATAGTATCGGAGTAAGTAGTGGTGTAACAAGCATTCCACCAATTAAAATAGCTGAATTAGCCAAAAGAAGTCCAGCAGCAATGATAATTGAAGACAAAACCAAAAGTGTGTAGTAATTACTACCTGGCTTACTTTCTACAATTAAATCGTTTACAGCACGATATTGATCACTCCTTGTAATGTTACTCCAAATATTATCTGATTCCATTTAAATATTTTAACATAATTTATTTTATTTTCTTTTTGAAATCTTCAATCAGTGGAACTTGTTCTGGTTCTGTTCCGTAAGCTTTAGCTAAACCTAGAGCTGTCCAGTCAGCAAGCAAAAGTGAATTGAATATCTTCTCAAATCTAGTATCACCATCTAAAAACAAGTTATTTACTGAAAGTCCTTTATTTTGAAGCTGAGTCTCTAAAATTTCCATTCTTTTTAGAATCCTAGGATGTTCATCAGAACTAATAATAAAAATGAAATGAAAATTTTCAGAAAGTTTTTTATTTTTATCAATAAAATCGTAACCTTGCATTTCATTATGATTTAATTCCGGAAAAACGTTACAATAAGCAGGAACTTTTCCGGTCTCATTCATTTTTATTTTCCAATTATAGGCAATCGAACGATTTTTTGTAGATGTAAAAATTATTGGAGTTTTACCTTCTAAAATATTTGCTAGTTCTGCACCGTCCTTCTCAAATTTTTCAGAATCAATTTTATTTTCAAGTAATTGTAACTCAGGAACTAATTCTGGCACAATAATTGATGCTAGAGCAATTGTAGAAAAACCAAGAGCAAGACGTGGTTGAATTCCAGTATTTGGAATTTGTATATAAGAAAGATTATTATCTTTTGCAAATTCTATTAATTTACCTCCTGTTGAGATGACTAAAATATCATAACCTTTTGAATACGCTTCATCAGCAAAATCTAAAACTTCTTCCGTATTCCCAGAATAAGAACTGGCAATGAATAGACTCTTTTTATTAAAGTCATCATCATATTCAGGAATTCCATAATCTCGATGTATATATAGATTTAACCCTGGGTTATTTGCCCGCAAAATTCCAGCAGCAAGATGAGATCCTCCCATCCCACCCAAGATAAAATTCTCATATTTATTAGAAATTTTATCAGGATTAATTAATTCAGGTTGATAAGAAAATTGTTCTGCAAATTTTAGTATTGATTCTTTCATGTTTTATTTATTATCTATTAAAATCGCTCTAGCAGGTGCTCCATCAATATTATTTATCTTAAGAGGTAGGAAAACTAATTGATAGACACCTTCTAAAACATTTTTTAAATTGATACCCTCTGCTATGGGAATATTTTTATCAAGGAAAGCTGTATGAGATCGGTTATCTTTTGAACCTTTTTGTTTAACTGAAAGATAATCAATTCCAAAAAATACGATCCCCTTAGAAGCAAGCCATTCTGCACAATCTCCACTTAGATAAACAAAATCTTCATAGAATTGATTAAATCCCCTTTCTGAGTTTGATGTCTTAACTAAAATCCTGTCTCCATTTAATATACCACCGACTAAGTCAGAGGTTTTTTCAAAGTCTTCAATATTAATTGACTCCCCTGGCTTCAAGTATGAAAAATCAAACACTTTGCAATCACCAACCATATAATTCAATGGGAATTTCCCTAACTTTTCACCTTCGTTTGAGACATGGAAAGGTGCATCAATATGAGTTCCTGTATGTGAACCCATTTCAATTTTTGAAAGATTAGAGCTAGATTCAGGAATTTTTGCATACTCTGAAATATTAACTGAAGCATTTCCAGGATAAACTATAGTGTCATTATTTAATTCAATTGATATATCATATATTTTCATAATTTATTTTTTATCGCTTACATCATGTCCTCCAAATTCATTTCGAAGCGCAGAAACCACTTTCCCTGTATAACTTGGATTTTCTTGAGACTTAATCCTAAAATCAAGAGATTTTTTAATTATTTCTACTGGCACATCCAGACGATCTGCCGCCTCTACTGTCCACTGTCCTTCACCTGAATGAGAAACTTCTCCTGAGATATTATTTAATTCTGGACCGTGTTTTTTATAAGCGTTTTGTAGCCAACCAACAAGACTAGATTCAATAACACTTCCATTATTGTAAACTCTGGAAATTTCTGATAAATCTAAATTAAATTCTTTATTATTTTCATCTTCATCAGCTCTTTTCATAACTTCAAATCCTTCTCCGATAGCCTGCATCATTCCATATTCAATTCCATTATGAACCATCTTTACAAAATGTCCTGCACCATGAGTACCCATGTACCCATAACCACTTTCATTATTATTGTTTTTTACAGAGAGATCGGAAAAGAGTTTTTCATATTTTTCAAAATCAGCTCTCTCCCCACCACACATTAAACAAGCACCGTTTCTTGCACCACCTGGACCACCAGATACACCAACATCTATAAAATTAATCTCTTTTTCAGAAAGTATTTTTGATCTTCGAATAGTTTCAAGGTAAGGTGAATTTCCTCCGTCAATAATTGTATCTCCTTTTTTTAGTAAAGGTATAAGTTTATCCAAAACATCATCAACC
>Ga0136558_1000433_pt1 | contig 23802 bp, 23 predicted proteins | sample AntRauTorckE6833_FD_101391 | JGI IMG/M metagenome (GOLD analysis project Ga0136558, IMG submission 101391) | Saline lake microbial communities from Rauer Islands, Antarctica - Metagenome Torckler E6 #833 | ecosystem: Environmental > Aquatic > Non-marine Saline and Alkaline > Saline | place...
CTACCGTTTCTTTATCTAAAAGTTTATCAATAACTCTCCAATAAATATCATCATTCCCTACCATAGATTCTGATAGTCTAAAAATAGGTAATGGTTTATTCATATTCTTTAACTCCATTTCAAAGACATAGAAAATCATTAACTCTTTACTTAACAAAACAATATCTGGGTGTTCATTTAGAAGGTTATCATAATTATCAAAGCTTATCATAACATCATAAGCCTTTGGATATAATGTTTTTATTAATCTTTTATATAGAAAATTACCTATTGCTGCTTTTGTATTACCAAACTGTTTAGTATTAGATTCAATTCTTGAAGTTCTGTTTATAGAACTCCCTACAAATGTGTCTAATTTCAGATCTAAGTTTTTACCAACATCCCATATATAACCACTATCAGCTCCTATACCAAAGGATGTTTTAATACCATTTCTTTTTGTGAAAGTATCACACATCTTACTTAAATATTTATGGATTAAAAGCAAAAAAGAAAAGCCCTCCATGTGTGAATTTTCAGATAAGAATATAGTAAGGACACCATCCCCAGTACTTGAAAGGTGGGTTTTATTAGATATAATATTAGCAATAGTAGATTGGGCTTTATAATACTCTTCTAAGAGTTTTATAAATTCATCAGAATCATCATTCTGAAACTGTTCAAATATACCTGTGAAGTTGCGTATATCTGTTATAATAGATGTTCCATAATATTTTTCCATTCCTTATAAAATTAAAGTGTTATCATAAATATAATAATTATAATTTAGTTAAACTAATCTTAGGATCATTTCTTTATTTTCAGGATAGGATATTATTGTTTCAAATCCAAATGATTTATATAGGTTCACAAGTTGGTCTATATCCAATCCATATCCCATAGGAGAGGCATTTAAATAGATTATTTCTTCATCACTACTCTTTTGTATATAATCTATACCTTTCTTAAATATTTCTTTAGAATATCCCTTACCTTTATATTTATCATATACTTTGAATGACTCTATTTTAGCAAATCTATCATTTGGGAAATGTTCATCATATTCTTCTTCTGTTATTTCACCTTCAAAAATCCAAAACCCACTAATAATAAATTCGATATTAATATGTCCTATCTCATTACCATTTAGAAACGCTTTTATTTTAACATATTCATCATCAGATTCTGTTTCAAATTTCAAATTCCCTTTAAAGGATTCATATAAAAGTATATACATACATCATCATCATTTTTGGTTTAATTTATAAATACCCATCCAGTAACTGGTTGGTTAAATAATACGCGAACAGTATCATCATTGATATACTTTATAAGACCAACAATATCTTCAAAATTATTATTTGTTACTGTTACTGATCCTTTTTTACCTAACTCATGATTTACTATCCATGTATCAGATAGTGATTGTTGTCTAAAAGAAAAGTGGTTACTATTTATAACTTCTAAAATTTTAGTATCAATTAAATCAACAATTTCTTGTGGTATAGTACTACCACCGGTTTCATCTTTTAATATATCTAATGATCCTTGTAAAATAGTAAGTGATTCTAAAGATTCCCTTGGGGTTCTAAACTTAACTTGTAGTGGATTATCTGTACCTTGAAGTTTTATATAAATATCTACCCCTTTATAATAAGTTGAAGTGACTCTGAATGGATTAAAAGTAAATGTCACATTCCCATTAATATCTTGAATGAATATTTTAGTATCTCCATAAGATATAGGTAATAAGAAATTATCTTTAGTGTGTAATGCCATTTCTTAACTAATTATTTCTATAATAACATTTAAGTTTATATCTGTGTCATTTTCTGCAATATCATCTATATTAACTTTTATAACATAATCTCCCTCACTTGTTATTGTAAGGTAAATATTATCGAATGAATCTGTTATTAATAAGTTATTAGTTGTTACTGTTATTTCACCATCTCTATTATCAATAATACAAGATATTACATGGTTTCCTATATCCTCTTTACTTATATTCCCACCATATAAAGAAAGAGATAAAGGTAATGCTTCAAAATCATCTCCCATTTTAGAGTTAGCAGGATCACCTACCGATGGTGTATAATTAATATCAGCTATATCATATGCTTCGACTGGACAGTTGTTCCATGTTGTAGGTAGTGGTGCAGGGGATGGTGCTGATTCCCCTACTTTATAAACATTTCCTGTGAATATAACAGTAGGTTCTTGGTTATCTTTAACATCATCTAATTCTTGGGTTATTCTAGATGGATCTTCTAATATCCATGATAATATACTTAAAGCTTGTGTTGCATGATAATCATCTATGAATTCTAAAATTATAGTACCCACAGATCTATCATTTATTGTTATAATATTATTATCTTTAGTTACAGAGTTTATATCATTAATATTAATAAATGCTTGAGCAACCCCACCAGCATTTAATATAGCTATAGTTTCATTAGGCACCCATGTAATTATATCATCACATCTAAGATTAGTGAATTTTATAACATTATTAGCAGCTATCTCATCACTATCACATAAGTTTTCAAAAAATCCTGATTCATCATCTATTATCCCCACCATTATATCCAGTGTGACTTTATGATTTTTATTAGGATTGGTTAAATATAATTGTTCTATTCTATTTTCAGAGTTACCTGTTAAAAGCATCATCTGAGCAAATGAATACCAATTATTTGGGGAAGTGTAATATGAATATTGTACGAAGTTTTGAGATTCTATTTTGGATTTATCATCATAACTAGCCACAATGGATAGAAAGGTAGCATTGTCCCCAAGTCCTAGATGGTTAAGTAGATACTTACACTTACCGGCTTTGAGGGTTATTTTACCCCTTAAAACTTGTTCGTATGGGGAAAAAACACTACTTAACATCATCTTTTGAACCATATCCGATCCTTCAGCAGCAATTAAACTGTTTTGATAAAATCTTATTCCATTATCTCTTATATTCCCGAATATACTATTGGTACATCTATTGCTCATATTTTAATATAAATTTTATTACTTTATATATTAAAATGATAAGGTCATATTACCTCTTTAGGGATTATGTATTAGGTGTAATATTTCTAAATTTACCATTAGGTTATTTAAAATTTCACCATCATCAATTTCAAAAGTGAATGATTTTAAAATACTTTCTTTGGTTTTATACTTTTTGAATATGTTATTAAAAAATCCTTTCCAAAAAGAATCACTAACAAACTCAATTTTATCTGTGATTATAATATTAAATATATGTCCCCTTTTAAGTTTTCTTATTACATCTTCTTGTTCGGAATATTTTTCACCGACTGTTCTTCCAGAAATAAAAAAATTACGATCAGTATCTATTATCTTATCAAGATATAGATCATTTTTATTCCGATTAAATATTTTTCCAAAAAATGTCATATATAAGTTATTTAGTTAGCTTTTTTATCATTGTTTAGATTCCATGTATAAACCATTCCCTCATAATCTTCGTTTGGGATATATCCTTTGAGTGGAATCCAAGTGCCTATACATGATGATTTATAAATGTCATCACCTTCAAAGACCCAATAAAAATCTTCTTCATCTTCTGAAACATCAACTAATCGACACACGTTGTTTGAGACCTCATCTATCACAAGGGTATCTTTATATGGTAATACCCTTTTTTTAAATCCTTCTAATGTTGTCATATGTTAAATATAATAAAAATTTTTTATTTAACCTAACCCATCCAAATTGACGATTATGCCATTACTGACAAATACATTAACCCTATCCATATCAATTTCTATCCCTTTAATCATAATAGGGACACCATCTTTATTAATAACTCTCATAGATTTATTAATTTTCGAGAGATGTATTATAGCTTCCTTTTCTTCCATCCCAATTATTTTATTGATCTGTGGTTCTCCCTTAATTTTATTTAAAATCATTTTAAATTATTTATTTTTTATATCTTATATATTTAGATCATCGATATCCTTTAACCATAAATCCGATAAAGATACTTTTTTATACTCTTTTAGAGTATCTGTTAGACTTTTTATTTTATTCTTAATCTCATCTAGTTTCTCTTTAGTTAAAGAGTATATTGGCATCCTTAATAGATAATCATAATTATCATCAATCTCGATTATTTTATCTATTTTATCTATTTGAGAAACAATATTTTTTTTTGGTTTGTTATTAACAACTATATCACCATTTATAACACTTTTTATAAATAAATGCTTCGAGGAAAGGAGTTCAATATCCTTTTCCATCTTACTTATAATATATTCCTTTCTTTTACTAAAGAAATCCATTCTAACTTTAAAATATGATCTGAATATATCCTCAACGTTATCAAATACTTTAATTCTATTAAATTCATCAATAGTAGTATAATTTTCAGTTATTTGGACTCTTAATTTTAATTTATTATAAATACTTTCATCATCATCATAATAATCGAAAAATTCCCTTTTAACTTTAATTTTGAACTTAAATTTATCATCTTCTGAATAATCTTTATATGATGAAATGATATTATCATCTTGTAGTTTATCTAAAATAGAAATATATTTTTTTAAATCATACCCTACTGGTAATTCTTCTACTATGATATTATTCTTATTCTCTATATTAATCTTACCATAGATATGCCATTTACTGGATTTTTCCTCATCTTGTTTAATTTCACCACTAAACCCATCCCAATGTGGGCTACCTAAATTAATATTTTCAATTTTTTTAGTTCCTTTAAGTACCTTCTTTAATTCTGATATAACCTTCTTATGGTCCCTTGAGAGTATCTTTTGAGCAAATCCAGTAGATATACCTTCTGAACCATTCACTATTAACATAGGTATAATAGGAACGAAGAATCTTGGTTCTATTCTAATCCCTTCAAAATATTGTTCTATTAAAACATCATCATCATCTTTCCTAAATAGATTTTCAAGGTATTTTTCTTTCTGTGTATAAATATATCTACTTGCTGCAGCAACTGGAGATAATCTATTACCAAAATTTCCGTTACGTTGTAATAAGGGGATGTTATTTGACCCACTAAAATTTTGAGCCATACCAACCATAACTTTAGCTATACCATCTTCACCATGGAGGTATTCTGTCTCATAAGATACTGTTGATTGTAACCTAGATAGTTTAGTTTTTGTGTTTATATTTTTCCCTATTAAAGTGTAAGTTATTTTCCTACTACAATTTTTCAATCCATCTATATAGCTTGATATTTTGCGAAGGTTGTCATAGCTTGCCGCATCAACATAATCTGTATTGAAGAAATCTTCTATTTTAATATCCATAATCTATTAATTTATATTTATATATATAATATAGTTAGTTCTTATAAAAGTTCTAAATTTATTCAATTTGCCTTTATAGATGATAATTTTGATAATATATTCTCATTATATTTTATTATCATTAGCTTAATATTATTATTATCGCAATAATCACTTTTAATTTTATCATTCTTCCTTTGATTTTCTAATTGGATATCTCCCCCAAAATAAGAAACGGATTCATAGTGTTGAATCCCATTATATTCTATACAAGTGTTATAGTCTGGTAAGAAAAAATCAAATGGTAGATGATACTTATTCTTACATTCGGTAAACTTATATTGGTGTTCATAACCGATTCCATTATCCATTAGGAATGACATTACTTCCCTTTCACCATGACTCATATTACATTTTGAGCAACCCTTCCCGTATTTATGGTTATGTGGAGATATTAAAAAAGATCCATGTTTTTTACATATTACGTTAACTTTAGTATGTGAATTTTCATAATTTAACTCACTATATGAATATGTGTCACCATGGACTTCTTCGAAATATTTAATTATTTTACGATTAGTTAACCTTTTATTACCCGAACAATTTGGGCACCCATTCCCATTTTTGTGTGATTCTGGAGTTTGGTGAAATACCTCATCACATTTATTACATATTATAATCACCTTAGTTCTCATATTCTTATAGATAACTTTATTATAAGAATATTTATCACCATGAGCATTCATAAATTTAATTAAAACTTCATTTAATTTTAGTTTATGTGACCCTCCACATTCACTACAGCCATTCCCATTTAAATGAGAAGATATATTTTGATAAAAAATTCCATGGTATCTACAAATTATTGGTATCTTACTGTGGAATTTAACATACTCGAAATCATATTTGTAAGTATCACCATGTATATTTTTAAATTTAGATATTAATAACGATTCTTTATCTATACAATTTTGTAAAGAACAGGAAATACCATATAGTAATTTTTCCGGAGATATTTTATGTTTAGAATTATATTCCTTATTAATTATTATAACTTTAGAGTCACATTTTTTATAATCAATTAGGGAATAATCATAATCATCACAATAATTACCACTCAATTTAAGCTTCTCTAAAAAGCTATAACTTGATAAGGTCAAATTCATTTCCTTCGATATATTCTTTTCTTTTATCAGATTTAATTTTCTCCCCATTTAACCAATCATCAATTACTTCTTCTGATTGTGGTGTACTTTCGAATATTTTAATCATACTCTCTACACCATCTTGTTCGATTATGTATTTAAGATCATCTTTCTCCCATGTACCTAAACCTTTGTAGTAAGTACTATTATGTGTTTTATATAATTTTTCATCAACATCATTCATTGAATAATACCAATGTTTTATTTCACCACCCTTTTCAAGAGCTATAATAGGGGTATCTAAACTACCCACTCTACCACCTTGTATTAATTCAGGTAAATACCTTTGAAAAAATCCTATCAATAACCCCCTTATAGTAAACCCATCTAAATCTTGATCAGTAGCGAAAATGATATATTCATATTCTTCTGAATTTATTATTTGGAATAAATCAGATATCTCTTTATTAGAAGTAAATTTCTGAACTGAACTATCATAAGCATTAAGTGGCTTACCTTTCATCTCATAGAAACCAAATTCCTGTCTACCTAAAATAGGCATGAGTCCTGTCCTTGCAGAATTATGGGTTATGATTCCATTAGATAGTACAAATGTTCTATCATTATCATTTAATGATATATCAATCATATTAACAAATTCATCAGTATATTCTATATCTTCTATATCAACTAGTTCGTACATTAGTTCGAAGAAATCTTCTCCGTCAATATTACTTAATCTTCTTTCTTCTATCATTTGTATATTTTATTATTTTATTAATATTCTCATTGAAGTTGTCTGAGCTAAACACTTCGAAAATTTTAAATCCGTTTTTCACAGCTAGTTCTCTCTTATAATCATCCTTTTCTTTAATTTCGGAATACCTCTTACCGAATGGATTACAATCATTAATATCATGTATATCCTTATTATAATGAAAAGTATTACCATGATATTCAATTATTATATCCATATCTATTTTAATATCCGATACTCTAGGTATTTTACCACACCAAGCACATATATTTATTCCATCTACAATCCTATTTTCTATAAAAGTCTCAATATCCAAGTCAAAAGAATTATTAAAATATCTCCTTTTCCAAGATTTGTTAGAATCATTAACTTTTTTTAATGATTCTTCACATGAAACCTCACTATCTTTATATTTAATTTCGAAATATTTAATTTTATAAATTTATTTTTTATCTAGAATTATAGTATCTGATTCCTTAATCTCTGTTATATTAAGTTTCATAACATCACCATCTCTTATAACAGAAAAATTATCATCATATGTACCTCTTATAATAAAATTCTTAATATTTAGAGTAACATGGACACCATCATCTTCTATATTATCAACCCTTAAATATTTAGTATCTTCATTAATTTTAGATTTTAACATTTTATGAGAATCTTTATCTATATCTTTCACTCTTATATATTCAAATAATTTATCCTTTATATTATAAACTAGAAATTTATGTTTTTCACTACAATTAATTTCACCTTCTTTAGTCCTTATTATAATTTTCTTTTTAATAACTTTTGATATAGATTCCACTTTACTATTAGAGAAATTGGATGTTAGTATATCATCTCCAATATTAATATCTTTTATTTTAATAGACTCATCATAAGATTTCATAACCATAGTATTCTCTTCCATACATTCACCTTCACATACCATTAAATATTTATAACTATTTATAGGTTTGAAATATTTCTCTGATTTTACTTTTTTAGATTTAGCTAAATTTTTAAGGTCTTGTTTCTTTTTGAATTCTTCTTTAAATTTATAAATCTCCACAATAGGATCTATTATATCTTTATTCTTATAAATTTTATTAGTAAATTTATCCCAATCTATATCACCAATAAAATTAGAAATCTCACCATTAGTGTTGGTTAAATTTTCTTTTGTTTGCGAATCGAAAGTAGGATTCTTTAAATTTTTAAAGAATATAACCAATTGTAATTTATTTTTAATATCACCTGGTTTTATATTTTTATATCTCTTTCTAAGCTTTTCCCTAATTGGGGAAATTACCTTATCTAAGACATAATCAACATGAGATCCACCTTTCTTTAGATGTAACCCATTAACATATGACATAAATCTAAAATCATCATCTTTACTTGGCATCACACCAATAAAGTAGTTATCATCTTCATATACCTCATATGAATCAGAGAACATACCTAAATAATCCTTTGTTTTAATGTTTATCCTCTTTTTATTGAAGTAAAATTTAATATCGGGGTATGTTACTGATAAATTTAAAAGTCTTTGATAGACAAGGTTCTTATGTAAATCATCTATTGTTTTAAGTGAGAACCTTTCTAGATCTGGTTTGAATTTAACATCCACACCCCTTGATGATGAAGTAAGTTCTCGAATACTATGACTTTCGGCATTATCTTTAAATGAAACTTTAAGTTTATTTTCACCATCATCAGAATATCCAACAAACTCTTTTGAAAAAACAACAGTAGCGAAAGATCCAATTCCGTTCATACCAATTTGACCTTTGTTCTCATCATCTTTAAAGTTAGATCCTGACCTTGCTTTACCCCAACATACATATGGTGTCCATTCACCACTATCTGTCTTATTTACGGGTATTCCAAATCCATTATCTTTTATATGTATTTCTTCATCTGTCATTTCAACAGATATATTATTTGAACATTTACCATCAGATTTTACATATACATCAATACTATTATCTAAAATTTCATTTATTATTTTAAAAAATCCTGGGATATAAGTATATTCTTTGAAACCGAATTTACCTTTATCCATAAAGAAGTCAGATGTTTTAACAGGCTTAACACTTCCTATAATATTGTGTGGTCTAAGAAGTAACCAATCTCTATCATCTAATTCTTGTACTTTTTGTTTTTTCATTTCATTTCTAATTTTTTATAATTCTTATGTATATAGTAGTATGTTCCATGTCTCTATATTTTTTATTCAATTTTTTAAGTATTATTACTATAATTTAACAAAGTTTATATAAATAGAAATATTCTTTTTTTATCATAATATGAATAATGATGTTAGCTCGTACTATAACTCGTGTTGTAACTCGTACTGTACCGCTTTATTTTCCCATAATATTTTTTAATATATAAGACATAAAAATCAAATTATAAAATGAAATATTTAAAGAGTTTTAATCAAATAAGTGAGAATATGGGTCTAAATAAAATGTTAGATAAACTTAATAAAGTGGATGTTAGTAAGTATTCTACTGATGATTTAAAGAATATCGGTTTAGATCTATATGGTTTAAAATGTGATAGTTGTGATTGGGAAGATATGTCTATCCCATTTAAAGATTATGAGAAGAATATAGATGTTCCTTGTCCTGAATGTGGAGATCCTATATTAACTAAAAAGGATTATGGTGAAACTTTAAACTTAGTGAAATCGGTTATAGTTGCATCTGATATGGAAAAGGATGATGTTGATGATATAGCAAGTAATATGAGTGGTGAAGAAATGGATAAAACACTTGATACTATGAATGATATGAAAAGTAAATATGGCGATAAAACATCATAAAATGTGGATGATTATTATGATTATAAAACATGGGATATAGAAGATTTGAAGAATCATTTAGTTAATTTAGAGGGAAAAATAGATGAATTTTTTGATGATGAGGATACTCCTTTCTATGGGGATAGAGGTTATCAAGATTTATTGGAAGATAAAGATAATGTTGAATCTGAGATATCTAATCGATGAAAATAAATAATCATTATTTATCTGTTTTCTAAAAAACCCACTCAAAATCTGAGTCTTTATAAGACCCATCCACATTAGTTATAAGTATATCAGCTTCTATTTCATATCTACTATTCGATATATCACCAGTTTTTCTATTAAAATAACATAAGCTATCTAAATATGGATAGTTTTCAACATCTGAATTATCAAGATTAACAACTATATTCACATCTTTAGTATCTTTATTATTTATAATAGTGAAATCATATTGGAAATTTACTCTATTCGTATATGATGTACTCTGGTCCTTCTTATACCACATATTATTCTCATTAGCATAAATTTTAAATAATTCAATATCACTATCTTTTGATGTGTATATTCTATCCATAAAATAAAAACCATTTTCAGTTTTCCATACCAGGGATCTACCCATTATCTCACCATCATCTGATGATAATACTAATAGTCTTATTTTATCTGGATTTTTATCATATAATTCGAAAAGTTCTCTTGGACATCCATTCATACATGATTTCCCCAATTGTCCAATCCCATAATATTTATCATATTCTAACATATTATAATATTTTGAGATATCACTACCACTGACCATTTTAAAGTTACTTAGATCCTTAGAATCAAATTGCGCTTTATATTTATTAACAAAATCCTCAATTTCTGATGAATTAAAAGACCCTGGTAATAATTTATTTATCAATTTACCAACTTTAATGAAATTTCTCTTGGATTTCACACTTTTATTATCACTTATAAAGGACAGGTTATTATTAAGGTTTCCCAAATCGATATGATTTATTGGAGTATCTATATCTTTCGTATAGAGATCCAATAACTTAATAGACACTTTGTTATTTATCCCCTTTAAAATTTTAATAAAATCTCCAGAGTATTGTATAATACTTTCATTGAAACTTATATAATTTTCTAAATATTTCATAGTCATAATTTATATATTATTATTTGAAGTTATCTAATCTGTTTTTCCAACCATCCCCATATTTATCAAAATTTCTAGAATCTTCATACCTTTCCCATCTATAATCATATATCTTATTAAATAATTCGGTTTGGTCTAATTTATTGATCTTCTTAATTGTTTCGGGGGAAAATATATTTCTCATTTTAATATCTAAATCAAAATCTTTTAATACTTTTTGTATAACCAACTTAGATCCTCTCCTCCCCTGATTAACTACACCATCATATATTATATTAGCAACTTTCTGATTATTCAATAAATTTAGGTTGTTTCTATTCCAATATTTATTTTTATAAATATTTTCAGCTGTTGAGTAGTCTAGGTCTTCCATTTCTTTTTTAGTTGGTAATCTACCAAAGTGTGTCTTTAACACTGGGGCTGATATCCCATGATTAGTTCCTACTAGCTCACCACCAACCCAGTTACCTCTATCATCCTTATCATCTGTATATCCCCCCTCAACTGATTTAACAATTTTTTGAGCTTTATCAAAAGATATTCCTTTCTCCTTATCTTTATTCTTTTCTAATTCTTCTTCTAATTTAGAATCAATCTCAGACCTTATTTCTCTTTTAATATTTAAATCACTACTATTAATTTCTTTAGCTGAAACAAAAGATAAAAATATAGCCATAACTGGTACTAATACTTTCTTTTTTGTTCCTTTAGGAAAACCTGATATGAAATTTACGAATTTTTCAAAGTATCTTATTATGGATTCTTTGTCTAATTTAGAAAGTATTTCCTTTAACCTTTTTTCATTTTTAATATTCCATTCATAAGTGTTATCATTTACCCATTTACCACTCTCATTAACGGTTATATCTAAAATATAATTAAATTCTCTTTCTAATAAAAAGTCATATTTACTATCCAAATACTTCATATTATTGATTGTCTTTAATATTTATCCTAATATTGTTTTTAAGACCTTGAATATCATCAGAATAGACTACTAGGGAAAAGTCATTCTCATCAGTTGAATTAAGAATACTATAATATTGATTATTATAATACTTAGGCTCGAATCCAAACCCCATAAATTGATATTTTTCTCCTATTTTTAATTTAGTGTTTTCATCATCTAAATCAATATATTTATTATCATTATCATTTCTCTTTTTGATCCTCCAAATCCCAGATTTAGTTTTAAATTCATCTTTTAATTCATTTATCTTTTCGAATTCAAAATGATCACCATTCATTTCATAAATCATTACAGGTTTATTCTTATCAAAAGGTGTTTTATACCCTATGAAATTTCCCTCTTTTAGTATGTTAAACGATTTAAAATTTTTGATCATAAGGTATATTAATTTTCTATATTTTCTTCACTATCAACTTCACCCTCATCTGATAAACCCAAATCTTCTTTTATCATTCCAAGTAACATTGATATTGAGTCATTTGTAGCTTTAACTACATAATCATATAATCCTAATGTACCTAAAGATTCTGGTGATTTTTCTAAGTAGTTATTTTCGGATAGCATTTCATCAATTTCATTTATGTATTTAAGGTAAAATTCCCAAACATCTGAACCATTAATTAATCCCTCAATATTATTATTATCAGGATCTTGTATATAAGAATTTATAAATTCGGAAATAACAGACATATCGCTAGATCCTAATGAATCTTCCACTAGGTTTAATACATCTGATTTAATATCTGAATAATCTTCAAATTGGTCTATATTTTCATCTCCTAATCCCTCTGTTAGAAAATCATTATATCTCTTTAATTTCATTAATATAGTTTATTTTATAAAGTATATATAAAATACCAAACCTAATAGTTCATCAAAATTATAAATAAATATAGATGGATGGAACGCTTATCACGTATTACATACACAACTTATGTATAACCATAAATACCGATGAACTTAATCATTACTACCAAAATGGCATTTCGGTAACCCATCATTTATTTTTGGAAGTATGAGTACTTCCTTGCACAAGAGGTGGGGATCGAACCCACAACCTTTGGTTTTGGAGACCATTGCTCTTCCACATGAGCTTCCCCTGTATTTTGGGTAGATATTATCTACCATCTAAGCGGAAGACGGAGGACCCGAACCCCAGACAACTAAATGCCCTATAGTTTTCAAAACTACCTGCCACTCCATGCGGCTACTTCATCTTCCAAAGCCAGGTGCTCTACCAACTAAGCTACGGAGTCATTGTTGAATTGTTTGTGACTCCGGTGAGACTCGAACTCACGACCCCCTGGTTAGTGCGATGGGTAGGGATCGAACCTACGTTGTCGGCTTTTCAGACCGATACCTTGACCACATTGGTAACCACCGCATATAATAAAAAAATCCGATTCTTTTATGAGAATCGGATTTTTAAATGTTGGTGACAAAAAAAATCCGATTCTCATGTAGAATCGGATTTTATATCTTTATAATTTTATTTAAGACATATATACCTCTTCCACATTCATAGAACGCTTCGAAAACGACCAAGAAAACTTGGAAGTATATTTGATATGTTTAAAATTAGTATTCATCTTTTAGTTTTTTATTACTCTTATATATTAAGTAAAGTTTGTTTCTTTTTTATTTATACGGTAAATATATGTATTGTTTATCTATTTACCAAATTTATTTAGAGATATTTTCAAATTATTTTATTTAGACTTACTATCCTCGAAAAATTTCTTTGAATAATTCTAGTAGAATTTAGAATCCCACCACCTTTAAGGGCAATTTCTACCTCCCATATAATTTCTCCACTCAGGATCATCTATTAATTTCTATTTAGCATCAGGAATATCATCTTCACCCTTAACAATTGGGTCGTCCAAGTCGAAACCTGGATAATCATCATCGGTTGAGTCTATGGGATTTTCGTATTCTTTGACCACAATATCAATCGCAATTCTCAGTTGATCTGGGTCTGTCATTGACATACCATCAACCTTTTCTCCATCTAATCCTATCCACGAATTATGATCTTTTAGTAATTCGATTGCTTCTTTATGTGTCATAACTTTGATTTTATTTTAATAGTGATCTATCTAAGAATTTAAATCTTCTTCAAGTTTTTTAAAACCTCCTTCATAATCCCTACCCAAGGTGATTAACCTTTTGATTAATGAAGGAAAGTAAGTCCTCTGAACTAACTCTAAAAGATATCAATATATCTTCTTCATCTATCGTTAAGTCAATCCATAACTATTATATACTATTTATCCAAATTTATTATAAATTCTTTTCGGTTTCTATTATTGTTTTTAAGATTTCATTCTCAACTTCAAGATCAATATCATCTGTGATTATTTCAAAGTCTGATATTTTCTCTAAGTAATTAGTTAAGGTGGGGTTTAATATTTTAGAAAACACATCCTTTTTATAATCCTTTTTTCTTTTTTTGAGTTCTTTTATTTTATCTCTGATATCATTTACTTTAAATTCTTCTTCTCCTTCTACTACACCATTACACTTATCACAAAATACATTATTTTTAGTACAAAAATATCCCATTTTTGAACACCTAACATTTCCTATCACTCTTTTAAGTAGTGTTTTATTAGTTTCGATTTTATCAGATATGTTAGATTGTTTGTTTTTAACTTTCTTTTCAACTTTCCCAAGGAGAGTTAAGATATTATCAGTATAGTATAAATCAAAAGATCTAAGTGACCTAATAGGTAATTCTTCATCTTTTTTGAATTTATTATAAAATGATTCGGTAGAATCAATAATAGATTCAAGTAAGTAACTTTTTAAAAATGAATTATATTTCCTGAGTTTATCAACTTTAGTAAAACAATCATCCAATATATTATATTCAGGAATTTCTTTTATGGTAGTATCTTCTATATCACTATTATCAATACTTTCAATTACTTTTTTAAAATCAATATCATCTGTCTCTTTATCTATTAAGTTATCTTTGACATACCTTGCCATTTTTTTTTCTTGAAGATTAGGTAGGAAAGCCTGTAAAAAATTCCCATAAATAGATTCCCCAATCTTTTTAGAATGGATACCATTTAGAAAATAATAAGTATATGGAAAGAATCTTATTGGGGTGTTGTTTGATATTTCAATAAGAGCAGGACCATTCGTATTATCTAGATTATAAAACTTCAAAAAAAGATGCATTGAGTTGTTTTTGTTAACCCTCTTATCACTAACCCAACTAATGACTATTCCATTCTCTTGGGAAGAATGAGTAGCCTTACCTATCCAATTATCTTTCCCACATGAAAAATTAAAGTCTGTTGCTCGTAAAGATAGTGGTTTTCTTATATTCAGAATATATTTCCTACCATCTTTAAAACTAACTTTGAATTGAATATGTGGTGGTATTTCCCAATGTGTTTCATCATTATTATTATTAGGTTTGGAATATTTTTCGGTATAATTTTTCGGTAGATTTAATGATTTAAGAAAATCTATCATTTTTGGAGAATGACCACATCTATAACGGCGGTGGCATTTACTAATAGATATAGTATCCTTACTTAAATCTAATGTTCTTTCGGATTTAGATACTACACGTAATTCTGATATCGATTTTATTTTAATACCACTTAATTTCAAAACTTGGTTTAGGAATTTTGATTTATTCCTGTCCAGGTTATAACAATAATAATCATCAACCCAATTAAAATTTTGGAGTATAGATTCTGATGTTGTTGTAATTGACATTGGTATGTTTTTATTTAAAGTGTTATTTATTTAAAGGTTTCATTACCCATTCTTATTTCAATCTTTTATTTTTATTTTCGATATATGATTTTTTCAATTTATCTTCAATAACATAAATTTCTTTTTCGACACTTTCTCTTGTTTTTTGACCTTCTTCTCTAACTTTATTGATTTCAGTTAAAGTTTCAATCAAATTATCACTAACTTCTTTAAGAGTTTCAATAGAGATGATCCCACGTTCATTTTGTTTAGCTATATCAATACTATTAATCTTTAATTTTTCAGAATTACTCTTCAATATTTTATTAGTAGTATCGTAAATTTTATTTTGGACATCTGCAATTTTCTCTTGTCGTTTAAGAGCAATTGTTATAGAGATTTCATTTTTCCAAAGTGGAATAACACCATTGATAGAAGATTGGATCTTTTCAATCATAATACTATTGTTATTCTGTACCATTCTAATTTGTGGTAATGATTGGACAGCAATTGTACGAGTGAGTTCCATATCATGTATCCTTTTAGATAATCTAGAAATGAAATTGGTTTTATCCGCAATATCAATATCTTCAACTTCGGGATCTTTCTTCAATTCCACTAAATATTCTTTCATTTCTTGGATTTTCATTTTTCCCGAAATAACTAAATCTTCAAACATATAGATTATTTCTTTATTCTTATCAAAAAGGCTATTTAATTTGACATTATCTTTAATAATATCTAATCGTGATACTTCCATTTTTTCAACAATATTATCAATATTGTTATTAACAGATTCATACCTTTTTAGATACTTATTGGCATTTCTTATTAATTTATTTAATCCTGGCACTTTCATTAAAATTCCCTTCAATCCCTTTTGTTTATTGGGGTCTGCGTGAGTAATATCATCCAAAAGTTTATTCATCATTCCATCAGCTTCACTAGAATCAAAAGATTGTATATTATTTAGAAAGTCATTTGAATAATCAGATAACTTTTTTTGGACATCAGATCCAAATTCTAAAATAGAATTTTCATCATTAACATCTAAATCTTTAGAAATAGATTTAAATTTCTCTATTTCATCTTTATTATATTTTGTTAGATCAATACCTTTATTATCAACTTTATTTTCTGAAACCATTTTAATTTTTTTTAAGATTAATATTATTTTTATTTTAAAGATACTAATTTAAATCCTACCTACAATGAAATATCAAATGATTTAATTGAAATTTATCATAATTTAACATTTGATAAAAAGTGTAACATCATGATATATACTTTCATTTAATATTCACAACTTCTATAAATTTACTATCCTCTATATAAAAATTACCTATACCACCTTCTGATATATAACAAACATCATATTCTGATAATATCCAATCTAAGACTCCACTATTTTCTATAACATCCCACGTATCTGATTCTGATCCATTCTCTATGTAATCTTCATATGTTATATAATCTACGTCCTCATACTTATCACTTAAAATAAACCCATTATCATATAATTTTTTTATTTCACGGGGATCATGACTATTAAAGACATTATTGGTTGTTAATTTAGCTTCTATAATTATATCCCCATAATCATTAGCAAATGCTAATGATTCTGAAAAAAAATAACCCAATCTACCTTTATCTTTATAATATTTTAGTTCATCATTACTTATACCACGATATATCACATTCCCATAGAATGTTTGGTTATCAAAAAACTATAATCGGTGTTCTCAAAAACTTTATATGAATTTAAATACTTCATTTCTTATATATTATTTGATATTTATAGAAACTCTCCACCTAAAAATGATCCATTGACCCACATTCCAGATCTAAATACATCTCCTTCAAATATACCATTATACCATAGACCATTTTCCCAATCAGCCCCTTTAAATCTACTTACAACGGTTGATTCAATAGTTGAATATGTTCCTGATCCTCCACCGAAATTTGTTGATATGAATGTTGCAGTAGTATCTAAAACTAATAGTGTCCCATTATAGGATGATGCTTCTTGTAATTTAGTTATTGTGACTTCTTCACCATTACCATAATCATTAAATGCAGTGAATCCGATACTATTTGAATTTATTTCCTCCACAATGTCATTTGCTGTTTGTAAACTATTAACATTAAATAAAACAGAAGCTATTGAGTTAGTAGGTAAAATACTAGTATGATAAATATCAATAACATCCCCATTATTACCACTTGTTATTTCAACAGTAGCAAGTGGTTGGGTAGGTATTGAAGATAAAGTATCATATAAAGTAATATAGGTATTAGTTTCTGTATTATTTATAGATTCTATTTCAATATCTTTAACTAAATAACTTTTAGGATTATCATTTGTTCCCAAAGATTGCCAATTATTAGTAGGATCAATATTATCTATTATATGGAATTCATCATTTCTATTAAAGTTATAAACTCCTGATAGTTTTAAAGTTCCTTCACCATAATAGTTATCATAAGCTTCTAATATATCAATTCCTTTAGAAATACCATCTTTCCATGTTCCATTATTCCAAAGGATATTAAAGCAAGTTCCACCATACCATGTTCCATTACTCCATTTACCAGTCTCCCACAGTGTATATTTATGGTTTAAAGATGTTAAATTACCTTCTCTTAGAATAGAATGAAATTCACCTAAAAAGAAACCACCGGATTTCCATATAGATTTTCTTGAATTGGTAGGATTTGTTCCGAACCTTGATATATTTCCATTCTTTTGGGTAAATTTACCATTTAACCATGTCCCTGATTCAAAATCACCACCATTCCATATTCCATCTATCCATATAGATTCTCCTTGGGTAGAATTAAATTTACCTCCATTCCATGTCCCGAAAATCCATGTTCCTGATTTAAATTCACCATCTTCCCATATACCTTGATCCCATCGACCAAAAAACCATGTACCATTATTCCATACACCATTTATCCATCTACCATTATACCATGTCCCACCATTCCATACACCACCATGGTAATTACCACCAAACCATTGTGAAAACTCTTCACTGATAGTATTAGTATCTACTTTTGCGGATATTTTTGTTAAATTGACTTTATTTGAATTCCATTCACCACCATACCATTGACCTGATAACCATATACCTGAATACCAAGTTCCTTCGAACCATCTACCACAGTGCCATATACCAGAATAAAAGATAGGTCCATTATCATCTATACCTATTGTAGCTCCTGTTATTTCAGCTTCCAATATCCATGGATAGTTTTGTGAAATTATATCTAAATATAAACCATCTATTAAATTGAATTTATAATTATTCAAATCTAAATTAATAATAGACAGTGTATTATCAGGATTTTCTAAAATATTATTTGGATCTATAGCAACCGATATTTTACTTTTAGCATCTATACCAACATCTATTATATCAGAAGGTATATAACTTAAATAAGGATCAAATAAAGGTATCTTCATACTACTACTTGAAATGATAGTAAAGTTAGCATTTATCACAAATTGTGTAGTAGAGATTATACTTCTTATGGTTTGGAATCCGATATAATCTCCATTATCTATAATGACTTCATCTCCCACATTTAAATTATGTGGAACTTGTGTTATTACCTTAGCTTTAATTCCATCAGTAGTAGGTATTGAATCAATATCTATATTTAAATTTCTTTGTTTTTGTAAATCTACTATATTCAATGATACTTCATTTTTATAATCAGTAAACATAATAGCTGTTAGATTATCCTTTATATCAATATCACTTAATAATATTTTAGCATAAGAATCAGTATTAAATTTGAAATTTAACTCTTTTTCATAAACGGTAAACGAACCAGATGTTGAGTTTTTTATGTTTGTCTGAATATTATTTATTTCATTGAGATCACTAGATACCTCACCTAATGTTCTTCTTGATAATATTGAAATGTTGGAAGGGGATAATGGTGAATTTATCTCTTTATGTAAATCTACTATATATCTATCAACATCACTATCATAATATTTTTTAAGAATGAAACACTTCTCTGTTATATCCCCATCAATATTAACATCAATAAATGTTTTTTCCCATAATGATTCCCATTCAAATTTTAAATCAGGATGGAAAGATATTTTATTTATATTTATAACCACACCACTATTACTCACAGGTATATTTGTAAATTGGGGCATTGTTAAGAACTCTTTGGTTGAAATAAATAAAGGGTTTATATTATTAAGATAATCTAATATATTATATATGGCAGTATATTTGAAGTTCAAAAATAATTGACTGTACTCTAACTGTATTAAATTACTAAAAGTAGTATCTTCAATTTGGATAGCTAAATTATAATAAGCATTCTTTTCATCATAGCGTGGTTGGAAAGTTATATCATTACAACTAAGTGTTGGTGAAGAATACGGATCTCCTAAAATAGCCTTATAAGATATTCCTAAGTAATGATTATTAAAACTTGATACAAAATCTAATTGATCCTCATAAACATTTAAGTTTTTAAATGTTATTGTTTGGTTAGTTTGTATAATATCATTTGTTATAGTCTCATTAAAATCAGTTCTCATATAAACATATTGAACTGACCCAACAAGAATTAACTTAATTACCATAAATTTACCAATAGATGTATCACAATCCATTTCAATAATATCACCCAATTCATAATCAGTATTTGTTGTTGAAAAGATAGTATATCTATCATACATGAAAACTTGATAAGTAGCATTTGTAGAAGCAGTTGGGTTAGAATTGAGTAAATCTTCAACATCATTAAAATTATTAGTAGCATCTATATTACTATAGGTAGCTGATGATGTTGAACCATATCTAAACTCAGTATTATATAAAACTTCATTAGATGTACTTAAAGCTGTACCGTATTCAAAATCCTTTAACCTATCTCTATGGTAATCTACCCATGAAGTTTCCCCACTTAGACTTGTTAACTCAATAGTTGACTGACCACTACTAGTTCCAATACAGACAGATATATCATCTTCATTTGGTAATCTATATTCAAGATCATCACCAAAGAAATTTAATTTAGATCCCATATCATAATCTAAAAATAGAAGTTTAGATTTTAATTTATCCTCAAAGATGGTATTAGTTCTAGATGGGAAAGACAATACTGGTAATGAAATACTTGATGAATCGTAATATTCCAAAGTTAAATTATCACCTACCAATTCAATTTCATTGTTAAATTTAGATATATTATTATACCCATTAGAACTAATAAGAGATATCTGGGTACTAGTGAAAACTTCATTAGAGATATTATCTATATTTATAAATATAGATAAATTAAATCGATAATGGTTATCAGCAGTTATATAAATATCATCCCCAATATTCAAAACATTATCAATATTATTAACATTTTGATCTATTTTTAAAAATAAAAATTCATGTTCTGATACAAAATTATTCTTATCATATACCATCAACAAATTACCATCACCAACTATTAAATAAAATTTCTTATTAGTTTTTATAGTATTTGTGTTAGAGTTTATATATGATAGTGTCCATGTATTAGTTTCTATCTCTATTATATCATTTAAATTTCTAACTAAGTCGAATTCTTCGTTGATAGATTCCTTTCTAATAGGTTTTTTAAAATCACTTTCCCAAGAATTACCATTATATGTTAATTCTATTAATACCCCATTATCACCAACAATAATAGCCTCATTTAAACCATTAAAAATAACCTTATTATATTTGAAATTCTCAAATTCACTTATATCTAATTTGGTCCATTTATTACCACCATTGAAAGTATACCATATTTGGTTAAAATCACCAACAATAATCCCTCTTAATTGGTTAAAGAATGATATAGAATTTAAATTATTTAAAATATCTAAATCAACAAATTTTATCGAAAAGTCAACTTTGTTCACTTTTAAAATAGTTCCTTTTTCTCCTACCATCCAGTAATAGTTATCAGTCTGTTCTATTGAGAATAAATCATTTTTCACTTTATTCTCAATAATATTTAAGTAACCTGGGTTAGTAGAGAAGTCAGGATTGGTGTGTTCATCTTGGTGAATTAATATAGATCCAAATTCACCAACATATACTGACCTTTTAGAGATAATAGAATTATCAGTAAGTGTTTGACTATCATGTTTTAAAGAGTCATAGATATCAACATCTAGTATATTTTGATATTCAACTTTATTTCTTAATAACCAGTTTTTTCTATTTAAAAATTCAATAGGTTCGTTATTTCCAGTTAATGGGTAGAACCCATTTTTTAATCTTGATAGGTGGTATTGATTTTCTCTATTTTCATCTCCTAACTTAACATAAATAGAATATCTTATAACATCATCATAAACTTCTAAATCATTTTCTTTAACAAGAGAGTTATTTATGAATTTATAAATACCATTCTCACTATTATAAAAGAAGTAAGTTGTCGTATTAGTATCTACATTTATTATATAATAATTACCCTGGAAATATGTATCAGGATCAGTAGTGTTTGGAAGGGTTACTGTTGTTTGTTGATCCTTTACAAGAACCCTTTGGTTATTTTTCAACCTAATTGTATCAATTCGTAATCCAGGCTTAGAGTTGGTTAAAAATTCAATAGGTTGGGTTGTAGATACATCAACATCTAAAAAGTTACTTATTGAATCATCAATAGTTCTTTTAGGAGTAAATAAGTTTTTTAATGTGAATCCATATTCTGTGTAATACTTTTTATATGTATCAATAGTAGTTTCATTAATTGGTAAATCACCACTATCTGTAGAGTATGAACTATCAATGAACCATTCTAGGTTGTCAAAACTATCATATCTAAATATATCATATACATCATTTAAATTATTTATAGGTAAATAAGAAGTACCATCTAAACATTTAGAATAAAACCTATGATCTTCTAAGTCTTGGCGTAGTGAATTATATACTTTTTTAGGTAAGATATCTTTTTTTTCTTCCCATTTAGTCGTGTTAAGGTTTTGAGACCACATAATAGTTTTAAATTACTTTTTTACTTTCAGTTTCCATATTATGTTATTTAAATCAACTTCAACCTTACTTTCTAAGACCATAACTTTGGACTTTTTCAAGATTGATTTCATTTCATCTATGAAAACATCATACTGATATATATCTTTAATATAGTCGGCTATATTAATATCATAGACATTTTCTTCTGAGAAAACTAAATTATAAATAAGTTCATCTTTATCTAACATAAAGTATATATTAAAAAAGCTATTTAATATATACTTTATGAAAATATTAGAAGGGTTTGAGCGTTTTTCATTGGGTGAGGGAGATAAGGTTTTGGTTCATTACTGGTATAATGGGATGGTCTGTCCAACCCAGATTATTAAGACGAAAGGTAGAAAATTTTTAATATCCTATGATATAGAAGAGAGTATGATTCAAAATGCCCCATCTGAGTGGGTAAAAAAAGAGGATATTATAGATAAGTTAAGATAGTTTATTTAGGAGTGATATTTTTTTCTAATATTTTCTTTAATCTTATACGCCTATCTCTAGCTTTTGTTGCTTTTTCCCAATCTTCACCATCTAACTTAAATAACTGACCTCGTTTATTAAGGTAACATCTAAAGTCTATACTATCATTATCAACCATTTTCTCAACTAAGGTTTCGAGTTTTTCTACTCTTGATAAGAGATCGTCAGTTCTTTTTTCATATTGAGATTGGTTAAATTCTAAATCCATTAATAGATCAATGATATCTTCAGTATCTACATTATCAGGAGATACTATAAGATTTTCTTTGGTTTTAGTAATTTTATCTCCCATATTAATTTTATCCATTTCTCTATGGTCACATCCAATTACTAAATCAGTTATTTTAAGAATGATTCTGAGATTACTTTTGCTGTGTTTTTTATTTAAAAGATCTATTATATTTTTTGAAACTCCCATATTAATTTTCGTTTTTATCTTTTTGGATAATTCTTCCAAATTTCTTATCATAAACATA
>Ga0136558_1000437_pt1 | contig 23719 bp, 22 predicted proteins | sample AntRauTorckE6833_FD_101391 | JGI IMG/M metagenome (GOLD analysis project Ga0136558, IMG submission 101391) | Saline lake microbial communities from Rauer Islands, Antarctica - Metagenome Torckler E6 #833 | ecosystem: Environmental > Aquatic > Non-marine Saline and Alkaline > Saline | place...
AGGTCTTTCAACACGTCGTAGACTCTGCCCATCGGCACGTCGCTCGCCCGCGAGAGTTCTTTCGCCGTGCTCGGAGACGACGAGAGTAGTGCCCGATACGCGCGTGCCTCGTACTCAGAGAGCCCGAGGTCACGTAAACTCGACATAACTCCATCTGGAGGGGCGGGGTGAAAAACTCTCCGGGCGTTTACTCGGTACGTTCGTTTCTTGCAGTTTTCAGACGCTCACCGGTCGGCGACCCGGGCCATTAGTGCCTTGGGATCGCTCGCCGGTTCGTCGACGCCGACGACCCTGGCAGTCCCGGGCTCGAGGTTCAGTGCAACGGTTTCGTCGGCGTTCGGAACGACCACCTTCTCGTGGTCCGCGACTCGGAGCGCCGCACGGTGGAGATCACTCCCGGGCTCCGTCGCGACCTGTACCACCAGTGGCTCGCGGACGACGCGGCTCGCAGCCGTGCCGTACTCCGCCACCTGTACCCCGATACGGTGGGAGGCGCCGGCGAACGCACCGACCGTTTCCGTGGCAACGTCGTGATAGTTGTCCTCGCCAGTGAGTGCCGCGAGGTCGATGAGTGCGTTCGCCATCGCGGCATTCCCGTCCAGCGGCCGGAGCGGCCGGTCGAGCATGGCCTCGCCTTCGCTGGGGCCGTCGAGGAACGAGCCCTGGTCGTGGAGTGTGTCGATCGCGTGGTCCGCCACCGCACGAGCGGTCTCGAGTCCGGTCCCGAGCGTCTGTGCCGCTCGAGTGAACGCCATCACGACAGCTGCCAGGTCGTCGAGCACGTCCTGCGGGCCAACGTCACCGCGGTCCTGGTAGTGAACCACCGAGCCCGCGGTCTCATCTACCAGTTCGCGCCCAAGGTACTCCAGAACGCGCTCGCCGTACTCGCGAGCGTGCTCGTCGTCAGTGTAGCCGTAGTAGGTGAGCATGGCGTCGGCAGCGAGGCCGTTGCCCCCGGCAAAGGCTGTCAGGTCAGTGCGTGGGCTCCGCATCTCGCCGCGGCCCGCCGGATCTTTCCCCCAGTACTCCGCTCCCTCGCCCGGTCCCTGACTGCCGCCGACGGCAACGCCTGACCAGAGGTCGTCGGTGAGGAACTCCACCGTCGCTTCGGCCGGCTCTCGGTAGACATCCTCGCCCGTGTAGACGTAGGCGTTCGCGAACGCCCGGAGCAGGCTGGCGTTGGTGTCGAGCAGTTTCGCGTGGTGTAGGTCGCCCCAATCGCGGCGACCGGCGTAGCGGAAGAAGCCGCCGGCCACGGAGTCGTGGAGGTGGTCTCGGATTGCGTCGAGGGTTCGCAGGCCCTGGTCGCGCTCGCGTTTGAGCGCGAACTCGATTGTGCGGGCGAGCGGGAACTTCGCCTGTTCCCCCCAGCCAGCGAATCGCTCGTCGAACTTCTCGTCGAGTTGGCCTGCGATGTGCTCTTCGATGGCCGACCCTACCTCGCCTGCTGGCGGGAGGTCACCCGAGAGCGCGCGCGGCACGCGGCCCGCTTCGTTACCCTTCTCGTCGTACGTTTCGGCGACTCTGTCGAGCACCTGCCGCATCCCGTCGACGCCGAGCGCGGTTGCGCCGGAGATGAGTTTCCCCTCCGGCGTGAGGAAGATGGTGGAGGGGAACCCACCCGCGGCGTAGCGCTCACGTATGCGGGGCTGGCGGTCGGCGTCGACCCGGACCGGGACGTAGCGGTCGTTCAGGTTCGCGGCGATACCGGGGTCGGCGTAGGTGGTTGCGTCCATCTCGTGGCAGTCCACACACCAGGTCGCCGAGAGCGAGAGCAACACCGGGACGGAACGCTCGCTGGCCTCTGCAAAGACGTCGGCGCCCCAGTCGCGCCACTCGACGCGCGTCTCCTCTTGCATGCCTCCTGGTCGGAGACACCCGAGGGTAAGCCCGTCGTTACTGGCTCGAAAACGCTGCAGAAAGGGATGTCCAGTCTTACGTCCGGAACGACTCACCGCAGCCGCATTCAGAAACGACGTTTGGGTTCTCGACGTGGAACCCTTCGGCCTGCAGTCCCGACTCGAAGTCGAGCACTGAGCCGCCGACGTACTCATTCGAAGCAGGGTCGACGAAGACGCGGAGGTCGTGGAACTCCACGATTGCGTCCTCCTCCTCGGGCTCGTTCTCGAACCGCATCCCGTAGGAGAGGCCCGCACAGCCGCCCTGTTGGACGTAGAGGCGGAGACCTGCCTCGTCGGTATCCATCCCCTCGCCGTCGAGCAGCGAGAGGGCTTCACTGGCGGCGTCCTCAGTCACCTCGATTGCCGGGTCGGACTCGGGGGTGGTGGCACTCATAGGAGAGTATTATGCGTGAACAGGCATAACCTTGGCGCCGCAGGCACACCCCCAACCCGTCGGGGAGACCCAGCCCAGAGAAGCACAGCGCGCCCATCTCGACTGCTACGGGGCGTGGGCGACCAGCAACGTCGTCCCGTCACCGTCGATCAGGCGAACGTCCTCGAGTCCGGCGTCGGTCGCGTACGCCCGGAGCGTCTCGGGGTCCGAGAAGCGGACTGAAACCGTCTCGCTCGCCGTGGCTCGCTCGCCGGAGTTCTCGTCGGTCGTACGGTACCCAAGCTGCAGGTCGAGACCCGCATCGCTCGGCAGGTCAGTCACCGAGCGCTCCAACCGGTAGCCGCTCCCGGTGAACACGCCGACCGGCTCCGAAACCGCCCGTACCGCGTCTTTCCCGGTCACCGCCCGCAGGAGGAGCGTCCCGCCGGGCGCGAGATGGTCGACCGCCGTGTCGATGAGTGTCTTCGGGTCGCCGTGCTGTGCAGCGGGCGCGGCCATCGAGACGACCGCCTCGAACTGTGCACTCGTTGGTGGGCGGACCGGATCACCGACGGCAACTGCCGCCTCCGGGGCACGGTGGGCGGTGAACCGCAGCAGCGCCGGATGCGCGTCGACCCCGAAGGCGCGGTCGTATCGGTCCGAGAGGTGATTGAGGAGTGCACCGACACCGCAGCCGAGTTCGAGTGCGTGACCTGACTCCGGGGCGAACGCCCGCACCGCCTCGAACTCCCCCAGAACCCGCTCTTCGGTCGTCAGTCGGTCGAACAGCGGGGCCAGCGTGGTGTAGAACGAGTGCTCGCCGTCGGGGTCACGCAGCAAGCGCTCGCACGCATCCGCGAACGTGGGTGCGGCTGGACGGGCCATTAGGCGCCGTCGCCGCCGTCACGGTCGAGACGGCGCCGGACGCTCTCAGCGTGGGCCTCCAACCCTTCGGCCTCCGCGAGCGTGGTGATGGTGTCACCAAGCTGGGAGAGGGCCTCCCGGTCCAGTCGCTGGACGGTCGAGGAGCGCAGGAAGTGGTCGACTGAGAGCCCGCCGAACCGTTTGGCGCCGCCACCAGTTGGGAGGACGTGGTTCGTCCCGGTCGCGTAATCGCCGGCCGCGACGGGTGCGTACGGTCCCAGGAAGACGCTGCCGGCGTTGGTAATCCGCTCAAGCAGTGCCTCGTCGTTCTCAGCCTGAATAGAGAGGTGTTCGGCCGCGTACTCCTCGGTAAACAGCACGGCCTCGGGCATCGAGCGCGCGGTCAGCACACCCGAAGCATCACTCTCGAGGACGGTCCGGATCGTCTCCTCGCGGTCGCGGCCCGAAGCCTGCCTGTCGGCCTCGTCGACGATCTGCTGGGCGAGTTCTGGGTCGTCCGTGACGGCAACAACGGCGGCCTCAGGGTCGTGTTCGGCCTGGGCGAGCAGGTCGCTCGCGACGAACTCCGGGTCAGCCGTCTCGTCGGCCAGCACCAGCACTTCGCTGGGGCCGGCGAGGAAGTCGATCTCGACCTCCCCGCGGACCTCGGCTTTCGCAGCGGTGACCCACCGGTTGCCGGGCCCGACGACTTTCTGGACGGAATCGACCGTCTCGGTGCCGTAGGCCATCGCGCCGATGGCTTGTGCACCGCCCACAGAGTAGACGACGTCGGCACCAGCTTCGTGGATTGCCGCGAGTGTGACGGGGTTGAGTTCGTCGGCTGGCGGCGTGGTGACGACGACGTGTTCGACGCCGGCCACCTTCGCGGGGACGACACCCATGATTGCGCTCGAGGGGTAGGCTGCGGCGCCGCCGGGGACGTAGACGCCCACTCTGGAGAGCGGGCGGAAGCGACGACCGAGCTCCCGACCTTCGAAGCGCTCGCGCCAGTCTTCGGGCACCTGCTTCTCGTGGAACGCACGGACGTTCGCGATGCACGCCTGAATTGCGTCGAGTGTCTCCTCGTCGACCGCCTCAACGGCGCGCTCGGCCTCGGCGGTCACGTCGAGGTTGGCGACTTCGACGCCGTCGAACTCTCGGGAGAACTCCCGGAGTGCGGCGTCACCCTCGTCTCGGACCCGCGGGAGGATCTCCCGCACGTCCTCCCGAGCCTGGGCCACCCCAGCGTCGCGCTCGAACAGCGCGCGCCGCTCGGCGGTCGAGAGCTCCGAAATCTCACGTGGTTGCATGGCTGGGCGTACACCATCGTCGCCTAAGGTGGTTGCGGATGGCTGTCGCTCAGTGTGAAAAGCATCCTGAGCGAACTGAATCGCTGTCGCTCAGGGAAGTGAGTTCACGGCCCCAAACCGACGAGACCGAGATAGTCAGAATCGCGTTCCAGAAACTCGGGAAACCGAGTTACTGTCGCGAGAGGTTCGTCGCGCGGGGGCCCTTGTCGGCCTGCTCGATATCGAACTCGACCTCCTGCCCTTCTTCGAGGTCGGGACCGCCAATATCTTCCATGTGGAAGAAGACGTCCTCGTCCGCGTCCTCAGTATCGATGAATCCGTAGCCGCCCGTGTCGTTGAAGAAATCAACCGTTCCAGTCGCCATTACATATCTACACAAACGCGTTTGCGGCATAACCCCTTCGGTCGGCAACTCCGCGCGACAACGGCTCACACGGGCACAGGCCCAGTTTCCCGTTCCCGACTCCGACGGGGCTTTACCGCCCGCTCGCGGACGCTACCCCAATGGACCCCCACGACGTGCGCGAGGACTGGGCCGAGCGTGAGGGCGAGTTCTCACCCACCTACTACGCCCACAAAGGCCCCAACGAGGCCAGTGAGTCGATCCGAGAGCTGTTGAACCACTACCTCGGGACGGACGCACGCGTCCTCGAGATTGGCTGTAGCTCCGGCCGGCACCTCGCACACCTCCACGACGGCGGCTTCCGAAACCTCCACGGTATCGAAATCAACGCTGACGCTATCGAAATGCTCCGAGAGGAGTACCCAAATCTCGCGGCGGACGCCACGTTCCACGTCGGCGACGCTGGTGCGTTGCTCCGGGAGTTCGAGGACGGCGCGTTCGACGCCGTCTACACCGTCGAGACGCTCCAGCATATCCACCCCGACGAGGCCGACGCTGTCTTCGACGAGGTGGCACAAGTGACCGATGACCTGCTGATTACGGTGGAGAACGAGTCCGCCAGGGGGGCTGGGGCCGAGGATGACGTCGAGGTATCCTACGTCAACGACGAGTTCCCGCTTTATCACCGCGACTGGAAGTCGATTTTTACCGACCGGGGCTTTGCCCAGCTCCTGCAAGAGTCGAGTAAACGCCGGGATATGCTCCGGGCGTTCCGCAGACCGTAGCGCCTCGAAACTGTGTCTCTCCAGGCGATTACGTGAGGCAAGGAGCAACGCCAAATGGGATCCCAGTCTCGAGGGGCTGGAGAGCTAGCGACAGAAGTGGCCCAGCACTCCGAACGACTGCTCAGCTGAAAAGAAACAGACGCTGCCCCGTCAGAAGCGCTCGCGCACCAACCCAGCGAGTATTGTCGCGAACCCCGTGCCGTCGCTCCAGAACGCCGACTCCGTGCTGGCGTCGCCGATCTCCGAACTCGGGAGCACGCTCAGCAACACCGTGTCACCGTCGACGACGAGCACCCGACCAACGCCGACCTCGGGGTTGTCAGCAGCGTCGACCGTCACAGTCCGAAAGCCGGCGTCCATCGCCGCCTCCCGGACCCGTTCGTCCGCACTCGCGACCGTGACTGTGACCCCACGCTCGGCCGCGGCTTCGAACGCGTCCGCGACAGGCCCTTCGACCAACGACCGGTCACTCGTTGCGTAGAGCAGCTCCGACTCCGCGTTGGCGACAAGCGAGGTGACCCGCGCGGTGATGTTCTCGCCGCCCTCGGTTGTCCAGATGGCTTCGCGGCCCTCCTCGCCCGCGCGCTCGCCCCGGACAGAATCGAGGTAGTCGAACGCGGTCTCGGCTTCGTCTTTCAACCGCTCATACAGCAGGGTTCGGGCCTCTTCGACGTCGACCGGGCGGTAGCGCTTTGGTGAGCCGGCCTGCACGTCGACGAGCCCGAGATCTTCCAGTTCCTCCATCGCCCCGTAGACCTGTGAGCGAGGCACGTCTGCGACCTGCGCGACTTCGCTCGCCGTCGAGATACCGAGCTTCTGGAGCCCGACGAACGTTCGCGCGCCGTACGTCGAGAGGCCGAGATCCGTCAGCGCCTCGGTGGCGTCTGCGTCACTCACGGGGTCATTCGCCATCGCTGCCTCCGTCCGACGCCTTACCGCGGCTCCAGGCCTGATTGACCCGGCCGAGCTGTGAGGCCGTAAGCACCCCGGCCTCGAACCGGTCGTAGGCATCCACGAGGTCGGCGTCGGAGACGGTCCCGGTCGCCGTGACTCGCTCGAACACGTCAGTCACGACCTCCGCGCTCGTGTCGCCGCCCACACGAATGTTCTCGCCGTCGACGAGGAGATCGCCCTCGAACTCCAGCGTATCGCCGTCGGCTGCTTCCTCGGGGACGGTGGTCCGGTAGCGCAGCGTCGGCGACTCATCGCTCGCTGCCCAGGCGGCGTACAGTCCCCCGTTCGAGACAGTGGTGTCGACGGGTTCAGGCGTCGTATCGACGACGGTCGCGTCGCCGGCGACTCGCTCCCGAAGCACGGCGCGGTCGTGGATGCTGCGCGTCTCGATACGCACCATGACCGGTTCGCCGGGCGCGACGACATCGCGCTCGAGGCGCCGGTCCGCGATGGGTTTCCCACCGGCTGCAGTTGGTGTCTGCCCAGCCCCAGCGTCTGTTGAATCCTCGTCTTCGATCGTCTCATCGCGGACATACCGAGTCCAGACGAGGAGCAGCGAGGGCAACACCAACACGCTCGCGAGGAACGCGTAGATGATGGTGAGCCCGGTGATCTTCCCGAACTGCTGGAGCGGCGGGAGGATGGCGAAGACGAGCACGCCGAAGCCGCCGACCGTGGTGGCCGCAGAGCCGAGCAGTGCGCCGCCGGTCCCAGTGACCGCGCGGTTCATCGACCTACTCACGTCGCCCGTGCGGGTGAGTTCCTGATTGTAGCGCTCCGAGAGGTGGATACTGTAGGCCACCCCGAGCCCCACCGTGAGGCTCGTAATCATCCCCGTGAGCACGTTAAAGGGGATGTCGAGCAGGAACATCGTGCCCAGAATCCAGGTCACGCTGAACGCGACCGGGAGCAGCGTCACCGCCCCCAGCGTTGCACTGCCCTCGGTCACCCGGTAGGCGACCATCAGGAAGAGGAACGTCGCGACCAGCGTGATGATGAGGCTGTTGACGACCGTTTCGAGCAGTTCGTCCTGCACGATTTTGTTTAGGATTGCACTGCCTGTCGCCGTGGCCTCGAGGCCATCGCCGTCGAGCCCACTCGCAACTGACCGCATCTGTTCGGTAACCGCGTCGCCGCTGGCACCGCCCTTGACCGCGATAACCATGCGGGCCGCGACATACTCGCCGTCCTCGCGGTCGATAACGCTCGCCGCGCGGTCCGGCGCGACCTCGAACAGTTCGTCGTAGAGCGACACGAGGTTCTGGTCCGGAACGCCGTCGCCGTTGGTGTCAGCGGCAGCGAGGCTCTCGTTGAACGATTCGTTCTGCGCAGCGACGTCCTCGATCACCGACAGCGGACTCTCGATACGGGCCTGGCCGTTGGGCAAGCGCTGTGTCACCTGCTTATCGACGGCCGCGCGTTCGGCCGCGTCGATTCGCTCGAGGGTGTCCGCGCTGGTGAGATCACCCTCGATGAGGATTTGGGCCTGTGAGTCCTCGCGGACGAAATTATCGTTGACGTATTCGAGGTTCTTCTTGGCCGTGTACTCGCCCGGAGCGAACGGCTCCGGCAGCTCATTCATCCAGTCCGGCGGCTCCTCTGCGAGGAAGTCCGCCTGATTGAACGAGGTGTCGACCTGCGTCGCGCCGTAGGCGCCGCCCGCACTGAGCAGCAGCGCGGCGGCGATGACGAGATATGGTGCCTTCCGAGCGGCGACGGCGCCGACCGAGAGCACCGAGGAGAACTGGCCGCCACCAGTCCCGAAGGCTCGCTTCTCACGGTTCACGCCGCGAGCTTCGAGCCACTCGTCGATTTCGACTTTCACCGCTGGCATGAACACGCCAAACACCAGCAGCGCCGCAAGGATGCCGGCCGAACTCGCCACACCGAAGTCGCGAATCGGCGGCACCGGGCTGGTGAGGTTCGAGAGGAACCCGATGACGGTCGTCGCCGTCACGTAGACCAGCGCGATACCGACGCCGACCAGCGCCGTCCGCATCGAGCCCCGAGGCCCGAGTTCACCCTCGGCGACGGTGCGCTCCTCGCGGTGGCGCATGAAGATGTGGATGGCGTAATCGATGCTCAGCCCGATGAGCAACACCGGGACCGCGACGAAGATCTGGTTGAAGTCCATCCCGACCCAGCCCATGAAGCCGAACGTCCAGAGCAGGACAACGGCAATACCGACGAGGCCGAGCAGGATGTCGAGCAGGTCGCGGTAGGCGACCACCAGCGCGACCAGCACGAACAGCACGGCTAGCGGGCCGACGATGAGGATGCTGTCGGTCATTGAAGAGTTGATCTCGTGACCGATAATGCCCGCACCGAACACGAGATACTCGTCTCCGTCGGACGTCTCACCGATATCCTGCATCGCGAGTTGGGCGTCAGTCACGTCGTCGCCAGCCGACCCGCTGGCCGCGTCGCCCTGCCCGTCCATACGCACGAGCAGCATGGTCGCCTCGGCCTCGGTCGATCCGGGCTCGTACTCAGTCGGCATAAGCGCGAGCGCGCTGGGGCCGTTCCCGTTGCCGTTCCCGCCTGCACCGCCCAGGACGAGCTGGATTGTCTCGTTCAGCTCGGACTCGTTCATCGAGCGGAGCTGTTCTTTCTGCTCGGCCAGCGTCGGGTTCGAGCTGTTTTCGAGCTCCTGGCGCTCGGTCTCGAGTTCGTCGGCGAGGGATTGGAGCCGCTCACCGTCGGCCGCGAGCGCTTCCGCTCGCTGTTCCAGTGCGCGGTACTCGTCGGCGAGCACGCCGCGCGTGCCGAGGCGGTAGGCCGCCGTAGCCTCTTCCTCAGAGGTCGCGTCGCGGAGCTGCTGTGCCGCCCGGGTGAACGTCTGCTGGTTGCTCTCGTTGAGGTCGACCGTCGTATTCGCCCGAACGTCCTCGAAGCTGGCGTCGATGCTCGCGTCAGGGTTCTCGCGGAGGTACGTCAGTTCCGTGCGGAGCGACCCCGCAGTTGCAGCGAGCGTCTCGTTGCGCTCGGCGATAGCCTGCCGTTCTTCGGTGACGGACCGGTTCAGCGCCTGAATCTCGGTCGCGAGGCGCTGGACGTCTCTCCCTTCCTCAGTACGGATGGAGGCAATAGCCAACGCGTTCGCCACGCTCACCGGGTCGCCCGCCAGCGTCTCGTTGACGGTGGCGTTGGCGCGGAGCGACTGCTGGTACTCGAGCATCGCGACGAGGGATGCTTTATCGAGCACGTCGTCGTCGCGCTGGATGATCTGTGCGCTCGTCAGATTCTCGTCGTTGCTCGAGAAGTTCTCGTCGATATACGTGAGTTTCTCGGCCTCTGGCGAGTCGGTCTGGAACTGGTCCAGCGAGGAGGACTGTCCCACCATCGGCGCTCCGGCGCCGACGAGCAGCGTCGCCAGCAGTACGACGACGATGACGGCCCGGCTGTGGTCCAACACCCCATCCACGACGTGACGGACCTCCCTCACGACAACCCCGCTCCTGTGAGTACTCGTTTTAGAATCATCTGGTGTATGTACTCTCCTACTAACAGATGATAGTTAACCGTTCCGGGAGCGGCATCCCGCCTCGCCGGGACGGAACGCTTTACTCTTCGAAGGGTGGCTACTGGATATGGCGCTCGTACCGGCCCGGTTCCGCCCCTTCGTCGCCGCGCTGCTGGGCATGATAGTGACGGGACTCGGCCACCTCTACTTGCGGCGCTGGCTGCGCGCAGTGGTTTGGGTCGCGCTCGCGTTCGTGGTTTCGGTCGCATTCGTCCCCCAGTCGGCAGCAGAAGCCATCCTCGCGGGCGAGCAGGTCGACCCGCTCGCGCTACTTCCCGGTGCCATCGTCGGAATTGGGAGCGCAGTCGACGCGTTCCGCATCGCCCGATCCCAGCAATCCGCACAACCGAAGACTGTCGAGACTGACGAGCAGACGGCGTCGGCCACCCAGGCGGACACGAGTTCAACTGGCGATCCCGAGCCCGAAGACGAAACCATCGACTGCCCAGCCTGCGGGAAACCCGTGGACCCGACCCTTGGATTCTGTCACTGGTGTACGACGGAGTTCGAGACGCAGACCGACGGCGCTGACTGAGAAAAGCGGTCGAACAACAGCCGCGAGCGTCAGATGAACTGCGGGCCGTCGTCGGCCCGGAGCACCCGTCTGACCGATCCCCAGGTCGAAACCAGCGTGTAGTCGCCGGTCACGCCCGCGATATCACTGTCCCGAACTGCTTCGAGTTCGAACCCCTCGCCTTCTGCGGTGGTGACGTGCTTTGCCGTCTCTGCCTCGGGATCTGCCACCAGCCGAGAGGTGGTCTCGTCGAGGCCCAGCCCGGCCATCGCCATCGCGGCGTGGGAGTTGAAGTTCCGGGGGAACCGTTTGCAGAGCCCCCGCGTCGGCCCTTCGTAGATGACCGTTGGTCCGTCGATGCCTTCGGGTCGCTCGGTGTCGGCGTACTCGAAGTCCAGATGGTCGGGTGCCTTCGTCGCCTCGATGTGGACGGACGTCAGTTCGTCGCGCGCGTCCGCGAGGCCGTCGATGCCGAACAGCGCTGCGTGGGGGAGGTAGAGGTCGTTGTCGCTGTTGGTCGTGAGCGCCCGCAGGCGCTCCTCGACTGCCGGGTCAGCGAAGGCCGACCCCGAGAGAACAAACAGGTCCCCACCCTCGAGCGCTGGTTCCGCCAACGCCTCCAGGGCCCCCGGCGTCGCCGCCTCGACAACCGCGTCGACGGGCGTCGCCGCCAACGCCGCCGGCTCGGTACTCTGGATCGACTCCGGGAGCTCTGGTTTCAGCGAGCGCACGTAGACGTACGCCAGTTCGAACGCCGAGTCGGCCCTGACCCGGTCAGCGAAATCCTTGCCGATGCGCCCGTACCCGATGAGACCGATGCGGTAGCTCATGGCTACACCAGGAGGTTCCGCCCAGTCTCGGCGTCGAACAGGTGGATCTCGTCGAGTTCGATAGCGAGTCGGATTGTCTCGCCGACCGACGCTCCGGAGTCGTTGTCGACCCGGGCGGTGAACTCGGCGTCCTCGTCGTCGGCTCTCGACGTGGGCCGGACCGCCAAGTCCTTGGCGGGCCCCATGGGCTCGACGACCATCACCTGCGCTTCCAACGTGCTCCCCGCGGGTGGCTCCTCGTCGAGCAGCGCGATGTCCCTGAACGCCTCGGGCCGAACCCCGAGGTCAAGCCGCTCAGTACTGCCACCCCACGCCTCGAGTTTCTCACCCACCGAGGCCGGTAGTTCGAGGGTGAACCCGTCCGCTGTCAGAGTGACGCCGTCCTCGTGGATCTCGGTGGTGACGGCGAAGAAGTTCATCGGCGGCTCGCCGATGAACCCCGCGACGAACCGGTTCGTTGGCTTCCCGTACACCACCTCGGGGCTGTCGACCTGCTGGATCTCGCCATCGTTCATCACCACCACCCGGTCGGAAAGCGTCATCGCCTCGGCCTGGTCGTGGGTGACGTACAGCGAGGTCTTGCCCACCCGGTCGTGGAGTTTGTTGAGCTCTGTGCGCATCTCGATGCGGAGCTTGGCGTCGAGGTTCGACAGCGGCTCGTCGAACAGGAACAGCTCCGGGTCCCGGATGATGGCCCGCCCCAGCGCGACTCGCTGTTGCTGGCCACCAGAGAGGTCCGAGGGGCGCCGGTCGAGCAGTTCGCCGATGCCGAGCATCTCCGCTGTCTCGACGACCCGCTCATCGACGGTCTCTTGAGGGTACTTCCGGATCTCCAGCGGGAATCCGATGTTCCCCCGCACCGTCTTGTGCGGGTAGAGCGCGTAGTTCTGGAACACCATCGCGACGTCGCGTTCGCGAGGCTCCTGTCCGGAGACGTCCTTGCCGTCGATGATGATTCGGCCCTCAGTCGGCTGTTCGAGCCCCGCGACTGTGCGGAGCGTGGTGGTCTTTCCACAGCCCGAGGGGCCGACGAGAACGATAAACTCGCCGTCGTACACATCCAGATCGAAGTCGTTGACCGCGACGACGCCCCCGTCGCCGTCGTCATAGACCTTGGTCATGTTCTCCAAGCTGAGGCTGACCTCCCGACCCTCGGCGGTCTCCGCGTCGATACTCACTCTCGGTGTGTTGTCTGTCTTACTCATAGCCGTAACTGGCGCCACGCTGCAATCTTTCGCGTGCGATCCGACACCGAACACGGGTGGCCCCGTGTCATCCCTTCATCCCTCCAGTCATGCCGACCACGATGTAGCGCTGGAAGAACAGCACCACCAGCGCCGACGGGATGACTGCGACGATGGCCGCAGCGGCCATCGCGCCCCAGTCGATCCCTGCGTCGCCGACGAACAGGAACGTCGCGACGGGAATCGTCATCGAGTTCAGGTCAGTACTCACGGTGAACGCGAACAGGAACTCCCGCCATGAGTAGAGGAACGTCAAGATGGTCCCGGCCGCGAACCCGGGCAGCACGACCGGGAACACGACGTGGCGGAACGCCTGAATCTTCGTACACCCGTCTACGCGTGCGGCCTCGTCGAGCGCGTGCGGAATGGTGATGAAGAAGTTCCGCATGATGTAGATCACCAGCGGCAGCCACAGGTAGACGTTCGCGATGATGATGCCGGTCTTGGTGTTGAGCAGCCCGAACGTCGTCACGATCCGGTAGTACGGTGTCACCAGCCCAATCGGCGGGAACAGCCGTGTGAACAGCACGAACACGAAGACCGCGTTGTCGAAGGGGAACCGGAATCGGCTGAAGACGTAGCCGGCTGGGGTTCCCAGGATCATCACGATGACCGTCGACGCCGAGGCGATGATGATGCTGTTGACGACCGCACGCCAGAAGCCACGGTCGATCAACGCCCGCCTGTACGCGTCGAGGCTCGGCTCCAGCGGCAGATAGGTGAGTTCGAGCACCCCCTGCTGTGTTTTGAAGGAGGTGATCAGCTGCCAGATGAGCGGTGAGATGATGAAAAACACCGCCATGAACAGCACCAGGTGGATGACGTACCGGCTCTCCAGCAGGTCCCAGAACCGCTGGCGACGCCGGTACTTCTCGATAGTGAGATCTGCACCTGCCATGTTAGAGCTCAATCTCCTCCATCTGTTCGAGGATAAAGTAGACGTAGCCCGCGGCGACCAGCAGTGTCACCGCAACGAGGAACACTGAGACGGCCGACGCGAACCCGTAGTCGAGTAGTTGGATGCCGAAACGGTGGATGTAGATGGCGAGGGTCTCCGTCGCCCCGCCGGGACCGCCACCCGTCGTCGAGAACGGGATGGCGAACGCCCGGAACGCGAACATCCACGTGATGAGGCCAGCGACGAAGAACGATGGGCGGAGGTACGGCAGCGTCACGTTCCAGAACGTCTGGAACGACGTCGCCCCGTCGATTTTCGCCGCGTCGTACATCTCCTGGGGGATGGACTGCAGTCCAGCGAGCAGCACGACCGCTGCGAACGGGATGCGTGACCACGCGTCTGCGAGGATGACCACCACCATCGCGGACAGCGAGTTCCCGAGCCAGGAGTACGAGCTGTTCAGAATCCCCAGGTCGATGAGCACCTTGTTGACGATACCGAGTTGGCCGTTGAACATCCAGCGCCAGGTGACCCCGACGATAGAGAGCGGCACTGCCCACGAGATGAGGATGAGCGTTGAGTAGATGTTGCGCACCCGCGTATCCATCACCTTGTTGAGCGCGAGCGCAATGATGAGCCCCGCGCCGACCGAGAGGAACAGCGATCCGAACGAGTAGATAAGCGTCTTCTCGACGGCGTTCCAGAACGTCGGGTCGGTGAAAATACGGCCGTAGTTGTATCCCGGCTCGAACGTCTCGCCGAGGCCCCGCGTGTTCTGTAGCGACAGCCACAGCAGCATCACCGCTGGGTAGATGAACACGACGAGCAGCGCGACCAGCGACGGTCCGAGTAGCACGGTCCGGATGTGGTCGTTCACCCAGTCTGAAAGCTGCCCGGCGAGGCCGTCACCGTGCGGGTTCCCGTTGAACTCCTCAGCACTCATACTGAGTCGGGCTTGCAGTTCCGATCATCAGTTGTTGACCTCGTCGTCGACGAAGTCCTGGACCTGGTCCATCGCATCCTGTGGCGTGGTTTCGCCCTGGAGTGCGCGCTGGACCGGGCTGAGCATCTGCTGGAACACCGACGCCATCTGCGGGAACAGCTCGAGCTGTCCGTTCTGGATAGCCTCCCCGATCGAGTCGCCGAAGGTGATGAAGTCGTTCTCCGCGGAGTCGGTGTACACCTGGTCCATGTAGGAGATGTTCCCTTCGTAGGTGAACTCCAGCCACTGGGTGTAGTAGCTCAGTTTCAGGTCGCCATAGAGCATCGCGGCAAGCTTGTGCCCGGTGTCGGAGAAGCGGTTGATGCTGGTGGTGTTCGGCGCCACGAGGCCCGCCTGGGTCGGCGAGGGGCCGGCGGTTGCAGCCGGCGGCACGACGACCTGGTACTCGCTGCCGGCTTCGAACTCCTGCAGCAGCCGCGGGATGAAGTCGCTGAACGCCGTCGTGTAGGCCAGCTTCCCCGAGCCGTACAGGTCGACAATATCCCCTTCGCCGTAGGAGATGACGTCGCTCGGGACGTACCCCTTGTCGCGCCACTCCTTCATCTTGCGAATGACACGAACCCCGGCCGGGGAGTTCATCACGATGCGCCCGTCGTCCCGAATCATGCTCCCGCCCTGCTGGAACAGCAGTTCGCGGAAGGAGTACGCCAGATACGTCGAGGTGCCTGCGTAGTAGGCAAAGGCGTTGATATCGGTCCCTTTGAACGCTTCGCCGAGCTCTTCGAGCAGGTCCCAGGTCCACTCGCCCTGGAACCGTTCGGGGTCGATCCCCTGCTCCTCGACGAGGTCCGGCCGCAGGTGGCCCATACTCGCCTCGCCGATGTTCGGGTAGCCGTAGGTGTGTGGGCCTTCACGTGAGTCGTCGATATCCCACTTCACGAGGCTCTCGAGGGCCGGGATATACGGTTCGTAGCCGCCCTCAGGGTAGAGCTCGTCCGTAACCTCGAGATAGCCCTGTTGGACGAACTGTGGGACCAGAATGCCGTCGACGTTGAATGCGTGTGGGCTGGGCTCCTCTGAGGAGAGGAACTGTTGCTCACGAGTGTTGGCCTGGTCGACACCGATCTCGATGACATTGATGTCGATTCCCGTCTTCTCGGTGAACATCTCGTGGGCCGCCAGCGTCGCCGGGTCGAACTCCATGTTGGCGGCGCCGTGGTTGAGGATGGTCATCGAGTCGATATCACCTGCCGCGGTGTCGTCCCAGCCCTCCGGCGGCGCCCACACGTCGTTTGCAACCGCGCTCTTGAACGCCCCAGAGTTCTTCCAGGAACTCGCGTTCTGTCGGTCCGGAACCTGCCGTCGCTTCTCGATTGGCCAGTCGTCGGCCGCGCCGATGCGGCGCTGCTGGAAGTTCTCGCCGAGGTTTAACTCTGCGGCCGCCTCCAGGAACTCTTCATCGTCGCCGCCACCGTTGCCGCCCAAACAGCCGGCGACGGATGCGGCGAGACCCACTCCGGAGAGTTGGAGTACCTGTCTTCGATTCAGTGTGTTATTGTCTGGCATACAGTTAGAGATGTGTAGTATCCATATTAAGTATTGCCCAGTATGACCTTTTTTCCGGACGTTACCTTTCGGGTATTTGCTCGAAACCCCGTGCCCTCGGCTGTTGGACCGACACGGCTGACCACCGACAACGAAGAAAATGTAAGATGGATGGCGGTAAAGAGCGGGCCGATAGCGCACCCCCGTCTGAGTAACGGGAGCAACACCAACACGCTCGATGGCGACATGACCGACAGCCCGCTCGGCCATTCGGCGAAGGTATGGCGTCGGGACGGCAAGATTATGCGGCTGACTGAACATGCGTTCAGTATGCCGGAAACGCTGCCGTTTTTCGCGGCCCGTGAAGCCATCGATAATCAATCGACGGGACGTCAAGGGGAGAGCCGTGTCTGAAACCGAGTCTGACGCAGAGACTGACGCCGACGCTGAACTGGCCATGCCGGCCGTCTCGCTCCAGGCCGTTCGCAAGAGCTACGAGATGGGCGGCGAGACGATCCACGCGCTCGACGGGGTCGACCTCGACATCGAACGCGGCTCCTACACCGCAGTGATGGGCCCGAGTGGCTCGGGCAAGAGTACGCTCATGAACGTCGTCGGCTGTCTCGACACGCCAACCGAGGGCGTGGTGGAAATCGACGGCATCGACGTAACAGGTCTCTCAGACGCTGAACGCACCCGAATCAGGGGTGAAGAAATCGGGTTCGTCTTCCAGACGTTCAACCTCATGCCCCAACAGACCGCCCGCGAGAACGTCGAACTCCCGATGACGTTTCAGGGCGTGGGTCGGGAGAAGCGCCGCGAACGCGCGACCGACCTGCTCGAACAGGTGGGGCTGGGGAATCGGCTTGACCACAGGCCCAACGAACTTTCGGGCGGCCAGCGCCAGCGGGTGGCCATCGCCCGCGCGCTCGCGAACGACCCGGCGATTATCCTCGCCGACGAACCGACCGGGAACTTAGACAGCGAGACAGAGCGCGAAATCCTCGAACTGTTCGAGGCGCTCAACGCCGCCGGCAACACCCTCCTGGTCGTCACCCACGAGCGCTCGGTCGCCGAGCACGCCGAACGGGTGGTCCACCTGTTCGACGGCGAACTCGAGCGTATCGAGGAGATTACCAACCGCCGAGTCGCCGGGGGTGAGCAATGAATCTTCTCGAGAGCGTCCGGATGAGTTGGCGGGCCATCACCGGCCACCGGCTGCGCTCGGTGCTGACAGTCCTGGGCGTCGTCATCGGCGTCGGCTCGGTCATCACGTTCGTCACGCTCGGGGCCAGCCTCCAGGCCGCGGTCATCGGCGACGTGGCCAGTTCCAGTCCCGAAATCGGGGTAACGGTCGGTCCCACGGGCCAACAGGGCCCCCCAGGCACGAGTTCGGTCCCGGTGTTCACCGAACACGACATCGACCAGCTCCGGGCTATCGAGCACGTCGACACGGTGGTGCCGCGCGGTTCGGTCGGCGTCTCCTCGTTGGTCTATGAGAACCAAACCATCGCGTGGGACAGCGTGACCGCGACGACACCCGCACAGTTCGACAGTGAGACGTTCAAGAACGGGGAGTCGTTCGAGGACGGCACCGAGGAGGCGGTCCTCAACCCCGCGGCGGCGACGATGTTTGACGAGAACATCAGCGTCGGCGACAGCCTCACGATACGGCTGGGCGAGAACCGCTCGCGGACCGTCACGGTCGTTGGCGTGTTGAACGCGAGCGGCTCGGGCGGCTTCGGCGGCCCGCCACAGCCCGCCATCTACGTCCCGACTGACTCGTTCTACACGACGACCGTCGAGCGCCCGGCGAACGGCGAGGAGCAGCGCGCCTACCCGCAGTTGACTATTCGGGCAGCGAGCTACGACCGGGTGGCTGACGTCGAGCCGGTCGCAGAGAACTACCTGGTCAATGAGTCCGACGCGAGCCAACTCAAGCCCACGAGCTACGAGATTTCGCTGCTGACCAACGACGCGCTCGTGGACCAGATTCAGGAGCTCCTGGGCACGTTCACCAGCTTCATCACCGGGATCGCGGTCATCTCGCTGCTTGTGGGTGCCATCGGCATCGCGAACATGATGCTGGTGAGCGTCACCGAGCGGACTCGCGAGATCGGGATCATGAAGGCCGTCGGTGCGACACGGCGGGATATCGTCCAACTGTTCCTCATCGAGTCGGTCGTCCTCGGTGTCATCGGTTCGGTGCTCGGGACGTTGGTTGGACTCGCAGGCGGCTACGCAGTCGCCAGATTCCTCGAGTTCCCCGTCGCGTTCGCGCCGGAGTGGTTCGCGGTTGCAGTTCTGGTGGGCATCGGCGTCGGCGTCATCGCCGGCATCTACCCCGCGTGGGACGCCGCCCGAACCGACCCCATTGACGCGCTGCGCCACGAGTAGGCTCGCCAGTACTGCGGAGTCGACGGCGACGCTGCGACAGTTAGCCCTCGTCGGTGTGAGTCCCTGTTTTCAAAAAAAAAGCTATAGAAGGAGACCCAAACCGGTCCAGTCGTGGTGTTCCGGTGCGACTCAGCGCGAATGTCGCCGTGGGTTTCGTCTCGGAAGAAGACGTTTCGTAAGACCTCGACGAAATCCGACTTCTCGGGGTAGTGGGTGAGGAAGTGGATACTTCCGTTGTAGGTCTCGCCGCTGACGGTGAACGTGAAGTTCCTATCGTGGTCACGGGGATTCAGTAGGCTGAGCAACCGACACTGCTCGATAGCATGAAAAACTACGTGTGAAAGGTATATATCTTGAGTGAAATCCCGAGCGTGAGGTGAGTGATACGTGAAGCGTGCCTACTCTACAGAGTGCCCAGTATCGTGGTTTTCGCCAAAAATCGGTTCGTCACGATACGGACGGTTCCGACGACTAATACTGCTGATAAAGCCCACACCCAGATTGGGACGAGGGGGCCACCTGTTGTCTCTATGAGTCCACCGATGATACCCACGATGAGTAGTCCGATAACCGCCAAGCCAGTAGCCATCGCTGGCTGAGGGTTTCCAGTACGATATGAGTAAAGACCAACGCCGACCACTCCGAGACCGATTATAACCCCGATGGCTTTCATCATAAGAATGGCAAAGGCAACTGGCCCACTGGATGTGGGGAGGTATATTAGCGGGAGAACGGCGATGAGAAGGCCAAGCAAAGAGACGAGAAACGGGAGACCTTTGGAGGGTGTTGATTTTGACTGTCTGTGAGATTCCATATTTGGTGATTCCGGTTGGTTGAGGTAAATTCCTTGTGCTGATGAGGAGTTTCGAGTGTCCTCCCCCAAGCAATCCAACCGATTATTCTCGACATGCCTGCCTTCAGAGGTGGATAGAAGGCAGGCATTTGGGGTCTGAATCGGTCGGTCAGCGAAGTGATCACCTCTCGATCCAAGTCGTCAAGAGAGATTGCGGCGCTGCGAATGGATGACTCGTGACGCTGGCGCTTCTCGGCCACCAAAATCACGCCTATAGAACAGCGCCGCCGCTCAGGAGTCAGCTGCCACGAGGAGAACCGGCGTGACTAGTCGGGTGGGTCGAGGCCGTAGAACTTCTTCGCCACGGTGAGGAACTGGTTCGCGTCCACTCGCGGTTCGAGATTCGGATCATCTTCGACTGCTAACTTCACGAGCAGGTCTGCGAGTCGCCAGACGTTCATGAATCCACTCGATCACGCCCACAACGCCCGCATGGACAGTGATCGGTACCATCAGCGCTCCATGTCAGAGACCGTCTTCTCGTCGATCAAGCGCACACTCAGCGCTGCCGTGCGTACGCGTAGCTGGTGGCTAGAGTTCCGAGAAATGCTGCTGAAAGCCACCGTCTACAACCTTCGCCAGAGCGTCCGATATCCGTGAAATCCACCGCCGTGTACCGAAACCACAGAGCCAAAGCTACTTAAAATAATAGGCCAATGAGAATTTGTGAATACTCGAACAGCTGGGATCGCAGCGGCGTTGACCGCGATCTTGATCAAACTGATTGGACATCTAACCGACCTCACCATCAATTCGCTACAGAATGGTAGTACATGGGTTCCTCATCTCCAATCGGTTGGACACACTACAACAGTCTACCTGTATCTTAGCCAAGCAACTACGTTCTTATTGGCAGTGCCATTTGTTGCGATTCTCGGGTTTTGGACAAGTGGCCAAATAAATTCATCCAAGATGCATCCGAAAATTATGGCCACTTTTGCTATAGGCGGGGGTGCTGGATTTATCATAGGCACCTTACCGGTTATACTCACTAGCAATTCCCCGTGGGGACCAGGACTGTTTCTTGGTTTGGTAATAATGCTCTGTGTCGCTGCCGCCACAGCGGTGCAATTTTCCTTACTAGGCCTCTCAGGAGCAGCCCTGGCCGAATATAGGGATGTTTCAAATAGAAAAGGTAGTCGAGAGATCCAGCAAACTGATAGCGAACACCCGTCGTAGAACTGTGACCAGCCCAACGGCTTAACTCCCGGAGCACCCTACGCTGGAAACTGATCGGCCTGACCGTCCGGTCACGAGTAAGAACAGTAATTATCTATCGCAGCTAGTGATTTATCAGCGCCACGCACAAGCCACCCCGGCCCCACAGCCGACCATGGGCCACCATACGTTCGACAGCGCAAACGCCGACCGACTGGAAGACGCCGCGACCCGCTACCGCTATCTCTCCGCAGAGGAACTGCGCTGGGGGCTCTCGCTCTCCGGGGAGGAAACGGTCGCAGACCTCGGGAGCGGGACGGGCTTTTTCACCGACGAGGTTGCGCCCTACGCAGGAACCGTGTACGCCGTCGACCTCCAGCCGGAGATGCAGGAGTTCTACCGGGAGAAGGGAGTTCCCGAGAACGTCGAGCTCGTGACCACCGACGTTGCGGACCTGCCGTTCGACGACGACGCACTCGACCGGGCATTCTCGACCATGACCTACCACGAGTTCGCGAGCGAGGCGGCGCTGGCGGAGCTCGCACGGGTCATCCGTCCGGGTGGTGAGCTGGTCGTTATCGACTGGGCCCAGAGCGGTGCGGGGGCTGATGGCCCGCCGGTGACCGAGCGCTATAGCGTCGATGACGCCGTCACAGCCCTCTCGGAGGCGGGCTTTTCGGTGGGTTTCGAGGCGCTCCGAACGGAGACGTTCTTCCTGACGGCGACGCGGTAGGATCTGCTCTCGTTGCTCCAAGGCGAACGCGGTCCCGACGGGAAGCGGGGAGCGTGCCCGCCGGCTCTCCGTGCTGGACCGCGTCTTGCGGCACAACCTCCGGAACCGGATGAACGTCGTGATGGGCCATACGGAAGTCGCGCTCGTGGAAACGGAGTCCGAAACTGTGCGGGAGAGCCTCGAGTCTGTTTTGAGGGCGGCGACGGATCTCCTATCTATCTCGGACTCGGCGAGGGAGTTCCGCTCGACACTGGCGCCAGATGACCACGGATCCGTCGAGCTCAGGAACGTCGCCGCACAGGTTGAGACGGTCGTTTCCGAGTATCTCAGTGAACACCGGGAGCCTCGATTCAGCAAGAAATCCCGGCGAGTGCGTGGGCCCGGAGCCACGAACTGTTCACGCTCGCGATCGAGGAACTGATCGACACCGCCGTGACCCACGGCCCGGTCACGTCACCGGTCGCCGTGATGGTCCGAGAGTCCCCAGAGACCGACGAGGTCGTCGTGGAGATTTTCGACGACGCGATGCTGGTCACATCACAGGAGAAGAATTCACTGACGGAGGGGACCGAGACCCCGTTACAGCACGGCTCAGACATCACGCTGTGGCTGGTGAAGTGGATGGCGGTCAACAGCGGTGGAGAGTTGAGCGTCATGGAGAACGACTCCGGCGGGACGACGTTCGAAATCAGGTTACTGATGGGTCAGGCACCAGCCGAAGAAGGTGACAGCGAGTAGCGAATTTTCGAGGAGTGGCGGTGGTCGGCAGCAATGCATGAGGGAAATCGAGAGAGCCGCTGCTCAGTCGGAACAGATGTCGCCCGGAACACTAACTGCCAGCCTCATCCCTGGGCTGCGTGCCGTGTCGGCTGGCTAACCCTCGTGCCGGGCGCGTGGATACGCCACGAACGGGACGGCAGAACCGTCCAATGCGCCGATACGGGTGGCGCGAGCCCTGTCGCGTTCCCGGGTTCTCCGCCGGTCATCGCACCCGTAATGGGTCGGCTCGGGCGGGGATTAAAGGAACGCAGCCATAGCTACCTGCGGCCGCCCTATACGGCTTCCGCCTGGGGCGCCCGAGGATTTCTCGCCGTACGACGGCGGTCACTGATGGTTCACTGACCGAACCCCGGGTACACCCCACAACCGTCGAAAACGGAGTCACGCGGCCCGAGCTTCCCGGAAACCGAACGCACTTACGCACGCCACCGATACACACGATAATGTCCGTTCGAGTCGGTATCCTTGGCGCCACCGGCGCCGTTGGCCAGCGGTTCGTCCAGCTTCTCGAAGACCACCCCACGTTCGACATCGCCGCCCTCACTGCGAGCCCCGCGAGCGCCGACAAGCGCTACCGGAACGCCGCGAAGTGGCGGGTCAACACCCCGATTCCCGACGATATCGCGACGATGCGGGTCCGAGAGACGTCCGTCGAGGCGCTCGAAGATGTCGACCTCGACCTGCTGTTCTCCTCGCTTCCCTCCAGCGTCGCCGCCGACATCGAACCGGAGCTCTGTGAGGCTGGCTACGTCGTCTCCTCGAACTCCTCGAACGAGCGAATGGCCGAGGACATCCCCCTCACCATTCCGGAGGTGAACGCCGACCACCTCGACCTCATCGAAACCCAGCGCGAGGAGCGCGGCTGGGACGGCGCGCTCGTAAAGAACCCCAACTGCTCGACGATCACGATGGTACCGACGCTTGCCGCGCTCGACCGCTTCGGGCTCTCACGGGTCCACGTCGCCACCCTGCAGGCCGTCTCCGGCGCGGGCTACTCCGGGGTCACCTCGATGGAGATTCTGGACAACGCACTCCCACACATCGGCGGCGAGGAGGAGAAGATGGAGACTGAATCCCGCAAGCTGCTTGGCGACGTGGACGACGGTGAACTCTCACTCCACGACGTCGAGGTCTCTGCGTCCTGTAACCGCGTGGCCACGCTGGACGGCCACCTCGAGAACGTCTTTGCCGAACTCGAGGAGAACCCCAGCGCAGAAGCAGTCCACGAGGCGCTCGGGAGCTTCGAGGGCATCGACCTTCCCTCGGCACCAGACCACCCAATCCACGTCTTCGAGGAGCCCGACCGCCCGCAGCCACGTCTCGACCGGATGCGTGGGAAGGGGATGCAGATTTCCGCTGGCGGCCTGCGCGAGACCGCAGCGGGCATTCAGTACAACTGCCTCGCCCACAACACGATTCGCGGTGCAGCGGGTGCGTCGATTCTGAACGGCGAACTGCTGGCGAACGAAGGCTGGGTCTAGGCGGCGAAGGAAAGGCCCGGTTTACGACGGAGCACGCTCTTTTCAACAGAACTGCTGTCGGCGCGAAACGCGAGCGCCTCTGTGCGCTCGCCAGCGCGAGGGACGATCGAGCGCTAGCGAGGGAGTCGGCTGGGGAGGGACGTGGCCGCGGTGCGGGGCGGTGCGGTCCTCCGTGTCTTTGGGAACTCCGCGGTGCTGTTTGTGGTGGCGGTGCTGAACAGTAGTTGAAAACACGATTTCTGTATTCAGATTCGCATCCGGTGACTGGTTTGAAAAATTCGCTACGTACA
>Ga0136558_1000441_pt1 | contig 23393 bp, 23 predicted proteins | sample AntRauTorckE6833_FD_101391 | JGI IMG/M metagenome (GOLD analysis project Ga0136558, IMG submission 101391) | Saline lake microbial communities from Rauer Islands, Antarctica - Metagenome Torckler E6 #833 | ecosystem: Environmental > Aquatic > Non-marine Saline and Alkaline > Saline | place...
TAACGAGTTGTCTTGAGATGGTTATTTGTGTTTCCAGCTCACCTCCAGAAGCAAAGGCTATAAAAAAGAATTGTCGACATTCTTTTTTGCCTCCCCGAAGCTTCCCTTCTGCGATATTTGATGGTATTGATACGGCGGCACGACGCATTTGTGATGTTAGTCCAAACAGTTCTTCTTTAGGAAATTTTTCAGTAAGTTTGTACATGGCGACACTTAGCTGTACCGATTTTTTCCAAACGATAAGATCTTTGTATGTATTCATGGGATAATTTTTGCTTTTTTCTAAAGCCTAGCGCCTAATTCCTAGAGCCTAGTTTACTGGTTCTCTGTAAGGGTCGCTCTCTCCATAGTGTGGAGATGGAGGAGTCGTTCCTTCTGTTCCTGTAGAACCTCCTAATTTTGAGGTTATGGGATTGAATGTGTGCGGCTGGGTCTTTGCTTCCCTTTCTGTTTTCTCGGCTTCTTCCGGATGCTCAATACTATTAATGAGTGAGTTTTTGCCAAGGACTGTTGTTTCTTCAATTTCTTTTTCCTCAGGAATAACCTCGACACCAGCCTGACTCTCGTTTGTTTGAGGTATTTGCTGGGGCGTCTCTTCGGTTGGTGTGTTGTATAGCGTGGACTCAGAACTTGGGGACGTTTTTTGGTGTTCTGCAGAAGGTGTCATGTTTGGCGTCTCTATGGACTCGATTTTTTTGTCGATGTTGTTGCATATTTCTGAGATCCTCTGTCTTACTTCCTGTGGGATGGTTTCAAGAATTTCTTCAGTGATCAGTGTTGATATGGGTCCTGGTAAGGTTAGTAGAGTATCTTTGATTTGCTGAGCGAGTTCCTTTTCATCCTGCATTGCTAAGAGATATAAGAATACTTCAAATTTCACCCCTTCTGATTGTTCAGCTGTAAGAGAGTGTTTTGTGAGAATCGTTTGGATAACAGTCGTCCATTGGTCATTGTTAATATACTCTTGGATTTCTTGTGGGAGTCCTTTAAGTCGCTTTGCAATTGTTTCGATTGAATTAGTCATGTGTTTTATGTTGAAGATGTGGTTGTTGGGTCTGCGGGTGTCGGTGTGGTTGTAGTGTCTGTGGTGTCTTCATCTTTAATCTCACCAGACTTTTTCATAACTTCGTCAACCATGTCTTTAACACTTTTCCCTTTTAAATCTTTTTCAATAGCAGATTTCTGTGCAGCGACATCAGACTTGGTCTGGAGTCTGATTGCACGTTGGAAAACGTTTCGATTACCCACCTCTTCTGCATAACGCTGCTTTCTTTTCTTTTCAATGCTTTCTTGTAAGAATTTTGTTTTAGCAAGACTTTCTATTCTTTCATCGTAAACTTTTTTGTTTTCATTGGGGAGCTGTGCGTATGTATTTCGCGCTCGTTTCTTTGCTTCCTCAAGATCAACACCCTTTAGTTCATCGAGACGACTTGAGGCTTTTTCCCGTACTTCAGCTGATGTGCGCGTGTTTTGTTCGACAGTGTTTTTGCTTTCTTGGAGTTTACCCCGAGCGTCTTTTAGTAATTGATCGGCATCGGCTCTTTTCTGCTTCACTGCGTCGAGCCTTTGTTGGCCCTTTTGATCTAGTGTGTTTTGTAATTCTTTTTCAGCATTCGCCGCTTCTCTTTCTAGGCGCTGCAGGGTATTTTCTTCATTTGTGAGGGCTTGTATGGCCTGAACTTTCTTTTCTGGACTTTGAATATTATTTATTTGAGCACGTTGATTTTGGATATTTTCTTTTAGACTTTCGATCTGTGTTTCCTTTTGGTTTATCTTCGTCTTCATGTCCTTAGTTTCTTGCGTGTCTAAGGTTTCTTGCTCAAGATCGTATGCTTCACTCTTTAGATCAGCCGCTTGTTGAGCTTTTTCCTGTGCTTCTGTCTGCAGGTCTTGTACGACCTGACTACTTTCTGCTTCTTGTACCGCTTGTGTATGTTGTGCATCAGCACGTGCCTTTTGTTGTTCTGCTTCTAGGAATTCTTCGGGTTTTGTTTCAAAGGCTTTTATTCTTTCTTTTGTTCTCTTATTAGCTTCCTCTTGGCGCTTCTGTCTTTGTTGTACGAGACCACCATCTTTGGTGCCCTTTCCTACAAGATCAGTTTTACCACCACCAAGACCTTGAGAAATAGCACTTGCTAAGCCTCCAGCACCTTTTGCTGTCTTTGTGTTGCGAGCGTCAAAGCTAGAAGTTGCAACAACTGCTCCAGCGTTTCTTCCAAACTGTGCACTTGTTCGAGCAAGGAACGCGCCTGGTCCTTTTTTACCTTTATTTTTCTCAACAATATCTCCAAGTGTTTTGGATCTCGCAAGTCCGCCACCCAACCGTCCTGCTGTTTGTCTTCCTGCAAAAGCAGCTCCTCCAAACACAGCGGCAGTTCCTGCCTTTGTTGCCCAGTCTCCTCCTGCTGCTCCGGCTTTCTTGGAGATAACAAGCGTACCAATGAGAAATGCAAAGACAATAAAAATCGAAACAAGAGAAGCTGTTTGTGTTGCAGATCCAGAGAAGAGTGCAGAGGCTAATCCTCCAGTTACTCCCTCGCCTACATTAACCAATACAAGGTTGATTCCTTTATTGAGAGAATCCGCGACCTCAATGGTAATAATCATTAAGAGCATAAACACCGGCGCAAAGACGGCTTGGTCTGAAAGAGCTGCCCACCATTTTTTAGATGTTCCTGCTGTTTGTGGTAATATCATTGCCACAAAAGCAATAGGTGCTGTTATCATTAAGAAAATAATAACTACGAAACGAGTAAGAAAAAGGAAGGCAGCTATGAAGAGAACAAGGGCTGCGGTCATGAGGATGATGACTCCCCCGATGACTCGAGGTAAATAGGCAAATATATTACCTCCAGAGGCGATAGAAAAAGACTCGACTGTTTTTCCTGCAGCATCAGAGCTGTTTTTTGCTCCTTCCACGTCATACAGTGTGGTCAGTTTAAGTTTTTCATACAACACTCCTGAAAGACCGTTGTCGATATCGGTAATGGTTCCGCTTGGTGCTTGTTCAGCAATTTGGTTGTAGAGATTTAGAGTGAGTATATTCGAGGTGTCGACAATTATATTTGTAAAAAACAAACTAAAGTTTATAAGAAGGGCGGCGATAATGACTCGGGTAAGAGTTTTTCCTGTATTAAGATTGAGCTCAAGAATGGTTGCAACAGCTATATAGAGCAAGATAAATATGAAGACAATATTAGCCAAATCTCTAAAAATACCCCATGCGTCGTTAATAACAGGCATAGCATCAACAAGTTGACTCATGTTTACAACGGTAATCAGTATTACCATGTTGAGAAAAGCACCGGCAAGCCATGTAAACCACGAAGCTATCCACATGAGAGCATTCGCAAGTCCGCGGAGTAGTGGGTCAATAATCCCCGTCAGGGCGCCCATGGCTGCATCTTCCACCTTTTCCAACGCTTGGTCTACAACAACCTGACCTCCAGATGTGACTATTTCTACCGCAGGGCAGAGTCTTGGAAAGGTTATACAAATACCACTTTTTACAATACCCACAACTTGAGCTTCTGCTTGTTGTGCTCCAAAACTGAGGCTAAGAGCAGGAGTTTGGTTCTCAAAAAATACCGAAACGTTTAACGAGAGGAAAAGTGTGACTATTAATACCGAATAAATTGCTATTTTTTTCACACTATATCTTGTTATATTGGCCGGCATGACCCAACTGTTATGTTGTTATTTGGTGCTGTAAAACTTGATCTGTCTTGGTTACACGTTTCAAGGTCACTCGAACATCGCGTATCAATAACTTCTACGGTGTTTTGTAGATTAATTGATCCTCTGGTCGAGTTTGTTCCCTGAGTCCCGTCTGATTGAGTAAGTTCAAAACAATGAATTTCATTGATATTTTCAACAACCCCCGGTGTTCCTGAGTCGATAGGTCCCTGGTCCTGAAAATCAGTCGGGTTTGCTTGTTCGACACTATCATCAAGAAGTTGGTCGATAAACGAGCTGCCTTGTGATGTTGGTGCGCTTGCACCGGTGAGGCCTGTACTGCTGAGTGCTCGGGTTGCAAGTTGAGTCACAAGAGCACCAATAATTTCATTAAACTCATCAGCAAGCTCAAGTTGGCGGATACCAGAACCAAGTACGGTATCAAGTTGGGCTTTAATGGCTGTGCCCGGTGTCAAAACATTTCCAGACTCGTCTCTTAGAGACAAGAAACCGTCGCCCCTGTTAAGTTCATTATTAACTGTTTGTGTTGTGGCAGAAGTTCTAGCCGATAGTTCTTTTTGAGACTCGTACATGGCGCTGTAGTAATTATTTTTTGGGTTTTGAGTGAGTTGATAGAAACCACCTAAGCCTCCTTTGGTAAACTCTCCACCTAGAAAAGCATCGGTGTCTTCCGTATAGTCATCAAGATTGTATGTGTTTCCATCTCTGAGATTAGAAACAAAATCTTGTGCCAAGGTACGCACTAAGATGTTTTCAAAACCAGAACCTTCATAGATGGCTGGGATTTCTCCTACAGCCAACACTTCAAATACCAGGTTGTGTGTATCGTTTAGTAGGAGGCCTTCATTTGTCACAAAAGCGGGACTTCCTTCAAAGCCGGTGTTGATCCAATCAACAACAGAAGCTGTCAAACTCGCTGTCAGGGCTTTCATGGCTGCAAAAAGAATACCGTCAAAAAAACCATCTTTGTTGCCAGAGAACATGTGGAATGGCACATTAAAAGTGTCAGCAACAGGCACTTGGATCCCCGGAGTTGGGGTGAGCTGGGCGTGAGCCTGTTGGAGGGGCATTGCAACGACAGGTCCTAGTAAAAATGTTCCTAGGACTGTGCTTGTGAGTAATTTTTTTAGAATGATTTTCATGTGCAAGTAATAAAATTATAGTCCATATAAGAATATGTAGCCACTGGTTCCCTGTTCAAAACTAATATTTTTTTGATTGTAATAAATTTGTGCAGCCTGTAAAACCTGCTGAATAATGCTGGCGCTGTTTTGATACATTGAAATACCAAGAACGCCGAGAAGTGGATCTGTTTCGAGTTGCTGTGCAGAAGCAAGTCCTGCTCGCATACCTTCAAGTCCGTTAAGGAAAGCCAAGTGTATTTTTGCAAGATCAGTAGGTACAGGTAATAACAGCAAAGCGTCCCGAAGACTCGTATAGTTTTTTATTGGCACATCAAGCTTATACAGGGCGGTTGTGTTACTTTTTTCATAGTACTCCGAAAGGATATCTATTTCTGTTTGTCCTTGTTTTGGCGTGTGGTTTTGAAGAAGGAGCCCCATTGTTTCAGCGTAAGCTACGTCTGTAATGGTGTTGTTAACATTTAAGTCTGCTCGAGAGTGCTGTATTATCGGAATAGAAAGGTAGTCGGCATTAAGTGTGTTATCTGCAAAAGCTGTTTCTGTTGTGGTATCAAAAGAAACGCCAGAGTCCTGAAGCACTAAATATTGAGCAAAGGCGTCTTTAGCAAATTCGCCGGTCAGAGTTGTCTCAGCTCCTGCTGTGTTATTTGTTTCAAGAGCATCATCAGGGCCTGCCTTTACAGGGTTTGTTCTGTTTTCAACTTCCACACCGTCACTGATGCCATCTCCGTCGGTGTCTGGATTGTTCTTGTCTGTTCCCCACAAGGCTTCTTGCCAGTCTTTGAGACCGTCTCCGTCGGTATCAGATTGAGGCTGTGTTCGAAGGATACGAGCAAAATCATCTGAGGTTGTGTTCTGTGTATTTTCGAAAGACTGTTCTGCACCCTCACGATTTATTATTAAAAAAATACTTACACTAACTACAATAAGAGCTAGAAGAATAAGTGTAATTTTTTTTGTGAGAACTTTTCCCATGTAATTAGTATTGTATCAAAGTATTGCATATATATTGTGTGTATATCTTTTTAAGATTAAGGGAGAAAGATGTTGGTGGAGATAAAGCCAGTGTTAGTGGTGTGAGTGAGTATCTTTCCAGAAGGTGAGATGATTGCAGAGACGCCGTCTTTGTTTGATCGAATAATATATTTGTTGTGACGAGCAGCTTGCACTTGTGAGATGTACAAGTTTTGATTACCAACGAGCGGAGAAGTAAAGATTGCGTCGTTGCCGATGGTTATAATGAAATCGCTTTGCTCAGAAATATCTAGTTTTGTGGCCATTTCTGAACAAATGAGCGGTTGTGTTGTGTGTGATCCCGCCTGTAGTGTGCCACCATCTCCTTTTTCGAATGGCAAAATGTGTCCTTTTTTGAAAGGTATCGGGGGTCTTTCTCCAAAAATAAGCAGGTTTTTTTTATCGTACGAATCTGTGGTAGTTCCGTTTTGTAATACAATCATGCTGTTTTTAAGTCCGGTTGTTCGGGTGTGAATGCCAAGAATAATCGATGCGTCTGGGTATTCTCTTGAGAGGTCTATGAGGGTATCAAAGGTTGTAGAGATAAGCTCTGAGTGACTGTAATTAAAAGGGATAAAATGTTCGTCAAGAATAAGAAAAGGGAAAATGTTTTCTGGTGTAACTAAAATCTCGGGCCCTTTCTCTAACTCTTTTTCTATAAGTGTAAGCGTCTCTTTTGTTTTCTCTAAGGAATACAGGTCCTCAGTGCGCTCTATGATATGAAGACTTGATACAAGTATATGTTCACCCTCCATTTTTTCTTTTGAGAAGAGAGAAAAAGTAAAAATAAGGCTAAAAATAATGAGTATATAAAAAACATAACGAATTTTTTTAGTCAGAATTGTTTGGGCAAACAGTGAATTCACCATAACAATAAGTCCACTTAGTCCAGCGATGCTTACGAGTGGAGTAATGGATAAGATTGGTTCAAAATTATGCTGACTATATGCAAGCGTTATCCATGTAAAGTCATATACAAAAGGCATTCGAAGAAGCTCAAGACTTCCCCACAATGCTCCAGCAAGTAAGGGGGTATTGTTTTTTTTGTAGAACCAGCCAAAGAGTGCCCCTGGAATAAAGCCAGCATATACAGAGCCGATACTTATTGTTCCTAGAATAATAAGGTACTTATATTTGTACATGAAGGACTCAGGATTCACCCACCACCAGCCATTAACTGTTGTCAGTGGCCACAACAAAGCAAAAAAGTATCCGGCAACCACAAGCCCGCTGACGAAAAAAGCTTGTTTTGTAGAAGTAGTATTTTTCTGTATGAAAACAAAAAGCGGAACAAGTGCTACCCAGGCAACAATCCCCCAGTCGAGATAAGGCATGGTCGTTATGAGAAGTGTCAGTGATACTGTGGGGAGAATGTAGCGCATATGATTCATCATATCGTGTATTATGTATCTATGAAACAAGTTTTTATACGCACATGTATCGTCACTCTTCTTTTTGCTTTTACTACAGCCGGAGTATTTGCTTATTCTTTTAATCGAAACCTGACAATAGGGTCTACCGGTCAAGATGTTCTAGAGCTGCAACGCGTGCTTAATAGTAATGAGCAGACAAAGCTTGCTGAAACGGGCCCTGGTTCTCCTGGAAATGAAACAAGCTACTTTGGTTCTGTTACAAAAAATGCCGTAATTAAATATCAGAATCTTTTCAGGCAAGCTATATTAGCACCAGTAGGACTTACTTTTGGCACAGGATACTTTGGTCCCTCAACACGAGCACAGCTTAATGTGTCTGAAAATGTTTCTGTAACAAAGGCTCCGCAGGAAACAATATCGATCAGTTCTTCTCCAAATACAGGAAGCACAATTGTTTCCAACAGCTTTATGTCAGATCTCGCCAACTCAAAAGACTTATATCTTTTCTACCTTTCTTCAAATGAAGGTCCTGCAGGGACAACGCTGACGCTTCATGGCACTGGTTTTGAGAAAGAAAACACAGTTTTTTTTGATGGTATTAGGATTCAAAAACTTTCTTCAGATAATGATGGTACCTCTATTGTTTTTAAGGTTCCTGCTTTTGAAGCCGGTTACTATCGGATCACTGTTGAAAACTCAAAAGGAAAAACAGACACGGATGCTTTCTTTATTATTAAAGACAAGGAGGTGAAAGCACCTACCATAACAAGTGTTTCTCCTGAAAAAGGATATTATGCAGAAACAGTAACCATAAAAGGAACGGGGTTTACGAAAGAAAATAATCAGATTCGGACAAGTTACGAAGTGATAAGTGGAATTCCGTCAGAAGATGGTACCACGCTTGAGTTTGGTGTCCGGCCATTTCCTGACACGGCAGGCATACGAGAAGGGGTTGATATGGGTCAAGATGTGTCCTGGCCAATCTCTATCAACATTATTAACGATAACGGTATTTCAAATCGTTCAGTATTTACGTTAGAATTCTAATATGATTCGATCAACCATTCTTACACTTGGACTTCTTATAATAATCAGCTCCCTTTTGTTCACGGGATATGCTATTCATGCTCAAAACCCTCTTATTTTTGGAGGACTCGTTACGTTTTCGTACTATTGTACTTGCAGCTTTAACTACCTGATCACCGTGAGTCCTCCTACGGCGGCTCAGCTTGTGTGGTACCCGATGACTCCCCAATTTGCTAATTTTCAATTGCCGCGCATGGGAGTATGGACGCTCGGGAACTATTCTCCAGGTGGTGTGTGTCTTGTGTATGCAGGAAAAAGTTGCGTACCGGTTGGAGCACCGATTGGTACCATCGGTCCAATAGTGGGGACGTCCTTCTAAGAAAGCTTTTGTGCTAGACACACCCAATCAGAAACAGAAAGGTCTTCCGCGCGAAGACCTTTTTCTATGTTGCAACTTTCAAAAACATGCTCCAAGACATCGTCTTTGTTATAAGATTTTAGGTTTTTAAAAAGTTTTTTGCGCTTACTTCCAAAGCCCGCGTGTAAAATTTCAAAAAAGTGAGACGCCGAAGTGTTCTTAAAATTTGCATGAGAGATATCTTTAATATGTAGCACAGCAGAATCAACTTTTGGTATAGGGGCAAAGTTCCCCGCTTTCACGGTCCGCACATATTCAGGGGTTCCGTATGCTTTCACGCTCACAGAAAGAAGACTCTCCTTCTGATCTCGGGCAATGATGCGTTGTGCTACTTCTTTTTGAACCATGATGGTCATCGAAGTCGGCGGGTGTTCTCTTTCTAGAAAAGTACGAATGATTTTGCCGGTAATGTAGTACGGAATATTTGCAATAACTCGGTATTCTTCTTTCAGAGTAAGTGTTGTTTCTAAAATATCCCCTTCAATAAGGGTAAAAGATCCAGACTCAATATACGATGCAAATTTTTCTGAGAGTACTCCAATAAGACGAGTATCTTTTTCAACGGCGATAACACGAGCCCCTGTTTCTAGGAGTTGTTTTGTAAGAAGTCCAGTTCCAGGACCAATTTCAACAACAGTTTCCCCTTCCTTTGCGCAAGACGCCTTAACGATATCTATTACGATCTGGGGTTGGATTAAAAAGTTCTGACCCAGAGATTTTTTTGCAAATAATTTTGCGGTCATTTCTTCACATTAGCACCACACAGGAGAAAACAAAATACTTCAACGCATGATAGTAAATACTATTATGCGTTGAAGTATTTTTGAGTTAGAAATCAATATCAAAGATGGCATCAATTCCCCTCTTTCTTTGTGAATCGATGTCTTGATTAACACTAGACTCTGCTTTTTCTAGGAAAGCTTCGTCGATATCAGAAATAAACTCAGAGGGTGCTCGCATGTCGGTGTTGCCGAACACGGTGCGCGTGTGTGCAAAAGAAAGAAAGGCTTTTTTCCGTGCGCGCGTCAAAGCTACATAAAAGAGACGTCTCTCTTCTTCGCTATCAACACCTTTGGAGTCGAGCCTTTCGTGTGGAAAGAGTCCGGCCTCGAGTCCTGAGATGAACACATAATCAAACTCAAGACCTTTGGATGCGTGTACGGTCATGAGCTTTACTGAGTCGTCTGTAGAAGAAACGTTGTCCTGATCGGTGGCGAGTGCCGCATCTGAAAGGAGCTCTCCAACACCCTCCTCTGGCGGTAGGTGATTGTATTTAGAAGCGAGACTGGCGAGTTCTTGGATGTTTTCGAGGCGCTCCAATCCGTCGTCTCCTTGTCCTTTGAGGTGTGTGTCAAAACCAGATTGCTTGAGTGTGTACTTCACAAGCTCACTCGGTGGAGCTGTTTTACTTTTTTCTCTAATGCGAGCCAGAATATTGTAAAAGATAGTGACACTATCAGCCGCTCGTCCGGAGAGCTCTTCCCTCTTTCCTTCAATAACCTTTGCCAGTGTTACCTTCCCTATTCCTCGTGCAGGATTGTTAATAACTCGAGCAATATCAGTGAGGTTGTCTGGGTTAAGAGCTGCGCGGATATATGAAAGCATGTCCTTCACCTCTTTTCTTTCGAAGAACTTTGTTCCAACAAGCTGATATGGTACTCGTTCTCGCAACAGAGCTTCTTCAAGAACGCGCGATTGAAAGTTTGCTCGATACAAAATAGCAATTTCTTTTGGAGAGGATCCTTCTCGGATAAGGTCCTGGATTCTTGCAGTTATTCGCTCTGCTTCGTTCGCTTCATTCCAGCCTTCTATAAGTTCGAGTTTCTCTCCTTCTGTGTTTTGGGTAAAAAGTTTTTTATCAATGCGAGCACTGTTTTTCTTGATGATATCGTTGGCAGCGCCGAGAATGTTTTGTGTGGAACGATAATTTTCTTCAAGAAGAATTGTTTTTGCCCCCTCAAAATCTTTTTCAAAAGAAAGAATGTTTTTAATGTTCGCTCCCCGCCATGTGTAGATGGTTTGGTCGGCGTCTCCCACTACGCATATGTTGTTATCATCGTTGCATAAGAGCTTTATAAGTTCGTACTGAACCTTGTTGGTGTCCTGATACTCATCAACATGAATATACTTCCAAAGATTGTTGTATTTTTTTGTAATCTCAGGATTGTCTCGCAAGAAAATCATAGTTTTAAGAAGGAGATCGTCGAAATCAAACGCTTTACTTTTTACGAGTGTTTTTTCATACTCAAGCCACACCTCGCTGACGAGCTCATCCCAGTAGTTGGTAGCAATACCTTCAAATTCTTCAGCAGTAATAGCCTCTCCCTTTTGTTTTGAGATGGAGTTGAGAATTTTTCCTGGGTCGTATTGTTTGGGATCAATCCCGCGTTTCTTGAGCGCATCACGAACCGCTTTCTTTGAGTCGTCTCTGTCGAAGATAGCGAAGTGAAGCGGGATGTCGAGCTCTCTTCTGTGTGCACGAAGAAGGTACACGCCAAGTGCATGGAAAGTGCTGACAAACGGAGTCCTTCCAGAAGACATGTCTTGTGCTAAGAGTGCATTCACACGTTCACGCATCTCTTTGGCTGCTTTGTTGGTGAACGTAACAGCAAGAATGTTGTGAGGCTCTACTCCTGTGGAGATAATGTGTGCAATTCTATGTGTGATAACGCGTGTCTTCCCTGCGCCTGCGCCTGCCACCACCAAGACGGGTCCATCGATGGTCTCGACGGCTTCTTTTTGTGGAGAATTGAGTCCTTCGAGGTGTTTCATTCCGAGTATAATAACACTTTTTCCCTATCCACACCTCCTATTGACCCATAATGAGGGATAGGTATACTGCAATCAGTTACAGAAACGGATGAAATACCTATATGGCTCTGTAAAGCTGTTTTATAGGTACAACAGAGACGGTTGCTATCAAATTTTAGACTTATTATATCCTCTTTCCAAGACCCTGAGCCAAGCTCCAAACGCATGGAGACAGCCCGGGCGACATATAGATTCATTACACAACTTTTCGCTGCAAAGTTGATTTTTTCTTTTACCATGTATGCGGGATTCTTCGGTATTTTTGATTTCATTTCTCCAACGCAAGCACCTCTTGTACAAGAAAAAACATACACCGTGCAAACTGTCCCCCTTCTTGAGTCAGTACCAAACCCACATGCACAGGGTGGTGTTGGAGGTGCGGAGATTATTATTGTCGACGGATCTGCTTTGTATCCTGAGACTGGCAATGGTTCTTCTGCTTCTGTGACCCCAAGTGATTTTGCACAACAAGGCGATAAGATTAGTACGTATGTGGTGCAAGACGGAGATACTATTTCTCAAATAGCAGGAATGTTCCGAGTTTCTACCAATACTATCCGTTGGGGTAACGATATCGACGCTGACGGCATTATCCAACCTGGTGATCGTTTGGTTATCTTGCCTATCAACGGCGTACGCCATACGGTGGCCAAAGGTGATACGTTGAAATCTATTGCTGAAAAATACGAAGGAGACATTAATGAAATATTGCAGTACAACGAACTTTCTGCCGGAGCAGAAGTCGTTGTTGGCGAAGTTGTTGTTATTCCAAACGGAGAAGTGCACACGCCAAAACCTGCTCCCAAAAATGCGAGCGGTTCATATGCCAAGGCTACAATCTCTGGCGCAGGATACTTTAGTAACCCTGTTCCTGGTTCTGTGTTGACACAACACTTGCACGGATATAATGCAGTTGATCTTGGTGCGCGTGTGGGTACTCCGATATATGCTGCTGCCTCTGGAGAAGTTATTGTTTCCAAACAAGGTGGATGGAACGGTGGATATGGAAATTATATTGTTATTAAGCATGCAAACGGTACGCAGACATTGTACTCACACAATTCATCAAATGCTGTATACGTTGGACAGTATGTAGAGCAAGGAGAGCTTATTGGATATGTTGGACAATCAGGACGAGCAACAGGGCCTCATGTCCACTTTGAAGTCCGTGGAGCTACCAATCCGCTGGATTAGTATGTAGGTTTTACCGCCTACATCATGTCTGGTGTGGGAGGGGAAGTCTAGATAACATCTCGTAAAAAACCACCCCTTAGAGGTGGTTTTTTGATTGACAAATAATTTTTATGTGATATTATTTATCTTAAGTTAAGTAGTTCTTTGTTTTTTCTAACCCCATTGGAGCTTCAACCATGATTGATATGAACGATTGGGACCTTCGATCGAAACAGCCGGAAGAGCCCGACACACCACCCGTTCCAGTAGAGGATTCTGAGGATCATCCGCCTGCCGGAGTCGAGCTGGGCAAGCTCGACCACGATAAGTAACATCTTGCCCACTCCCCGCCTGCATTCGCACATTCTGTGCGGATGCAGGTTTTTTATTTGACAATATATCTACTGGCGTTAATGTACATATAGAACTGATCTCATTACTCTTTTGCGAAGGAACGCACAATGCTTGATCCTATCAAAGCTAGCCAAATGCCTGATTTTTTTCCAGATTATCTACCAAAACTTGTCATTGGTCGAGCTGTTCGTCACAAGAGGTATGGTTATTATGGCCTTATCGTTGATTTTGACATGAGGTGCCAGGCTCCTGATGACTACTATAGTCAGTCTGGTGGATTACCAAGCAAAGACCAGCCATGGTACCACGTCCTTGTTCAGAGAAATGCTAGTAACATCTACGTCCCCCAAGAAATCATTGAAGAAGTGTCAATTACAGACGACATCATTCACCCCCTTCTCCAGGTATTCTTTGATCCGGTGCCGGATAGAAATGGTCACTATATTCGTAACGACGAACATTGGCCTGGATGGAATGGTTAATCTGTTTTTTAAAGCTCACAAGAGAACCCCGCACACGTGTTTGTGCGGGTTTTTATTATTCAAACAATTCTTTCTTTGGTCTGTACTGCAATGCCTCAAAGAGATGGTTCTCTTGTAACTGCTCACTCCCCTCAAGGTCTGCGATAGTGCGCATGAGTTTTATTATTTTATGATAACTCCGAGGCGAAAGTTCTAGTTTTTCTGCCGATGCATTGAGAGTTGTTTGTATATTCTCTGGCAATACAATGAGCTGTTCTATTTCCCGAGAACTCATATCGCTGTTGGTGTGAACGTGTGGCAGATCTTTGAATCGTTTTTGTTGCAAATTTCTTGCATGTAGAACTTTCCCACGTATCTCTTCACTTGTTCTGCCTGTCTTTTCACCGCTGAGCACTGTGTGATCAACCTTTGCCACTTCACTCCAGAGATCGATACGGTCGACAATCGGTTTAGAGAGTTTTCTTCGAAACTTTTCGAGATCTCGTTCAGATGTAAAGACTCCTTGTCCGATAGTTTCGCTTGGCGGATTGAGTGCCGCGACAAGTGTGAAGTTGGCTGGGAATTGAGCAGAACCTTTTGCTCGCGAGATACTCACCATGCCGTCTTCAAGTGGTTGTCGTAGTGAGTCGATAACTCTTCGGTCAAACTCAGGGAACTCGTCTAAGAACAAGACGCCTTTATGAGCGAGTGTGACTTCTCCTGGTTTAGGAATAGAGCCGCCTCCTATAAGTGAGACGTGAGAGGAAGTGTGGTGGGGTGATCGGAAGGGTGCAGTGGTGATATAGGCATCTTTGAGTGCTCCTGCGACAGAATGAATCGCCGTCACCTCGAGTGCGTCTTCGTAGGTAAGTGGTGGAAGAATGGTGCAAAATGCTTTTGCCAGCATACTCTTCCCTGTTCCTGCGGGTCCATAGAGTGCAACGTTGTGCCCGCCGGCTGCCGCAATTTCAAGGGCACGCTTTGCGACATCCTGCCCACGCACGTCTTCAAAAGAAATATTGTGTGAAGTGAGGTTTTCCTCAAAGGGTGTTTGTTCTACTGGCGTTAGTGGTGATTTTCCTGCGAGATGATCGAGAAGCTCCCGAAGTGTTTCTATACCGTAAACAGAAATTCCAGAGACAAGCCCTGCTTCTTTTGTATTTTCTTTCGGGACATAGAGTTCTTCAAAACCAGCCTCTTGTGCCTTTTGCGCAATGCGGAGTGCTCCACGAACAGGGCGAACTTTTCCATCAAGTGACAGCTCTCCTATAAAAAGTTTTTTCTCAGGATTAAAACTTACCTCTTCTTCTGCAAGAAGATAAGCAAGCGCAATTGCTATATCAAAAAGAGGACCTTCTTTCTTGAGTTCTGCGGGAGCAAGTGAGACAACAATTTTTTGGTTGTGTTGTTTGGGTGAGGTAAACCCCGTGTTTTTTATGGCAGCAGCCACGCGATCTTTTGATTCATCAACAGCCTTACCAGCAAGGCCAACAAGTGAAAACGAATGTAGACCTCGTGAAAGGTCTACTTCTACATCAATAATATGCGCGTCCAGAAGTGATGTCTCTGCAGCAAACACTTTCGCAAAAGACATGAGAACGACTTACTTGTGCATTTCTGCCTTACAGGTGCGGGCAGCAGGATTTGCTTCAAGTCGGTCTCGTTCGATAGGGGCGTCACTTTTTTCACAGATACCATAGGTTCCCTCGTCAATTTTCTTCAGAGCATCCTTTAGTTCATTGAATCGGATTTCAAGCTGCTTGAGAACTGCAGTGTTGGATTCGAATCCTTCGATTTTATCAGCAACTTCATTTTTTTCTGACCGCTCACCCTCACTCACATCATCTGGGACAGGTTCCCAGTCAAGCGGGTTATCAGGATTAACGCGTCCAACGTGTTTCAGCTCCTCGATAACGAGCTTCAGCTCTTCTTCTATTTTTGTTTTGAAATATTCAAGATCTTGTTTTTCCATATATATATTTTATCACATTAGCGGACTTGTTTTGAAGAGATGAAAAGAGGTAGCAGCTTTTCAAATGCTTTTTGATTCGAGGTGAAGATGAGTGTATTTTTGTCCAAGAATGAGTGAACAAGAATTTCCTCTCCTCTGTCATTATACAGAACACGGATGTCTCTATTTTTTGCAATAACGTCTTTAAAGACGGGGGTAAATGCCAGGTCTTTGTTTGAAAATATTTCTCCTAAGTCTTCTTGAAGAAGTGTTTCCCAATCGAGTATACCTCCGAAGGCATTTTCAAAAGAATCAACTTCGATAACCCAAAATGGTACCGTTTCTTCCATGAGTGTAATAAGTCCAAACATTGAATCTCCATCCATGCTTCGTGTGAGCGTTGCGGGAGCCCGACTTCCAACTGCTCGCAATATTTCTGGAGCATCAGCAGAGCGTGTTCCTGTAACAGCGTTTGTTTCAAAATTGATATACGTCACTTCTCCTTGAGAGCCTTGGTTTTGTCGTGCAGATGCAATGAAAGAAACAATGTCACTTTTATCTTTTCCTTCGATGCTTTCGGTTATTTCTTTGTCAGCAAGTAAAAGAGTATCAATAATAGCTCGCTCCTCAACAACTGGTCGGGACTGCCACCAGAAGTATCCGATAATGAGCATTCCTCCAATGATAAAAAAGATACTCATAAAAGTGAGTGCAGTTTTCGCAACACTTCTATCTGCTTTTTCCGCAACCTCTCGGTTACCTTGTTTTTGTTTTTTTTCCGCCTGCTTAACACTGAGACTGATGGCAGACTCAGACTGATTTTCGACAGCCTGTGCCATGTCGTCTTGATACGTTCGAATAGATCGGACATCGGCATCTGTCTTTGGTAACGGTTTAGAGTTTTTCTGTGATGAGGGTCGCTCTGGATTGTGAGATTTGTTTGGTTCCATGCTTACTTATTGTATCAAAAAGAACTCCCCCATGCGCAGAGCATGGGGGAGTTCTTTTTTCTAACAACTAAGCACTAATGACTAGTTATTAGTTTGCGATTTTTTTGCATCAAAGAATTTAGGATCTCTGTCTTTTACAGAGAGCTTCAAACGTCCTTGGTCGTCGATTGCCTTCACGACGATAGGAAGTACTTCTCCTTCTTTTACAAAGTCGCTTACATTCTCTACTCGGAAAGGTGCAAACTCTGATACGTGTACAAGCCCTTCCTTACCTCCGCCAATGTCGACAAAGGCACCGAAGTCCATAACCTTCACGACGGTACCATCCGCTTCTTCTCCTGGAACAAATTCTTTTGTCATGGCTTTAATAATCTCAACGGCTTTTTCCGCTCCCCCGCCTTTGCCAGTAATGAAGACAGTTCCGTCATCTTCAATATCAATTTCAGTTTCAGTTTTTTCTTTTATCTCATTAATTGTTTTTCCTCCTGATCCGATGATGAGTCCAATTTGATCTGGCTTGATGATCAACACTTGTATCTCAGGAGCAAATGCTGAAATCTTTTCTCGTGGCTCCGCGATTTCCTGAGTGATGGTTTCAAGAATATGAAGTCGAGCGATTTTTGCCTTCTCGAGTGCTTCACGCAAAACTTCGCGCGGAACACCAGAAACTTTTACATCCATCTGAATAGCGGTGACTCCGTCTTTGGTTCCGGCAACTTTGAAATCCATATCTCCGTGATGATCTTCAGGTCCCTGGATATCAGTGAGCACTTTGTACTCACCTTTTTCATTCATCATGAGTCCCGATGCAATACCTGCTACAGGATTTTTTATTGGCACGCCCGCATCCATCAATGCTAACGTTCCTCCACACACAGATGCCATTGAGGTAGATCCATTTGAGGACATTGATTCAGAGACAATCCGAATAGTGTATGGGAATTCTTCCTTACCTGGCACTACTGCTTTCAATGCTTTTTCTGCGAGAGCGCCGTGCCCAATCATGCGCCGGTTCGCTCCGCCCATGCGACCCGTCTCTCCGACAGAATATGGAGGAAAGTTGTAGTGGTGTATGAAACGTTTGTCACCACCTTGATCTTCAATGGTGTCGATGATCTGTGAATCACCCGGACCACCGAGTGTCAGTACTGACAGAACATGCGTTCCTCCTCGATAGAAGATACCCGAGCCGTGTAGCGTTCGTGAGACCTTACCCGCCTGTGCGAAGAGTGGGCGAACCTCATCCATACTTCGACCATCTGGTCGTCTGTCGTTTGCGATTGCCTCTGTGTGAAGCAATTCGTCGACACGTTCTTCAAACCATTCTCCTGCAATGGAGAGAGATTCTTCTGGAAGCACTTCCTTGAGCTCATTAATCCACATTTTATGGAGTTCGTTGATGCGCGTTTTTCCGGGACCTGAAAATACAAACTCATCCATTTGTGAAACATACTTTTCTTCAAAGAGTTTTTTTGCTTCCTTGGTAACATCTGGTTTTTCAAATTCTTGTTTTTCTTTTCCAATATCAGCAACAATTTCTTTCTGCCACTTTTCGAGATGGTTCAATACTTCAAGTCCTTTGCCAATTCCCTCATCGACAACATCTTCAGACACTTCCTGTGAACCAACTTCAATCATGTTGACCTTATTGTCTTTTCCGCAGACAAGCAGGTCGAGTGTGTGATTGTTTTCTTTTCGGAATTCATAATTTGGATTAATAAGAAAATCTTCATCTCCATTTTTTCCAACGCGTACTGCAGACACTGGACCTCTCCAAGGAATGTCAGAAGTAGCGAGTGCAAGACTAGCTGCAATAACAGATAGCACATCCGGATCGTCTTCTCCAATAGAAAGCACAGTCAGAACTACTTGGATGTCATGTCGGATCCACTGGTCAAACAGGGGTCGAATAGTTCGGTCAACAATACGACCGGTGAGTGTCGCCTCATCAGAAGGTCGTCCTTCTCGACGCATGTAGCGTGAACCGAGGATGGCACCAGCCGCATAAAACTTTTCTTCATAATCAACGGTGAGTGGAAACCAGCTCGCGCCTTCGTTTGAACTTTTTCCCATGACGGCGGTTGCCAAAACTGCGGTGTCGCCCATGCGAACGATGACAGAACCATTTGCCTGTTCTACTAAATCTGAAAACTCCGCAGAGAGTTCTCGCCCACCAACCAGGGTGGTAAATATTTTTGATTGCATATGTTTTATATGCTCATCTTCAGATTTCAGATCAAATGATCTGCGTATCTAAAGACGAGCTTACCTTTATAATAATTTTACTCTAGCATAGCGTATAAGAAAAAACACATTCATTCTTGAATGTGTTTTTTTATTTCTAACTCCGTAAAGTTTTGAGTGCTTCTGAAAGTTTTACTACTTCCTCTCCAAGGCTTTCAATTTTTTCTTTTAATTTTTCATCTTGCACATTACCCTCTTCATCAAACATTTCTTTCACGGGTCCGACGAGCACATCTTTTTTCACACACTTGAGTCCGAGTGTTTTGACGACGCTGACTAAGTGTTCAATCATTCTGGCACCACCAACAGTTCCCGATGAAACGCCCACAAAGCCAACAGCTTTGTTGTTGTATTCGTCATAGCAGATATCGAGCGCGCTTTTGAGTGAGCCTGGAAATGAGTGATTGTATTCTGGAGAGACAATAATAAACCCATCTGATTTTTCTATAGTGTCTATAAAATCTTTGTTCCTATCTTCGAGGTCGCCGTCTTCTCCGCCAGAAAGATCAAGGTCGCTGACGTCGACAAGTTGTGTCGATGCTTTTTCAACAAGACTTTCTGAAAGTGTCTTTTCGACAAAGTCAGCAACTTTCCCTGTCTGACTCCCGTGTCGTGTGGTCCCTGCGATGATGGTGATGTTAAGCATGTGATATGTATTACGTGTAATTACTTGCAGTATAGCAAAAGAAAACCCGCGCTGGCATATGCCAGCGCGGGTTTGTAGTTCTTTATTTTTTCTTGGTTTGCTTTCGGCTTGTTCGTTTTCGAGCTGGGCCTCCTAGGAGAAACTTTCGAGGATCTTTATCAAGGTCAAAGAATTCGTCGACAGCCTCTGTCAGTTTCTGTGAAGCAGATTTCCCGAAGGTCATTGCTTCTACCTGACAACCAGCATTGAGCTGCAAGTATTCCACAAGGGGAATAAAGTCTCCGTCTCCTGTTACCAAAATAACGGTGTCGAGCTTGGGTGCGAGTCGGACAGCATCGATTGCCATTCCTACGTCCCAGTCTCCTTTCTTAGAACCGCCTGCGAAGATTTGTAGATCTTTGCTCCGAGTTTCGATACCGAGTTTTTCAAGTGCTTCAAAGAAGTCACTCTCGGTACCCTCTTCGGTTGTGATGGCATATGAGAAAGCTCTAATGAGTTTTCGGTCTCCAACAGCTTCTTTTACGATGTTGCCGAAGTTTACTTTGCGCCGATAGAGATTCTTGGCGCTGTGGTAGAGGTTTTGGCTATCGATAAAGACGCCAACCCTCTGTTCTGAATGTTTTATAACAGACATATTTATGTAGTAGTTAGTTTTTAGTGCTTAGTTTTTAGTAATACTAAACAACTAAAAATTTTATAAAAAGTGTTAGCCCCGACGCGAAGCGGTCGGGATCCTCGATTTTGTACTCGCCTTTAGCGAACAAGATCGGGACGAATTAGCAATATGTATTAAAAACAAAACGCGACGCCATGAGGCGTCAGCGAAAAATTATTTTTTGAGACCAAGTTTCTTTATAAGAGAAGTGTGTCGCTTAGGGTCTTTTTTCAAAAGGTATGCAAGGTGAGCTCGACGGTCGGCTACCATTGCGAGAAGTCCTTTGCGTGAGTGCTTGTCTTTCTTGTTTTTCTTCAAGTGTTTTGCAAGCTGGTCGATACGCTTCGATAGAATTGCAACTTGTACCTCAGGAGAACCAGTATCACTCTTGTGAGTCTGGCTTTCTGTAATAACTTTCTGCTTTTTTGTTTTCGCTAACATGCCAGATACTATAACACGATTGCTTGTATTTGCAAGAAGTTTTATCTTTCTATGCGAGAAAGTGTACCTACCTGAAAATATTTTGCGACATTGTTTGATTTATCAAACAAGAAGTGCTCTGGCAGTGCGACACTTGCGATATACTATATATATGTCAGATATCACACAGCTAAAGAGAGAGTTTCTTGAATATCTCGAAATTGAGAAGGGTCGCTCTCTTAAAACCGTAGCAAACTACGATAGATACCTCGATCGGTTCATTGGTTTTTCTAAAGTGTCCTCCCCTGCAGACATTACCGATGAAGTAATAAGGAAGTATCGCTTGTGGTTGAATCGTCAAGACTCAGGCAAGAAAATACAAGGACAACAGCAGACGCTTAAGAAAAAAACACAAAACTACTATCTTATTGCCCTGCGTTCTTTTCTAAAATACATGATGCGTCGTAGTATCTCTTCTCTGTCTCCTGAACGTATAGAGCTCGCCAAAGTTGCAGAACGTTCTCTTGATCTCATTTCCCATAATGAACTCGATCGCTTAATGGAAGCACCGAGCGGAACAGATATCAAATCACTTCGTGATAAGGCCATGCTTGAACTCCTTTTTTCTACAGGCTTGCGTGTATCAGAGCTCTGTTCTCTTGGTCGCAACATTGACCTAACATTAGACGAACTCTCTGTTCGAGGTAAGGGTGAGAAGATACGTGTTGTCTTTCTTTCTCCACGTGCAAAAGAGGCAGTTGCTGCATACTTGAAAGAGCGCGCTGACCTCGACGAAGCTTTGTTTATTCAGGTAGGACGACGAAAGAATGACAGTGATGACATGCGCATCACTTCCCGCTCGGTTGAAAGGATTGTAAAACACTACGCCCTTAAGGCTGGTATTACAAAGAAAGTAACTCCTCATGTTATTCGGCACAGTTTCGCGACTGATCTTTTGCAAAATGGCGCAGACCTCCGTTCTGTGCAAGCTCTTCTCGGGCATGCACACATTGGAACTACTCAAATATATACACACGTTACCGATAAGCATCTTAAGGAGGTACATAAGAAGTTTCACGGCAGAAGTTCGTAGGTTGTTGACATATCTATATTTTTGTGGAATATAGGGCACAGAACCCCTAGCCCTTTTACAGAACAGGAACAATTGTTATGAAAAATTTTGCGATTTTGTTTTGCGGACTTGTTGTCTGCCTTTCAGGATGTAGCCAGATTTCCTATGCAATCAATAATCCCCTCGGGACTATTGAGGGACACGACGTCTATCAGAGGGCTGTTATCAGTATCAATGGAAAACCTTGCAACGTGGCGTATGTTATTGTTGATGACTTTCTTAATCAAAGAGGAGAATCAATAGAAGTACTGCGGGCGTACTATCTCCCGCAGCACAGTCCGATGTTTGTTCGGTTGTATCAGGTGCCGTCAGACAGAAGTTCTGGTTTTGCAGGTGCCACACTTGAAGAACTGGCGCGCGTTGTCCAGCAAGAGAATTTACCTGAAATGGCACCGTTAACTACTCGTAATACGGAGAAAAAAACTAACGAAGAACTGTTTGAAGATCTTACCTCTGGTTTAAAATGATTTCTTTTCCCTAACCCCAGGAGTTTTCACATGAAAACACAAACTCGTTTTGCTCTCATGCTCTGTGTCGTTATTTTGTCTGGTTGTCAGAAGATGGCGGTATCAGAGCCTGTGTGGATGGATGATGGTACGCAGGTACAGGCTGCCCTGTTTAGTGATACCAATATCCTTGGACACGATACGACGTCAGGTTTTTTGCAGGTCAATCCTAAAAACGGTGGACCTGTTGAAAGACACACTTTCTCTGGTGTCAGCGATTCCATCCTCAATGAAATCGGCGGCACGATTGTAGGAGCCACTGGTCTGGTGCTGGCCGCAGATCGGCTTGATGCTGACAATACCAACATCAACAACAGTGCCAATGGTGGTGCCGGAGGAGATGGAGGTCGAGGCGGTAATGCTGAAGCTGAAATCGAAGACATTCAGATCAACCCTCCCGCGCGACGCGATGGATGCTGATCAAGTAGTCTTGTTCCTGTGACCCCACCCAAACGCTCAATCTTGTCCCCTGGACGAGGTTGGGTGTTTTTTATTACCCTAGTATAATAAAAAAAGTCTCTAGATAGTATTACTCACTTTAATTTCAAAAAAATGTCACATAACAAAAAAGCGTGTGGAAAGACACGAAGAATTGCTTGGATTCTCGTAATCATCGGTGCCCTTAACTGGGGATTGGTTGGTTTAGGAGAATTCATTGGTTCAAATTTGAACCTCGTTGATCTTCTTCTGGGCACATGGCCAGTAGTTGAGAGCGTTGTATACGTTCTTGTTGGTCTGAGCGCCATTCTCTCTCTTAAGGGATGTAAGAAGTGTAAAGACGGAAGTTGTGGAGCATGTGCAAACGGCACCTGCGACACTCACGGAAGATCTGATACACAAATGTAAACGTCTTCTTAGGCAAATACAGCAAAAGCCCCAACGTCTGGGGCTTTTTTGTATATGCTAGTATTGTGGATATATGACAAAAATAATCTCTTGGAATGTAAACGGACTTCGAGCCATAGTACGGAAAGGAAATTGGGACGACATTCTTAAACAAGATCCAGATATATTGTGTTTACAAGAAACTAAGTCTCGAGTCGACCAACTTTCTCCGGAAATAGCTAATCCAGATGGATACCACGCTTATTTTTCATGGCCTAAAGAAAAAAAGGGCTACTCGGGCGTTGCTATATACTCCAAAGTAAAACCAGACCTTGTAAAAGATGAGTTTGAAAGAGAAGAGTTAAACGGCGAAGGACGTTTACTTGAGGCGCATTTTGGCAATACAGTTCTTTTTTGTGGGTACTTCCCTAACGGAGGTGGTGGACCTGTCCGTTTGGAGTATAAGCTCAATTTTTATGATGCCTTTCTTGAATATATTAATGAACTGACATCTCAAGGGAAACAGATAATCTTTTGTGGAGATGTTAATACGGCTCACGAGGCAATTGATCTAGCGCGACCAAAAGAAAACGAGA
>Ga0136558_1000443_pt1 | contig 23366 bp, 22 predicted proteins | sample AntRauTorckE6833_FD_101391 | JGI IMG/M metagenome (GOLD analysis project Ga0136558, IMG submission 101391) | Saline lake microbial communities from Rauer Islands, Antarctica - Metagenome Torckler E6 #833 | ecosystem: Environmental > Aquatic > Non-marine Saline and Alkaline > Saline | place...
AATGACAAGTGTAAGACAAGCAATTGTTTAACACAGTTAGCTTTCTAACAATATATTTCTGGCTCAAGGCACACTCAAAACCTTGTAATATCATGTATCGCTATGGCGCCGAACAGCTCCCGTATGATGTCAAAACTATGGTTACTAAACTTCCTTTCATATGTTGTTACATGTAAGCTTGTGTTACTGTTGTAATAATGAACAATGAAAAACTCGAAAGAGTTGCGCTGTTTGAAAATGAGTTACGGCTGCAGACAGAAAAACCAGCCGGTGGAGACATGCGAACTTCGGCATATTGTGAAGCAAGTCGAGGGCTCCTCCAAGATGATCCTGATTATCAAAAAATTGTAAATGCTGTGTTGTTTGAGCGCGAGAGTGTGCATCCATCCCATGGTGTTAACCTTGTGCTTCGTGCACTACAAAAACAGCTTACAAAAATACCACGTAGTGGATACCCTGAGGTGTACACGTATCCGGACCCTTGGAAGGAGGCCCTCGAGTATGCGACGCAGGAGGGCTCATCCTTTCACGATGAATTTATAACTGATATTCGGACTCGTAATGTTCAGAGTAATGTCTCTGAGCGCTACAAAGCCGTCGCGCTGGTAGCAAACCTTATGCAAGAACGCCTCGGAAAAAAACCAAGCATACTTGATGTTGGGTGTAGTCGAAATCATGGACTTAAAAGATTAACCATGGGTAACAAATATCGCTTCAGCCAGGTTACCGCCGAGGAATTAGTAGTCGATAACCTCGGCGTACCTATAAAATCTATACCAGATAGGCAGGCAACGTATAGCGTGCAAGAGGTTTTAGAGCCCGGGCTTCGCCTTGGCCGGAGTTTAGGTCTAGATGTCGTACCTATAGAGAACGAAGATAACAAAGAGTGGGCTAGGAGTTGCTCATTTTACCCGAGCGAATTGTTAGATAGAGAAAAAGTAAAAGCATATGACGAACTTGATGAAACAGAAAGACAGAATGTGGGGTTTTATCATGGAGATTTTACTGACTTAAACTTTGAGGATTTTGAGGGACATTCACCCGTAACACGCTTTGATGTGGTTACGTTTTCAACAGTTCTGTATCAAATATCATCAGAGAAGCATGAGGCTATGTTTGAGAACGCGAAGAAACTCTTAAAGCCAAACGGAATTATTTTGATCCAAGATTTCGCAGAGATTGACCTTGAAGATCATTCTAAACTACGTTTTTTCGAGAACTGGTTTAAGGAGCCTTATCTGTATAGAACTATAATGCTAGACCCTAAGATACAAAATGGAGGCCTCATAGAGTTATTTCGTTGGGATAATGGACGATGCAATAAATTACTCAGCGGATCACATTTAGGTAGAGTTGTCCCAAGGGATATGCTCTTATTGAAATATTTCGCGACGCTTACATCATCATGATATGACCGATTATGTATCTGTGTTTTGATCCCGACCTGCAGGGTTTAGTAGCCATGAAACACGGTTAGTATACGCTGTCATGAACTTTTTATGGTCATCAGTCAAATTGTGGTAGGGCTGATAATAACTGTAGATAAGCGCACCACCGTCTGGGATATTAAGCGGAAACACCCAGCTACATTCTATGCCCGCGCCCAGTTGATTGAAGCGAGCTTGCTGGGAAGTAAATGCTGGGATGAATAGGTCTATCCAGTCCTCGGTTTCCCGGGGAGTGTGTGTTGAAATGGCCCTTGAGATGATGTTGTCTGGATGGCTAACGGGTATTTTTATATCATGAAACGGAATAGCTGACATTTTAACAGCATTCTTTGCCTGCTCTGTATCGGATAAGGCTACCCTGTCGATGGTTTTAGTATCAGTGTTAACGAGCAAGAAAACGATAATACCTAGGTCAAGAGTTGTCGCTGTTATTTTGTCTTTAAACGGATTGTTGACAATCGCTTCATAGGACGTGTTTTTAGAGCGTGAAGAGCTGATTAGATCTGCCTCAAGTTGAGATATATAAGATTCAATGCCTAGGTCACGTTTCTTGTCTGGCATACTTATATTGTACAACATACTCCGATCAACAACTATCGTGAGTAGAGTTACAATTATGCTCACCTGAACGCATACAGGACAGATACGAGAATCATGTACGTGATTGCTATACTGGTATGCATGAAACTATACCTTTCTTCCTATCGAATACCCGTGGCCAATGAGCTGTTTCGTTTGGTTGGACGTGAGCCACATACCATCAAAGTCGCTCTACTCCCTAACGCCAAGGATTACTATGCTCCACGAGCGCAAGAGTATAAAATTCGTGATATTATTTCCTATCAAAACGACCTTGGACTGACGAACGTTGATAGTGTAGATCTTCGAACCTACTCAGATGCTGTAACTCTATACGAAAAACTCAAAAAGTATGATTTGGTTTGGGCAGTAGGAGGTAATACGTTTTGTCTGCGTCAGGCAATGAAAAAAAGCACATTTGACAACATAATTCAGTCTCTTCTAGATGAAGGTGTCGTATATGGCGGGGATAGTGCCGGTGCTGTTGTTGCTGGCGCGTCATTAAGAGGCATAGAATCAGTTGATATACCCGAATTTACGGAAGAGGTTATATATGAGGGTTTACGGATAGTTCCGCACGTATTGTTGCCACATGCAGACAATGAATACTTTAAAGAGGCAAACGAACAAACGAAACAAGTTCATGACGGCAACGATTGTATATCATTGAACGATAATCAAGCTGCTATTTTTGAAAACGATACATTCCGTATCGTATCTTGCGACTAACATATCGGCACTATGTACACAGACGCAAGACATACAACATAATCATGGTACTATTTATCTAGATGAAACACCCTAGTCAACGACCCGATAAAACGGACTCCCAACGATTCCAGACTATTACTACTTCATCTTATCAGCCCGAGAAGTCTGGCTCCGTGGCAACAAAAGAATCTACGTCTAGCCTATGGAAGCGAGTACTTGTGTCAATTTCAGTGATTTTCCTCATAGGTATCATAGTCCTGACCGCCTGGAACATAAAAAACGTCGCAGATGCAAGCAATAGTTTATTTGGAAGTAGTAATGTTTTTGGATACTTACCCACCTCACTTCTCTCTACAGATAGCAATAATCGAGTTAACACGCTAATTGTTGGCTATTCTGTTGATCGCCCTGATGGGGGCGGTGCATCTTTAACCGACTCAATATTGGTACTGAGTATTAATAAGACTTCTAAGCAAAGCTATATGCTGAGCGTACCGAGAGATTTGTATGTATCAATTCCGGGCTACGGCTACGCAAAAATTAATGAAGCATATCAAATTGGTGAACGGCAGGATTTTCAATCACCTGGCTACAACGATGGAGGGCTCGGCTTGCTTGAAAAAACAGTCGAGGATAGTTTTGGTATAAAGTCCCATTTCAACGCGTTAGTGACCTACAGTTCTGTTAGAGAAATCGTTGATGCATTAGGTGGTATCACGGTTGATATACGTAGCTCGGATGAGCGTGGTCTTTATGACCCGAATTTTAGGCCTCAAGAGGGCGGACCGTTAAGATTGGAGAACGGCTTGCAGACAATCGATGGGCAGACCGCTCTACGATTGACTCGAGCTAGAGGTTCTGCAGGTGGTTATGGATTTCCGCAATCAGATTTTAATCGTACGGAAAACCAGCAAAAAGTCTTGGCTGCCATAACCCAGGAATTACAGGTATACGATTTAATCAATCCACTAACCAATAGACACATTTTGAACGCCATTGGGAATAACGTACGCACTGACGTGGCCATGTCGAAGGCGATACCGCTACTTCGTCTGCTGTTATCTACCTCAACCGAGGCCACGGACTCATATACATTACGTGACCTAGATGGAGAAAACTATTTGGTGAGCTACAGGACGCCAGATGGATTATCCGCACTTATTCCAACCCTTGGAATTGATGATTATAGCGCAATCCAAAAAGCCTTACAGGACATCAGTAGGTAATAACAAAGATTGTGTTCAGTAGCTGTTTTACGCTAAGGATGGGTATACTGTTTGTATGGATTCGAGACCGTTAGCAGAAAAGATGAGACCCGAAAAACTTAGTGAAGTCATGGGGCAGGAGCATATACTTGGGCCCGGTAAAATCATGCGTGAACTTATTAAAAAGAAAGAATTGACTAGTTTGATTCTTTGGGGCCCTCCAGGAAGCGGTAAAACAACCCTCGCTCGAATTGTTGCCGCTGAGACAGGCGCGGAATTCATTGAACTTAGCGCGGTAACATCAGGGAAAGCAGATGTAGTCAAAGTAGTCGAACATGCAAAAACAAACCGACGCCTTGGACGACAAACTGTGCTATTTATTGACGAAATACATCGCTTCAATAAAGCTCAGCAAGATGCTTTCTTGCCACACGTGGAAGATGGCACGATTATATGTATTGGGGCAACGACAGAAAACCCAAGCTTTGAAATCATAGCACCACTGTTGAGTAGAAGCCGTGTCTTGGTACTAGAGGCACTCGATAAAAAAGACATTATCCGGATCATCAAACGTACATTAAAGTCAGAGGGTTTGGAAAAACGAATGAAGCCTGCATCCATAGACGCCTTAGCAGAAGTATCGGGCGGCGATGCACGGGTGGCAATTGGAAATCTTGAGGTTGCGTTGAAACTAACGAAGAAAGAAATCACCCCCGATACTATAAAAACCGCTGCACAAAAACGAATGCCCGGCTATGATAAGAACGGCGAACAACACTATAACGTTATTAGCGCATTCATTAAGTCAATGAGGGGTAGCGATGTAACCGCAGCCTTGTATTATCTGGCTCGAATGTTGCAGGCGGGCGAAGACCCGAAGTTTGTTGCACGGCGTATGGTCATATTTGCAAGTGAAGACGTTGGTATTGCCGCCTCCCCTGCCCTAAATTTATGCGTGTCTACTTTCCAAGCCGTGGAGCGAATTGGCATGCCGGAGTGTCAGTACAATTTGTTTCATTGTGCGCTTGTTTTGGCAAAATGTGAGAAATCACGGGTAGCAACTGACGCTATGCACAAAGCCCAGTCTCTAGCTTCACAATATCCCGATTTGCCTGTTCCTCTGCACGTTCGGAATGCGCCAACATCACTGATGAGAGACCTTGGATACGGCAAAGGCTATGCCTGGAAGGCAGATTTTAAACCCACAGAGGGCTTCTTACCACATGAGATAAATCACATCGACATTTTGAGTCCATGAGGATACAGTCATCGTATGGCAGATACCGATGCTTCTGAACTATTAGGCCAGGTGATTCGAAGATATGTCCTTTTGTGGATTATGGCATTTGTTTGTGTTGTTTTGGTAATTGCGTATGCATACGTAACGATCGGTTCGTATCGCGAGTATGTCATAGAAGACGCAGATCGTATTTCAGATGTTTTGCGCGACGAGCCTAAAACAGCAATTGTATTTGGTTCAGCTATCAACCCAGAAGGTCAGCCACGATCGGTACTACGAGAGCGTCTCGATACGGCCCATGCACTGTATGAGACTGGCGTGATTAACCAGGTGATTGTATCCGGATACAAAGATACGGTACTCAACGATTATGATGAGCCCTCCGCTATGATGCGATATTTAGTCGCCAAATCTATTCCCGAAGATTCTATCATTAAAGACGATAAGGGTGACAACACGTATGAAACATGCCGACAATCGAAGCAGGTATACAGAACATCGCAGACACTACTCATCACGCAATCAGGACATATGGATAGAGCCTTGTACGTATGTCGAAATCAGGATATTGAGGCGTATGGATATACCGCTAGGTCGATCAACTCGAGTAGACTCGAATTATCGCAATCATACAGAGAAGCTTTAAGTAACGTGAAAGCGCTGTTGCAAGTTACGTTCCAGTGACCCAGAGGTCGGCCGTTATAGCATTGCTTGTACTAGTTGTATGTACTAGGGTGTTAGCGTCGTTGGCTCAACTGGCACGATTGGCTGTTCGGGATCTTCGTCTTCTTGCGGGTCGCCAGGATCTTCAGGCCCTGTCGTCTCGTCGTCTTCAGCAGGCACTTCTGGAGTGACAGGCTCTTCTTCGATTGGTTCTTCAGGTTCTTGCTGGGCCTCTTCTTCCTGGCGGCGTTGCTCCTCGGCTTCGTCTTCTGCTCGTTGACGTTCTTCTTCCTCTCGACGCGCTCTATCCTCGACATCTGAATCATCTACAACCGGTTCACATCGTTCTGGCGCCGTTCCGCGCATGAACGATTCTATATATGTCCCATGCATGTTGCATATTTGAACTTTGACAATTCCCCTCGGCTGGTTGAATTCTTCATTGGCGGAATCGCCAAGCATGTACTGTAGACTATCTTTCCAGATGGGGCCGGCGGCAGTAGAGCCACCAATCGACATAGGTTGGTTGGTGTTGTCCCCAACCCATACCCCTATCGACAAGCTTGGTGTGTAGCCGATTGTCCACGCGTCTTTGTTGTCGTTCGTTGTCCCCGTTTTGACGGCGACATCTCTGCCGGATACATTGAGGCTTGATCCGAACGTAGCGGATCGAGCTTTATCATCAGAAAGTATAGAAGAAATTATGTATGAAGCTGCGGCACTCTGTACCCTAGTTGGACGCTGATTGTTTTCAAAAGTCACTTTATCAAATTTATTTTTAATGCGGGAAATTGTCTCTGGTTTGAACTGATCGCCCTGATTTGCGAAAGCTGCGTAGGCATTAGTCATTTCAAGTACTTCTGTCTCGGCTGTACCCAAGGCAAGGGTCAGACCATAGGAATCTGGGTCGGTAACGGTGCTAATACCCATACGTTGAGCGGTTTGGCTTGCCTCCTCTACGCCAAGCATCTGCATAACCTCGATAGCGGGTATGTTCAATGATGTAGCTAGGGCATATCGAGCGCTGATGTCACCGCGAAATCTAAAATCGAAATTCTCAGGGACGTAGTCACCATATTCTTTTCGTTCATCACGAATAATTGTTGCGGGCGTTATAAGCTCTTGGTCAAAAGCTTCTGTGTAATATATTGGCTTAAAGCTAGAACCTGGTTGTCGAGGGCTCGTTGCCATATTGACTTGACCAAACGTTTCATTATTCCAATCTACACTGCCTACGAGTGCCCTGATTTCTCCACTGCGGGGGTCAATGGCTACCAATGACCCATTTGTCGCACCTTGACCTGAAATCCTAGCTATTTGATCAGCAAGTATTCTCTCTGCTTCTTTTTGCCAGCCTAAATCCAAACTCGTTTCGACACGGAATCCTGACCTGGCTATTTGTTCTTCGCCATACTCTTCTAGAAGTTCATCCATGACCATCTTCGTAAAGTGCTGGGCGTGTTCTTGTATGTCGGGCTCTACCTCGGCGTACGTCAGAGATTGGGCTTGTGTCTGCTCTTTCTCTGTCTCAGTAATTATGTCGTTTTCTACCATCTGCGTCAGTACCCGATTTTGCTGTTCTTTTGTTTGCTCTGGGTCACCAGATATAGGTGAATACACACTAGGTGCCGGCAGCATGCCAATAAGTGTCGTGCTTTCTGCTAATGACAAATCTGCAGGAGTTTTATTAAAGTAGGTCTCAGCTGCCTGGATAATGCCAAATGCACCCTCGCCGAAGTACACTGAGTTCAAATATATTTCTAGTATCTGATCTTTCGTGTAGTGTCGCTCTATCGCAATAGACATAGCTAACTCTTGATATTTACGCAAAAAATTCTTTCGATTCGTCAGCAGATTGTTCTTGACTAACTGTTGCGTAATTGTCGAGCCACCGTACCGCGTTACATCCCTGTTGAGTACGTTTGCATACAGTGCTCCAGCGATGCTTCTTACGGAGAAACCGCCGTGTTCATAAAAATTCTTGTCTTCGCTCGCTATCAAAGCCTGAATGACATCTTCAGGGATTTCATCAAATTCCGCGTTCCGCCCATCTGCAGAACGGCCAAAGCTATAAAAGATCTCATCGTTCCTGTCTGTTAATACAACTCCGGTGTTGTTGCGATTCATCAATCGCTGTGCGTCGCTAATGTCCCTTACGAAATACAAGTAAGACAACGATGGTATCAGAATAAGGATGATAATTGTTACACCGCTCACGACAGCAATCTGTTGTTTTTTGCTCAGACGTCGAAAAGCCCGCCACTTATCTTTGATGGTGTCTAGCGGTACCTGCAGTACCCGTTTTACGTATTGTGTCTTGTTGCCTGCCAAAATTACTCCTTTTGTGCTTTTTGTGAGCGCACATAACCCTTAATAGTATACCGGATAGAGCCTTCGTATGCCCCTTACTTTAAGATGCGACGCAATCATGTCTATGGCGTAGCTTTTATTTTGCTCCGGACTTGTGTTGTCAGCTATACTGGTGCGTAGTCATATAGACATGAACAGCCGTAGTATACGTCCGTCATCGTGTATAGACTTTATACAACACATACGGTAATCACACCCCGGTCACTGAGCGCCTCATACTTTCGCAAACAGCTTTATCCGTACAAGGATTTTGTGAGACAAGCGAACTCTCATTATTGTCACGGACAGCTTCGTCAACCATCTGTTGACACTATTCGCTTAACACTCCGTCACGTCATGTGGCCGACAGCCTTTTATTAATAAAACGGAAGTTTGCAAAACTATGAATCCCACTCGTCATATGCGTCAGCGCGTTGAAGTTGCTACCCTTTTTCGGCTGCGTGACAGCCGGTCATTATGCTATCCCGCAAAAATGAAACACGAGGGCCAAGAAATTATCTTTACGGAGCTTGGACTGCGACACCCGGCGTCAAAGGGTCATCGAATGGTGCACGTTTTTGATATGTCGGACGGTATAAACGATTATCGACTCGAGTTTGACGCGGAAGTGCTCACCTGGACGCTCGTCGCCATTTTAGAAGGTCAACATGCGGCATGACATAAACAAAAGTTCGGCTGCAATTATGCACATTGACCTAAACAGTGCGTTTGCGACCGCCGAGCAACAAGCCCACCCAAGTTTACGAGGTAAGCCACTCGGTGTCACGAATCGCCTATCCAAACATTGCTGTGTTATTGCCGCCTCCTACGAAGCAAAAGCCCGAGGAGTAAAAGTTGGGATGCGCCTAGACGAAGCACAGACCCTGATACCTGGATTTATAATGCTTGAGGCTGACCCTCAGAAATATCATCATATATATCAAGTGCTGGCTCGTATCATGAAGTCCTATTCGCCCATAGTCCACATGAAGAGTATCGATGAGGGTGTTATTGATTTTCGAGGTACGGAGTCGTATCACGGTCATCAATCGCTCGAACGTATCGGCTACGATATAAAGAAGCGCGTACGGGAAGACATTGGCTCTTGGATGCGTATTAACGTTGGTATTGGCCCGAACCGTTTTTTAGCAAAGCAAGCAGCCGGCTGGCATAAGCCGGACGGACTAGATACGATTGACTGGCGGAATCTGCATGCCTACTACCGGTCTATACGGCTAACCGACTTGACGGGTATCGCGTCACACTTTGAGGCTCGGCTTCAATCGGCGGGTATATATACTCCGATAGATTTTTTGCAGGCTACAGCAGACACCCTGCGCAGAACGGTGTTTAGGAGTGTGATCGGCGAAGATTGGCATCAACGGCTTCGTGGGCACGAAGTTGATGACCAGCCGACTAAGCTCGGAAGCGTCGGACGTCAGTTTGTCCTAGACGTTCGTAGCGCTGATGACGAGACGATTCTGCCGAGGTTCCAATACCTCTGCGAGACAACCGGCAAAAAGCTTCGCTACAATGGCTGTGATGCGCGGGGTGTTATCGTTTGGGCGACGTTTCAAACCGGCGATAGCTGGCAACAAAGAAAAATGTTCAAGACAACGTTCTATGCTGACCGCGACATATATCAGCGCGCCCTATACCTATTTAATCAGCGCCCCCGTCACTTGATTATCGTGAGTATGGGCATAACCTGCTACAAACTATCGCCTACTGCGCGTCAGCAGTCCAGCTTATTTGCATCAGTTAATCGCCAAGAGTGGCTGGCTGAAGCCGTAGATACTATCAACGAACGGTATGATTCTTTTATGGTGAGCTCGGCTCAGGCTCTCGCCGGTAAGCATGCCGTTCAGCAAAAAATACCTTTCGGCGGAACAAAATATTTTGAGTTACTACTTGGGCGAAGCGACCACAACATTGACGGGTAGTCACAAGGTGTAGTTAACTGTGTATGAGGGAAAGTATCCATGGCACAAAAAAAATCACAAGTAACGATGAACCAATGGCTCCAGCAGGGCGCTATACGAGCTAGCAGATCATATTTCATGCTGGCATGTATCTACGTTGTATCGATTATTGTCTACGACGCGTTCAAACTTATTACGCCGGACATATTGTTACAAAGATGGGCAATGGCGAGCATATTGGTGTCAGTAACAGCTTTGATATGGTATCTGGCTCGAACTAAAGAGAAAAACAATCAGTTTTATGCAAATCTGCTCTACGGTTTGATTGTCGCAGGTATTGGGTTTGCCAGCTTTAACGTCTTTATTCAGCGAGGCATGGCAAGCCGTGCAGTTGCACTATATGCCGTGCCAATTATCGTATCCGCGTTACTCTTGCAGAGATCAGCCATTTTCATGACGGCTATTGTTTCGGTTGCGGCTTATTCATTGACGGCAATTTGGTACGCCGTACTGAACCCGAGCGAGGGCTATCGGATAGAACTGTACGGTGAAGTCGGTTTTTACTCAGCGCTTTTCTTTGTCCTGGCGACGCTACTCTGGAGCGTTGTGAGATCTAAAAACGCAGATGCAAGTTAGGCAACCCCGAAACTCCGCAGCCGTGTAAAAACTTCACCCTAAAGCACGGCATACGTATTAAAATATCTATTGCTATAACCTCTGTTATATCGTATTATATACATAACGTATGACAAAAAAAGAACAAAAAGACCTCACCCAGTACATTAAGCCTCTTAATATGAACGGATTACGCGGACGGGTTCTTGATATGCCCCCGTCTAAAAAAAAGAATAAACAAATACTTCTCTTATACGGTCATCATGCTAGTATCGAACGAATGCTTGGACTGGCGGAAGAGCTAAACAAATATGGTTCTGTATGTTTGCCAGACCTCCCAGGGTTCGGAGGTATGCAAAGCCTATACAAAATAGGCGCTGAGCCAGATCTCGATGCCCTGGCCGACTATCTCGCAGCATTTATCAAAATGAGGTATAGCCACCGTAGGCTGACCATTATCGGTATGTCTTTTGGCTTTATCGTTGCCGTACGGATGATGCAGAGATATCCTGAGCTTACTAAAAAAATAGATGTCATTATCAGTATCGTTGGATTCGCTCATCACGAAGATTTCTATATTCCAGCCCACACAAAGTTTTTGCTAAATGCCGGTTCCTCGCTGTTTTCAAAACGAGCACCAGCAATATTTGCGAGGTATGTATTTTTGAACAGTCTAGTAATTCGTGCTACCTACCTACTCGTAGCTGATCGTAACGTCAAAATGAAAGACGCCTCCACTACTGAGAGATCAAGGCGGATAAACTTTGAAGTAGGCCTATGGCAATCGAATGATGTTAGAACATATGCGCGTACCGGCAAGGTCATGCTGACGCTGGATCTTTGTAAGAATACAAAACAACTTTCTGTTCCCGTCCATCACGTACAGGTCGAGGAAGACCGATATTTTGACAACCGTATTGTCAAAGAGCATCTCTCGATTGTCTTTAAAGACGTATCAATTATGAAGACAAGTTTAAAAGGTCATGCGCCTACAACGGTAGCCACCGCCAAAGAAGCTGCTCCATTTATCCCGCGAAAACTACGATCAATATTAAAGGGCACCGTGTAGTATAGTTCCGTACCTAGATTCTACTCTCGTCTTGTAGGTGGTATACTGGGTACTTATGAAGATAGGACTAGTCTGCCCGTACAATGTTTTTGCGGGCGGAGGTGTACAGGAGTGTGTGTTTGCTATCCGCGAAGAACTGATTCGACGTGGCCATGAGGCTTGGATTATCACCCCCATGCCCCGTTCTGCGAACGGCTCAGTACCAGAAGGTGTATTATTCGTCGGTGGAGCGACTAACGTAAAGTCGTTCCATACAACCGCTCAGATATCTGCGAGCGCCGACAATGAAGCGATCGACAATCTTTTGACAGAACACACATTTGACCTGCTTCATTTCCATGAACCTTGGGTGCCGTTTGTTAGTCGCCAAATACTAGCGCGCTCGAATGTTAAAAACGTCGCAACTTTTCACGCAAAATTGCCAGAAAGCCGCATGAATCGGACTATTGAAAAAGTCATTACACCATACACAAAATCTATTATGAAGTCTCTCGATGCTCTAACTGCTGTATCTGAAGCCGCGGCTGACTATGTTCACTCGTTGACTGACAGGGACATACACATAATCCCGAATGGAATTAACGTAGAAAAATACCAGCAAAACGTATCTAGGAAAAAGTCATCTAAAAAAACTATCCTATTTGTCGGTAGGTTAGAGCGGCGTAAAGGTATTATGTTTTTACTCAAAGCCTTCAGGGAGCTCGTCTTGTCTGATGACACGATTGAACTACACATTGCTGGTGCAGGCCCGGATGAGGCCCGTCTCCGCCGATATATTCAAGACCTTGAAATACCTCGAACAACATTCCATGGTTTTGTTACTGAGAAAAAAAAGATACAACTTATGTCTGAGGCAACAATTTTCTGTTCACCTGCACCATATGGTGAAAGCTTTGGGATTGTACTGCTAGAGGCAATGGCGCTTGGTACACCGATTGTTGCCGGAGACAATCCAGGCTATAGCGCTGTCATGAAAGACCGCGGAAGCTTATCTATCATAAATCCGAAAGACACTAATTCGTTTGTTCGGCGCCTACAGCTAATGATTTATGATGAAGTACTACGTAAAGCCTGGAGGGAATGGGCACTCGACTATGTGCAACAATACTCGTATGAAAAAGTCGTCGATCAATACGAAAAACTGTACCAAAGTACCTGTAAGACTAATGAATCGGCAACCATCGAATAATGAAGATAGCATTTGTTATCGATGATAGCCTGGACTATCCAGATGGGGTTCAGCAGTATGTCCTTGCGATTGGGGTTTGGCTGAAAAAACAAGGTCACGACGTGCACTACATCTCCAGCACAACCGAGCGAACTGACATAAAAAATCTACACGTACTAACAAAAAACATGCAAGTTTCATTTAACGGTAACGTTCTGCGTACCCCTCGACCGCTATCAAAACAAAAAGCTAAAGCATTTATGCGAAAACATGCGTTCGATATATTGCACGTCCAGACACCTTACAGTCCGTTATTTGCGGGTCGTATAGTACAGTCAGCTCCGGCTGTAACGACCATTGTCGGTACGTTCCATATTGCACCCTACACCGCACACGAGTCCTTTTTAGCCAGATTGGTAGCAATCTCGACAAATAGATCACAAAAAAGATTTACAGCCTTCTGTAGTGTCTCCTCTGCTGCTCAAGACTTTGCAAAAAATGCCTACAATCTCGATTCTGAAATAATCCCTAACGCTGTAAATATCACCCGGTTTAAGAACGTACCTACTAAGATTCGAGAGGAAACAAAAGTCACTATTACTTTTTTAGGGCGCTTGGTTGAACGCAAAGGATGTATTTGGTTCTTGAAGTCAGTCAACCGGTTAGTGAAAGATCCAACAATACGGAGTAGAATATCGGTTCGGATTGCTGGCCGTGGACCATTGCTTGTCAATGCGCAGGATTACGTTTTAAAACACGGACTCAAAGACATCGTATCGTTTGACGGTTTCATCGACGAAACAGATAAACCATCCTATTTAGCCCGTGCAGACTTAGCCGTGTTTCCCAGTCTTAGCGGAGAAAGTTTTGGTATCGTTCTTATTGAAGCGATGGCCACGGGTGGCCCAGTGGTTATCGGTGGTGATAACGAAGGGTATAGAACTGTTATGGGTAATAGTAACCCACAACTGGTTAACCCAACAGATACGAAAGCCTTCACTTCCTTACTCAAAAAGTTTGTACAGGATTCGGCGGCGCGGAAAAACGCCGTTTCCCTTCAAAATAACATTGTAGGGCAATACGACGTATCGGTCGTAGGAGCACAGATTATGCGTTTTTATACTACGGCGATTGCAGAGAAGAACAAAGCCACCTAAAGCCTGAACCAAACCTGCCCAATTGTTGTGTCCCGTATCCCTATTCCAGCTTCTTGAAGTGTATTCCTAACGGTATCTGCTTTTTGCCAGTCTTCTTTACTGCGGGCCTGGTCACGTGTATCGATAAGCTTCTTTTGAGCTTGAGTTATATCGGTGCTTTCACAAAGACCGAGACCAAGCAAAGAGTCAATCTTCTGGATATTCAAGGAAAAAGTTGTGTTATCACTACCGTGCGATTCGGCCAGATCATCGGCAATCGAGTCCAATCGGCTGAGGTTGGCCAATGCTCCCGGTGTGTCAAGATCATCTTGGAGAGATTCGAGGACTGAATCATAAACGCCTTCAATGAGTGCAGGATCAACATAGTCCGCTGCTTTCTGAAAGCGCATATCAGCAAGTGCCTGTAATGATTTTCTTCGGTTACGCGCCGCACGCAAACCTTCCCAGCTAAAATCTGCCTGCGTTCTATAATGGCTCTGCAGTGCGAAAAGTCGGAAATCTAGAGGTTCGTAGCCCTTATCAGCAATATCACTTAATGTGTAGCTGTTACCTAGCGACTTACTCAGCTTTGTTCCGTTGACCGTTAAGAAGTTACTGTGTAGCCAAACTTGAGCGAAGGTTTTTCCGGTAGCTGACTCACTTTGTGCAATTTCGTTACTATGGTGAATCTGGATATGATCAATACCGCCAGCGTGTATATCAATAGATTCGTCCAAAAACTTTATTGCCAATGCACTACATTCTATATGCCACCCAGGGAAGCCTTTCCCCCACGGGCTTTCCCATTCCATATCCCGGATTGTATCTTTTGGGCTGAACTTCCAAAGCGCAAAGTCAGTAACGTTTCGTTTTTCGTCGCTGATTGCTACTCGCGCACCTGGCTGAATACTCGTTAGATCTGCACCACTCAGCTTGTTGTACTCTGGGAATGTTGATGTGTCAAAGTAAACACCATCTGATGTTGTATATGTTTGACTGTTTTTTTCTAACTTTTTTATCAAAGTAATTTGCTCTTTTATGGCGTCAGTAGCTTTAGGCAAATTGGTTTCTGGGATAGAAATATGTAACTTTTTTAAACCGCGCAAAAAATCTTGCGTATAAAACTCTGCTACTTCCCAAGCAGTTTTACCTTCGCGCTGAGCACCCTTTTCTAGTTTGTCTTGGCCATCATCGGCATCACTAACTAAATGACCGACGTCTGTTATATTCATAATCCATTTTACGTCAAAATCACTAGCCATGAGTGTGCGGTACAGGACATCCCAGCGAATAAAAGCGAGCCAGTTGCCTATCTGGAGGTAGTCATACACCGTTGGGCCACATGAGTAAAACAAAACCTTACTATCATTAAGTGGCTTGAGCTCGTCCTTTGATTTCGACAACGTATTATACAACTGCACGAAGTGTCTCCTGGTTAGACTGTAATAGCTTGTCAGCTCTTGAAATAATATCATTTCGAAGCTCATCAAAGTCAACAACACGCTCTTGCTTGAACCCGGCAACAAATGGATGCCCCCCACCGCCTAGCTCGGATGCCAATACTGATGCTAGCTCATAGCCTGGATTACATCTAATACCACCGGTTACTTTACCGTCATCGTATCGTTTTAAGACAATAGTTATACCAACACCCTCAACCTGGAGCATATCGTTTTGTATCAAGGCGTTCGGATTGTACAGTGGGCTGTAAGCATTAATTTCGTCCTGGGGTATTACTACCATGGCGAGCGTATCATTCAGGTAGAAATTTGTTCTTTTCAAGAGCTCACCTTTATATTCGTATATTTTTTGTGGCATCTTTGAATATTCACGCCGACGATTTTCAAGTGCTGGTCTGTCAACTCCAAGATCAATAAGTGAAGCGACAACACGGTATGTATCAGATGACGCTAGGTCGTTACTAAGCCCTTGGGTATCGCCCAAGATTGCCGTCATGATTGCTTCACCCGCAATAACCGGCATGGGCCACGCAAGCGATGTAGCGATTGTATACACTAATTCGCCAGCCGAAGATTGTGTTGGGTCGTTTATCATTACAGTCGCGAAAGGAATTTCATCCTCTACTGTTCCGTGATGGTCGAGCACAATAGCTGGCTTTCGGTTAAATCGGGGTAGAAGCCGTTGTTTTTGCACCTGTTCGAGCAATGTCATCGTCGATACATCTACAAATATACTTGCGTCAAATGACTTTGGCAGCGTATCGCTAACTCTATCCCATCCGGATAAGTAGCGTAAATACGTAGGCATCCGAACCGCACAATACAAATACGGCGTTTTACCCATCTCGTGCAACATACTTTCTAATGCGAGTGCCGACCCGATACTATCTCCGTCAGGATTATCAGCTTGGACAATGACAATATCTTGAGCGCCATCGATAATTTCCTGTATCTTTTCAATATCTTTTTTTTCTATGTTCATAGTTTTGTTCTGCCCTCCAGCGCCCGGCCAAGTGTTACCTGATCAGCATAGTCAAGGTCGATGCCAACCGGTAGTCCTCGAGCCAAACGCGATACAACAATATCAGCATCATCAATATGTTTTTGTATATAAAGTGCTGTCGATTCACCTTCTACACTGGCATTTGTTGCAAGAATTATTTCTTGCACCATATCTTCTTTAATCCTTTGTAGCAGTTCAGGGATATGCAAATCTTCCGGTCCTAGTCCGTCTATTGGCGATAGCAATCCGCCAAGAACATGATATGTACCCTTAAATTGGCCGGTTTTCTCGAGGGCAATAATGTCAAAAGGGTCGGCAACAACCGCTACGGTAGTTTTATCTCTATCCGAAGCGCTATACAATGGGCTTATTTCTGTGCCAGCCTCCACTAACGCAAAGGTTTTCTTGCATACGCTGACGCCGTCATGTAGTTGATCGGCAGTGTTGCCGAGACGTTGTGCCACTGATGGCTCAGATTTCAGGAGAAAATATGCATATCTCTCGGCCGTACGTGGGCCAACACCCGGCAACGTACCCAGCGATTCGATAAACTCTTCTAATGATTTTGGCAACAACTGCATATAATGCTATCGGCTACAGTCCAAGATTACCGAGTCCGCCCATTAGTGGTTGCATTTTCTCAGTGGCAATTTTTTGACTCTCTGCTATTGCCTCCCGTACCGCTTCTTCAATCCAGCGTTCAAGTCCGGTTATATCATCCATATCTATAAATTCTGGATCAATGTTAATTTTCTTGAGCTTTTGTTCACCAGTCATCTCAACCGATACTGCGCCATCACCTTTTTCTATAGTGATTACCATTTTTTTTAACTCTTTTTGTACTTTTTTCACTTGCAATAACATTTTAGCCTGATCAAAACGACTCATACGATATCCCCTCCGGTTTGCTAATTTCTAATCACCTAATTGTAGCAGATTACTGTATCTGTTGCTGAAACACGGCTTTTGTCGCTGGTGACTTAGGCCACGCAACAAAATAATGCTGTGTATTATAAAATATAGAGAATGCGACACAAGAGACAATCAATAGGAGTGCGACTGTTCTAGCAAACGGATTTCGTGGAAATACGGTAAACCATTGTTGGAGCATCAACGCCATTCCTGCCGTTGCAACTATATAGACAAATGGAACCAACAAAAATACTGGCACAGGCCCGCCCAGAGCTACCAGTATTGAGATTAGCCCCATAGCTCCAAACAATATCTTTGTTCTATCCAGTCTACGTTGGAAATAATAGGCGTAACAACCTAAAACAAACAATGCCGATACAAACACGTCTATCAGACCAGATATGCCAATCCACAACGCCGGGTCACTTGGGCCTCGCCAAAAAAGGTGCACCGGTATAGAAATAAGGTTACTAAAGAATGTCGTTAGTCCTGGTGTTTCGCCGGGCAAACCGAGCCAGACACGTATAGAAGAAGCGTCATAGTACAGACTCAAAAAAAGCAATCCAATGCCAAGAACGGACACAATTGTACCAGAAACGATGACACCGCGAGGCAACGACGATATCAAACTACGTATTGCCTTACGCTGCCAGATAACGCCAATAGCAAGTATCCATATCATCCCTGGCAAGAATAAACTCGTAAGTGTTAGTAGTACCAACACGGTTATCGTCAGTGATGGTTTTGTATTCTCGCGAAAATACACCGCAAGCGCTATCAATAAAATAAGAAGTAAATACGATGATGACGGATCAGCAAGTCGGGCGAAATGTAAAAATGCAGCGCTTGTCGCGTACAGAGCACTCATAAGTACTGCTACTCTGGGCGTGTGCCATTTACGTAGCATCAGATATACGCCAACTACTGATAACAGTCCAAACAACGCACCGATACTTCGAAGTTCCATAATTGAAGTCCAATTCAACGTTTGTAATAGGTATAGTCCAGCGGTAAACGGAAGATACAAAATGTCTCGACTCAACGTGTCGCGCAAGCGTATGCTATCTGAGGCTATGAGCTGCTGTAGAGAAGCTTCCGATTGGGACATACCCGGCAAAAAACTTCCAAGCTGAAACCATATAACAGATATAACGATAAGTAAACCGAGCATACCCATGACAGACAATGGCCATACATCAGCAAAACGAGACTGGAGCTGTTGTATTACGTTCTTTTTTTTCATGCCTTATTTGTAACAGTATACGCTAGGAATCAAACGGTTGGGCCTGGTGCCGAGTGTCCAAACTTCGGAACCGCTGTTTCTTTCCGTCAAAATACAGTTCTACAGCGCCTGTCGGGCCATTCCGATGTTTTTTTATAAAAATATCGGTGATGCTTTTTCTATCTGTATCTGGATTATAATAGTCTTCTCTGTAAATGAAGGCAACAACGTCCGCATCTTGCTCTATAGAGCCTGACTCACGCAAGTCGGCGAGCTGAGGTATCTGTGGAGATCGACTCTCAACAGAACGGCTTAACTGAGACAGTGCCATGAGTGGTACGTTGAGTTCCCGGGCAATCTGTTTGAGGCCTCTAGATATTTCAGAGATTTCTTGGACACGATTGCCTTCTGCTGAAAATCGACGGCCACCGCTCATAAGCTGGAGATAGTCCACAACAATGAGACCCAAGGGTCGTTGGTGCGCTTCTCTACGAGCTTTAGTTCTCAGTTCGCTTACTGTTATGCTGGGCGAATCGTCGATATATATCTGTGCTTCAGAAAGGCTACCCATCGCTTGCCCGATTTTCTCAAAATCAGAATCACTCAGATTTCCGGTTCGAAGTGCCCAGGCATCGACTCCAGACTCTACTGATAACATTCTGTCGACGAGCTGCTCTTTACTCATCTCGAGACTAAATATCAGCACCGGCAACTCTGCGCCAACTGCAACGTTATGCGCAATATTTAGAGCCAAGGCGGTTTTACCCATGGACGGGCGAGCAGCCAGAATAAACAAGTCTGAGCGTTGTAATCCGGCTAGTATATTGTCCATATCCTTGAAGCCTGTCGGAACACCGCGGATTTTGCCCTTATCTTTGTGAAGGTCGTCTAATCGCTCAAAGCTGTCACTTAATATCTCTTCTAGACTAGTGATGTCTTGTTTGACGTGTTTCTGGCTGACTTCGAATAATCGAGCCTCGGCATCTTCAATCAGTGCTTGAATGCCAGTCGCCTCATCGTAGCCTAGATTGGTTATGTCCTGGGACGCTTTGATAAGCCGGCGACGAAGGGCTTTTTGAGAAACAAGATCAGCATACTGCTCAACGTGTGCAGCCGTAGGAACAAAGTTTGTTAGTTCGGTTAAATGGCTCGCTCCGCCCGCCAACTCCAGATAACCAGTTGTTCGTAGCTGATCGGCTAATGTCAATACATCAATCGGGCTGTGCTTTTCGTATAATTGCGAGATAGCTTCATAGATGCGTTTGTTTTTCTCTTCATAAAAGTCATCTTCTGTTATTGTGTCGGCAATCTTTACGATTGCGTCAGGATCGATTAGCAGTGCGCCCAACAGCGAGGCTTCAGCTTCAATATTTTGAGGTGGTAATTTTGAGGGTAGGTTACTCATAAGGCTTGCCCTACGATTCTAGCACTTCCGCGCCACCAAAAATATTGCTTATGTCATCAATGCCGTCGGTACTGCTTTTTACTGGTGGCCTGTCATTGTCAGCCGGTGTCTTATTTTTTTTCATAAGTTCGCATAGCAACTCGTATTCCTGAGAAGACACCTTTCGTAGCGCAGTATGCAGAATATCTTTATGTTTTGTATCAGTAAGCCTTTTTAGATGAAATGGATATTTACAAGCCAGTCTAAATGTTGAGCCGTCAATTGATGGAAGAGCCATTCGAGCCATGCCATAGAGAGTATTATGTGCACCCTTCAGTTCTTGCAATACCTTATTCCACACTTCTTTTGCGTCCTCATCAGACGCAGCGCCTTTTTTAACTGCCTGTGTTGACATAGTGCTGCTTGGCTTAGTAGGCGGTGTTGGTGGGGGTAGTTCAGATTCAATGTCTTGAGCTTCGTTTTGGGTAGGACCAGGTGTAGGTAGTTTTGACTTCGAAGCTTTGAGCTCATCCTCACGTTTAGTGCCAGATGTTTTCTGTGTCGTGGGGTTTATTCCCTTCAGTACTGAAGGAATTTCTTTTGATTGGTCAATTTCTTCCGCGGTTCTCTCAAGCAGTACAATTTCCAATAATGACTCTGGATCATGAGAAGCGCCAACACGTAAAAGGTCTTTCAAAAGATCAACATCAAAAATCGCTATACTACCAGTTGATATAATGTTACTGCGAATATTTCCAGCTAACTGTTTGGCAATTTGCCCTGACTGAAAACCTTGATCATGCAACGACCGGAGATTACTGAGCACCTCTTTTGTATTTTTAGAATTGAGTGCATTCTGGAGATCCTGAACCACCTCAACGGGAGCTAGACCTGCAACAGTGGACACGTCTGTATCTGTTATTTCTCCGTCGCGCGTATGTCGTACCTGATCAAGCATGTTAATCGCATCTCGAAAAGATCCTTCACTGTGTTCGGCTATACGTTCGAGCGCCGAGTCAGAAATTGATACGTTTTCTTTTTGGGCAATAAATCTGAGATGACCAACAACCTGTTCTTGGCTGACCGGCTTAAACGTAAATCGCTGTGTTCGACTCACGATCGTTTCAGGCAACTTATGTACTTCTGTTGTTGCCAAAATAAAGATAACATGGGCAGGAGGCTCTTCCAGGGTCTTCAGGAGCGCATTGAACGCTTCCTTTGTTAGCATGTGCACCTCGTCGATGATGTAGACCTTGTACGTACCCTCAACTGGAGCATTCTGTACTTTATCGCGAAGCTCTCGAATCTCGTCAATACGCCTGTTGCTGGCCGCATCGATTTCAATGATATCTAGATGCGTTTGAGTTTCATCATAGGTAAATCCATTTACCTGATGGGCAAGTATCCGGGCTATGCTTGTCTTACCGACACCCCGGGGCCCGGTAAAAAGATATGCATGACCAATGTGCCCATCCTTTAGTACGTTCTCAAGAGTAGTTGTTATATGTGGCTGGCCGACAATTTCGGACAGTGATTTAGACCGATATTTTCGGTAAAGTGCGTTTCCCATATGCTCATTAGTATAGCGCGAAAGTAAATAGATACGTGTTGTTAAATCACATGTGTTTATCCACTACACGAGTTTCGCACTTTCAGATTGATGACAGATTGCTCCTAGCCGAGCGAAAAATCTTGAGCTGATGGTGAGGTAGCCGTAGCTACATAGAGAGCAGATTAAGAGTTTGCAGCCAGTTAGGTGTTATCTGGGACGAGCTGAAAGTGCGAAACTCGTGCACTGTAGAGGATAGCTGCTATAGAGTTATGAGGGGTATACGACTAAAGCGCAGCTTCTAGGGCTGCCCACTCGGTGTTGCCGTCATCTTCTGGAATATTGACGCTTACTTGGTCGCCGGGTTTTGCTTTGAAATAGGTAACACTCGCCAGTAACACCCGGTACATTTTGCTATTTACATCCACGAAGTAATGTCCGTTCTCAAGCTTTAGCACACCAACTACTTGCTTTCTAGGGATAGGGCCGATCTGTTTGTATAGAAATGCGCCGTCATCGGCAATGGTCAGTTTTAATATATCTCCTTGGACAAGCTTAGACTTGCTAGCGTAGTTTGCCGGTACAGGATAGACTTTGCCATCTGATCCAACCATATTCTGACCGTCAAAGACACCTTCGATAATTTTACCAAGCTGTTCGCTAGTAGATGTTGGCACAGACACAGAAGTATCGTCATCACCAACAAGACTCATCAAAAGCTCTTTAGCCGCAGCTAAATTGGTTTCCGCTTCAGTTATAAGTGATTTCAGTCGTTTAATTTGTTTGTCAGGTACATCCGCCATAGCTGTTTCTCTCTTGTTTCCTCGTGTTTATCTCAAAGTACACTTATTAAGAAAAGTACCACGCCAACCTCGTGTTGTCAATACGCACACAACTTTTGTGGATTCGTAGGCAATAATAAAAGCCCAGAGGCTATTATCATAGCATGGGCTTTTATTATCTCGGGAATAGCTGTACAGCAATTCGGTGAGAATCGGCGTTACTACGCTAGTTCTACAGTTGCGCCAGCCTCTTCGAGCTTTTTCTTTGCGCCTTCTGCGTCTTCTTTTGCTGCCTTTTCAAGCACAGACTTTGGTGCGCCGTCAACGATAGCTTTTGCTTCACCAAGACCAAGGCCAGTAATGTCCTTAACTGCCTTGATAACTGCTACCTTTTGGCCGCCAGCGTCTTTAAGTACAACGTCGTACTCGCTCTTTTCGTCTTCCGCTGGGCCGGCGTCTGCTGCTGGGCCGGCAACGACTACTGCAGCTGCGGCTGGTTCAATACCGTATTCATCCTTAAGGATAGTCTTTAGTTCGTTTACTTCGAGAACAGTCAACCCTGTGAGCTGTTCAGCGAATTTCTTTAAATCTGCCATAACGATAGATTCCTTTCACTGATTAATTAGTTGCTTTTGCCTCTACTCCGTCAAGGAGTGCGTGCAAGTTTCCTGATAGACCGCTCATGATGCCGTCAACTGGTGAGTTAAGCGTTGCAATAATTTGTGCAATCAACTGTTCCTTGCCTGGAAGTTCGGCGAGTGCTTTGACTTCATCAGCAGACAAAAACATGCCTGCTTCGGAGATAGCACCAACAAACTCTAGGCTCGGTTGCTTTTTAGCAAATTCTGCAAGTACTTGCGCCGGAGCTACCTCGTCTTCAGTGTTGAAGGCGTAGAGCAACATACCGGTCAACTCTTTGGTGTCAAGGTCTTTCATCGAGTCAGTAGAC
>Ga0136558_1000444_pt1 | contig 23348 bp, 20 predicted proteins | sample AntRauTorckE6833_FD_101391 | JGI IMG/M metagenome (GOLD analysis project Ga0136558, IMG submission 101391) | Saline lake microbial communities from Rauer Islands, Antarctica - Metagenome Torckler E6 #833 | ecosystem: Environmental > Aquatic > Non-marine Saline and Alkaline > Saline | place...
ATGGAACGAGCAAGAGATCAGCAACAGCGCAATCAATATGAGATGATGCATCGTATGGGAGAACAAATGGGTTTGATGCTAGGCAATATGAAAAATGCAGCTGAGCGATGCCAACTAATGTTACAAGACCAAACTATGATGCAGGATCAGCAAATGCGGCAGGATATGGATCAAATTCGGGAACAGCTTAGGGATATGACCGGGAAGATTGAAGAGTCGGTTCAAACTATGGAACGAATGACCAAGCGACTGCGGGACAACCCACAAACCAGTAATTAACACTTTACAATCTCAATAGGATGGAAGAAAAATGCGGGATTTACGCAAGATTGCATTTACTTTTTTATTGAGCATTTTCTACTGTCAGGTGGTAGCCCAACAAGTATACTACAATGGAAGTGTTCAATTTTCCTCCGGTAAGTATTACTTTTCGGAAACTTCAAGAAGTGTGTACTTGAATAATGGAGTAAGTTACAGTTTCCCAAAATTACATCTTGCTGCCGATTTATCTTATGTATTTCAAGATTCTCCATGGATCTCATATACATCTGCCGGGGGTATTGCTACCGGAGGCCCGCAGCATGGGATTGTATCTCAGCGTATCGGTAAGGGAGGAAAAGGTCAAGGTAATACCATTAGTATCTCGGATACGGTTTCTTACACTCAGTCCGGATTCAGTGATCCGAACGTCTCCCTGAGGTACGAGGTGTTCACATCAAACAATAACCATACCATCTTGAGTATTACCGGAGCTGTGAAAATTCCTTTTACCAGACCTGAAATTGGGTTTGGAACGGGTGAGTGGGATTTCTCTTTAGGAAGTAGCGCCATGGGATGGTCAGGGAACTGGCTTTGGAATGCTTCCCTGGCCTATTGGTATTTTGGAGATATGGATGATTTGGTACTTCGCAATGCTTTAAGTTATGGCTTAGGAATAGGACGCTCTCATTTCAACCAAAAGATTATGGTTATCTATTCAATTTCAGGAATGAGTAAAATCATTGAAAATACCACCCCACCATTGCTGACAGGAATAGGGTTGAGCTACAAAACAGGAATGAATACAAGCTTGATACTAAATGCCGGATATGGCTTGTCAGAATCTTCTGTAGATTACACCTTAAGCCTGGGATGGACGATACACATAAATTAAAAACCCCAATAATGTGTGAAAGTATTAGCCTAAAGGTCTGAATATTAAACCGTACGTGCTTTTTCAACTGCTACAACAAGTGCGTTCCAGGTAGCACTGCGGTTGATATCTTTTTCCGCCAACTCACTTAGCCAAATATCGGCATCTTTGGTTTCCCGCAAATTATTAAGCAAAGGTTCAGCAACGTCGTGCTGTTCCAATACTTTTGCATACGCAATGGAGGTTCCGTATCCGGCAACTTCATAATGATTTATATGCTGAATGGAAGTAATAAGGCTTGCATCTCTGACTTCAGGGATTTCGCATCTTTTTGCCAACCCCATCGAGCTTTTTATGAGTGCTTTTATACCTGTGCAATATTCCCCTTTAGGGCTTTCGTTAAGTATTTTGAACACGTGCTGAAGCCGTTCTTTTTGATGTTTTGACTGCCTGAGTTGTACAAGAATTAGCTCATCAAGTTCATCGGAATCAGAGATATCAACAGCTTCCTCCAGAAAAATCATTTTCCGATCTACACCATCGTAAAGATCACGAAGTTGTTCCATCATCAGGTCGTAAAGGTCAATAATTTCATTCTTTTTCATGAGCTTGTAATTATATGTTTATAATTGAGAACTGCCTTAGGCACTCATTTTCATTATATGTATGAAATCTTATAGAGATCAGCTAAAAGGTTAAACAAGCTTAATATGTAGGAAAAAAGATTACAACCTTGTAGGGGAGGGTATTAGGTTTAGTTACAGGCTAAATAATTATCATCTAGGTGATTAAATAAATCATTAAATTAATTTTATCATCTTTTCAATGTTGGAGTGTATGTATGGGCTTCCCAGAATTCATAACGTCAAAAGAATCGGATTCAGGAGATAAATTCGCCTCATTGTTTGATGAACTTCCTGTTCTGATCTTGATAACTGATTCTGATGGAAACATTGTCTATTCAAATGATTATGCGGAAACCCAGATAGGTTTTTCTTTTCAGGATCTCAAGGGTATTCCTATATGGTTCTTCCATAAAGATCAGGAGAAAGGGAGGCAGCTTTTCGAAAAATGGAATTATGAGGTTAACGATGGAGAGATTTATTCTTTTAACATAAAACTTAATCTTTCCAACGAAACCAGGAAGTGGCTTGATGTTAAGGTCAGAAAGGTGAAGACTCCTAAATTGGAGGATCTGGCACTTTGGTCTGCTACTGATATCAGTAAATTGAAGCTCATGGAAAGAGACCTGGCCAGGAACAAAGCGCGGGTAGAAGCCATACTTGAATCTGCCGCAGAAGGTATTGTTACCACAAATAAAAAAGGGATCATTTTAAGTATGAATCCCGCCATGAAGCAAATATTTGGATATTATGAATCCGAATTGATCGGTGAGACGTTATCTTCATTTATAACCATTCCTTCTGTAGAATTTACTGAGGCAGATCTGGTTGTCCGGCGAAAAATGCTAATAGGGCAAAACCGGCAGGTACAGGCCAAACACAAAGACGGTCACATATTTCCCGTAGAATTAAGTCTTAATGAAATTAAACTCGGAAAAGAGTGTTTTTATTCAGGTCTGATACGTGACCTTAGCGAAAGCCGCAAGCTTGAATCAGAGATCCTCAAAGTTGCAGAAAATGAACGATTTAAGCTTGGACAGGAACTGCATGACGGAGTTGGCCAAATGTTCTCTGCCATAGGTATGATCAGCGGAAATTTAGCTCGAAAAGCAAAAGCCAATGGACTGCCGATAGCCAATGAAATGGATGAGATCACTGCTATGATAAAAGAGGCGGATCAGGAAATAAGGCAACTTTCGCATGGTCTTGCTCATGTAGAACTTGAGAATGAGGGGCTTCAGGTTGCACTGAAAAGAATGTGTGAGCGATTTGAGTCACTGTCAGATACGCATTGTCAGTTTATTTGCAGCCCGGGAATGGAGATAACAAATTATATAACCACACTGCACCTATTTCGAATTGTTCAGGAGGCTGTGCAAAATGCGATCAAACATGGAAACCCCACCCAGATAATAGTTAAACTTCAGGAAGAAGACAATTACATTGTTTTGACGGTTGAAGATGAAGGGACAGGATTGACGAGTGATTTTGAAATAGAAAAGCTTAAGGGTATGGGGCTGGATACCATGCGATATCGCACCGAAATTTTGGGGGGTAATTTCAGTATCAAAAATACCGAAGGTGGGTGGACTAAAGTGGAATGTAGAATTCCTTTACAAAAGGAACTGATCAATTAATAAAGAGAGGCAAAGATGAGTTATAACTTCAAAAAAAGAATTATTGTTGTAGAAGATCACCCCATGATGCTAAAGGGATTAGTGATGACTTTGAATGCCGAACACGGATTTGAGGTAGTGGGTAAGTTCAACCGTGCAGAAGAGGCGCTACAAAAATTATCAGAACTAAAGCCGGACCTGGCTATTATAGACATTTCATTGCCGGGAATGAGCGGACTCGAACTCATTAAGAACCTGGTTGGTATGCACCCAAACCTGAAGATCTTGGTAGTTTCTCGCCATGAAGAAACCTTATACGCTGAGCGGGCATTAAGGGCAGGTGCAAAAGGGTATGTAATGAAACAGGAAGCCGGGGAAGAAATGCTGAAGGCGATTAGAAAAATATTTAACGGCGGTATTTATGTAAGTGAGCAAGTGAGCGAAAAATTGCTTTTGGGATTGGCAGCCGGCCAAAAAAACCTGTCACAATCACCCATCGATCTGCTTAGTGACAGGGAACTTGAAGTATTTGAGATGACCGGACAGGGCAGTAACACCAGGGAGATCGCTGAACGACTTCATCTTTCTGTAAAAACGGTTGAATCGTACAGGGCACGCATAAAAACAAAGCTTAATCTAGAAAATGCGACCGAACTGATGATGCATGCGGTGAAATTTGTAGAGAACGAAAAGAAAGAGATATAGAAAGCACTGTTTCGCATTGGTCTTGTGATCTCCGTGTAAGGGATTTCACTAAATTGATTACTCATCCTTTACCTACAACTCGCCTAAGGAAGCTCCTTCAATTAAAGGGCTAAAGAATGCATTTATTTGTTTATAAGGCTACAGGCCAAACACCTGAGTAGTACACAATAAATAAAATTTGGAGAATTATTATGAACAGAATAGCAAAATACTCCGGACCATCTCCGGTCGAATCATTCAAACATCAAATGGACCGATTTTTTGATGACTTGTCACCATTTGCCCTGAGAAGCAATAATGATGCTTTTATGGATTTAGATCTGATGACACCGGAAACTGATATGATGGAAACCGACAAGGAATATGTTATTGCGGTAGATCTGCCTGGGTTTCAAAAGAAAGATATCAAGATCAATTATGAAGACAATCGTTTGATCATAAAAGGTGCCCGCCAGGAAGAGACCAAAGAAGAGAAGAAAGATTACTTACATCGGGAACGCTATTTCGGTGAATTTGTACGTTCCCTGACTTTGCCTACTAAGATCAAAGAAGACAAGATCAAAGCCTCATTCAAGGATGGAGTACTTACCGTAACTACTCCAAAAGTGGAAGTAAGCAAACCTAAAATGGTTGCTATTGATTAAATGGATTCTGTTTTAGCATTTAGATTCTTTGGGGTGCCTGCGAGTGACTTCCTGAAGTTCAGAATACGTATCCTGCAACTTTACAATTCTGAATGCCAGGGAAGGCACCGCAGAGTTCCACTAACAATTTGAGATATGAATTATGGTTGAGCTTGCGTCTATCCAGATATAGTGTATGGATGTGACGGTAAATAAAGAATGAATAAATACCCCAAAACGATGACAAAAAGCTCCGAAAAAAGCATACAAAAAATCGCCCTAGTTACAGGGGCTGCAGCAGGCATTGGCAGAGAAACGGCATTAGCTTTTGCCGGGAAGAAGTATAAAGTTGTCATTTCAGATATCAACAGAGATGAGCTACTGAATACTAATGCTTTGATAAAAAAATCAACGGGGAGCGAAGCAGACATAATCATTGCGGACGTATCTAAGCCTGATGATGTGAAGGCGATGGTTGAAGATATCAAGAATAAATATGACAGACTGGATGCAGCGTGTAATAATGCAGGTATTGGAGGGGCTTCAGCAGCCACCGGAGATTATAAACTTGAAGATTGGGATAAAGTTCTGAATATAAATCTAAGAGGACAATTCCTGTGCATGAAACATGAGATCGAGTTGATGCTACAGACAGGGAGTGGTTCCATCATCAATGTTTCCTCTATTTTGGGTACTGTGGGGTATGGTATGGCCTCGGCATATACAGCAGCTAAACATGGCTTAATTGGGCTCACAAAAGCAGCTGCAATTGAATATGCACCACATCAGATACGGATCAACGCGGTATGTCCCGGTTTTATTGATACGCCGATGCTGGAACGGGCCGGCATCACAAAAGATGAAGAGACCCTAGCTTACATTCGATCTCTTCACCCCATGGCACGGCTGGGGAAAGCCGAAGAAGTGGCTGACGTTATTGTCTGGCTAGCTTCAGATGAGGCCTCATTTATTACCGGACATTCGATGATGGTTGATGGCGGATATACAGCACGTTAAACCTTATGGAGATACAATGGAAGAGATATATTTAAAAAATGTAGTGTGGTTCAAAGATATTGGGATAGAACATTTACCTCTTGTTGGTGGCAAGAACGCTTCATTGGGAGAAATGATACATCACTTGAGTAAAAAAGGGATTAATATTCCGGATGGTTTTGCCACTACTTCTGCAGCGTATAAGCTTTATATAGAAGAAAATGGTCTTGAAGAACCTATAGGTGCATTCTTAAAGCAATATAAAGCCGGTAGTATATCTCTTGAGGAAACGGGGAGCAGAATCAGGCAACTGATCTTGAATGGTATCTTTCCGACTGCAATTGCCGAGAAGATCACTGAAAGTTACCATCATCTGGAAAAAGAATATGACACCAAAAATATCGATGTTGCAGTACGCAGCAGTGCTACAGCTGAAGATCTGCCGCATGCAAGTTTTGCCGGACTTCAGGAAACATATCTGAATATCAGGGGGCCTTCCGAACTTATTGATGCTTGTAAAAAATGTTATGCGTCTTTATTCACAAACCGGGCCATTTCATACAGGGAGGAGAAGAATTTCGAACATATGAAAGTTGCCCTGTCAGTAGGGGTTCAAAAAATGGTACGTGCCGATAAAAGTTGCTCCGGCGTGATGTTTACCGTAGATACGGAAACCGGTTTTCCCAATGCGGTTTTGATCAATGGCTCCTGGGGATTGGGAGAAAATATCGTACAGGGAACCGTTAATCCCGATCAATTCTATGTTTTTAAACCATTCCTAAAGGATAAAACAAAATCACCTATCATAGAGAAAAGCTTAGGCAGTAAAGAGCTCAAGATGATCTATGCAGAGGATGGAGGTACAAAAACTCAAAATATTCCTACAACAAAAGCAGAGCGTCAGCAATTTGTACTTAACGATGAAGAAATCCTGACGCTGTCGAGATGGGCCGTTACTATTGAAGAGCACTATCAAACTCCAATGGATATTGAGTGGGTAAAAGAAGATAAGACGGAGGAGTTGTATATCGTTCAGGCTCGTCCTGAAACGGTACAATCACAAAGGTCAGGAAAGGTTTTAACCACCTATACTCTAAACGAGAATAGTAACGAAGTGCTGGCTCAGGGTATAAGTATTGGCAACAATATTGTGCATGGAATAGTAAAATTAGTTCACAGTCCTGAAGATCTGAAGCATATTCAATCCAATCATATCCTGGTCACAAAAATGACGGAACCTGATTGGGTGCCTGCACTTAAAAATGCTGCAGGAATTATCACAGATTTTGGTGGAAGAACCTGTCATGCAGCTATTGTAAGCCGCGAACTTGGTATTTCTGCTGTGGTGGGTACCATGAACGCTACTCAAGAGTTAAATGACGGTGACATGGTGACACTTTCTTGCGGTGAGGGGGATCGGGGGAAGGTCTATGAGGGATTTGTCGATTACAGTATTCAAGAAGTTGACCTGGATAAACTATCTCCCACAAAAGTGGATATTTTGCTGAACTTGGCTACTCCGGAATCAGCCTTTAAATGGTGGGAATTACCAACCCGCGGTATTGGTCTGGCACGCATGGAATTTATCATCAGTCATCATATCCAGATTCACCCTATGGCGCTGGTTCATCCCGACAAGATCGATAATGAACAAGATTATGAAAAAGTCAGAAAGCTCACCAAAGGCTATAAGGATTATGAAACTTACTTTATCGATAAGCTATCCGCAGGGATCGCAAAAATAGCGGCTTCCCAATATCCACATCCGGTGATCGTGCGAACCAGTGATTTCAAGACGAACGAATATGCGCGCCTTATCGGAGGAAACAGTTTCGAGCCGCATGAGGAAAATCCTATGATCGGGTGGAGAGGAGCCGCCCGTTATTACAGCGATGGCTATCGTGATGGGTTTAAACTAGAATGCAAAGCCTTGAAGAAAGTCCGTGAGGAAATAGGTTTTAAAAATGTGATCGTAATGATCCCATTCTGCCGTACTCTTAAAGAAGCGGAAAGGGTACAGCAGGAAATGGCAGCCAATGGGTTGAAGCGCGGAGAGGATGGACTTGAATTGTATGTAATGTGTGAAATTCCCTCTAACTATATATTGGTTGAAGAATTTTCTGAGTACTTCGATGGCTTTTCAATCGGATCAAATGATCTGACACAGCTAATTCTTGGTGTTGATCGGGATTCGGCGGAGCTGGCATATTTATTTGATGAAAATGATCCGGCTGTAAAAAAAGCCATTCGTGAGATTATCAAAAGAGCACATGAATCGAATAGGAAAGTAGGATTTTGCGGTCAGGCTCCAAGTGATGACCCTGAATTTGCAGCATTCCTTGTAGAGTGTGGAATCGACTCTATTTCACTCAATCCTGACAGTGTGATATCAACCATAGAGAAAATTTTGAAAGCTGAACAAAAAGTACCCGCCTGAGCATAACATCATTTTTGAAGTAAAAGAGATGTTTTGTAGTAATGGTTAGAAAATAAAATTGGATTAATACTCCCGTTTGTTTTCCTAAATAAAGCAAGCTATATAAAAGGCTTTATCAGATATGAGCGAACAAATTGAGAAACCATTCGATTTTAATATTTCAGAACATCCCTGGTACAGTCTTTCTGCTGAGGAAGCGAGTGAGATCGTTAAAACAAGTGCTGAAAAAGGATTAAAAGAAGGGGAAGTTGAGAGGCGATTGAGTTTTTTTGGTTCCAATGAAATTGCTACAGAAGCCGGATTGACTCGTTTGCAGATCCTCATTCATCAGTTTAAAGACCCGCTGATCTATATCCTTCTTGCAGCGGCTTTTGTGACTTTCGTGCTTCAGGATTACATCGATTCAGGTGTAATTATGGTGGTGGTCTTGCTTAATGCTTTGATCGGCTATATCCAAGAAAATAAAGCACAATCTGCTATACATGCACTCTCAAAACTGTCAGATCCAAAAGCGCAGGTAATTCGTAACGGTCGTGAGATCGAGATACCAAGCCATAATCTGGTACCCGGAGACATTGTACTGCTTAGTTCGGGTGGTCGGATTTCAGCAGACATGCGCATTTTAATGTCGAAAGGGCTGGAGGTGGATGAGTCGGCACTAACCGGTGAATCTGAGGTGATCAATAAACATGTTGATCCGATACGAAAAGCCAATCTTGTTCCTGCTGACCAAAAGAATATGGCTTTTGCAGGTACCATTGTGACTCAAGGCCGGTCCAAAGCAGTTGTGGTGCGGACGGGTGACTCAACGGAGCTTGGGAAAATAGCATCTACCGTAAAAGAGATCGGAATCATAAAAACACCCCTGCAGGAGAAGGTAGACAAGCTCGGCAAGAATATCGGTTACCTTATTCTGGGTTTTGCAGTGTTAATCGCGGTAATAGGTATCCTGTACAAGATGGATCCTACGGAGATCTTTATTACAGTTGTTGCCATGGCGGTATCAGCAATTCCAGAGGGATTGCCGGTAATACTTACCATTACGCTGGCTATTGGCGTGCGCAGGATGGCTAATCGGCAGGCTATTATACGATCTTTACCTGCGGTAGAAACACTGGGAAGTACCACGATCATTGGTTCTGATAAAACAGGTACGCTGACTAAAAACCAGATGACGGTGCGACAGATTTGGGCTGATGATAAACTATTCGAAACAACCGAAGCGGGATATCAGCTTGAAGGCACGATCCGCAAAGACGGTAACTTGATAACTCCTTTGGCAGAAAGTGGACTGTTAAAAACACTGCTGGCAGGTACTCTGGCTAATGAAGCTAACACGACGGCTGTCGAAATGGAAGAACCGCAAGGCGATCCAACTGAAATTGCATTGCATGTTTCGGCCTACAAAGGTGGCATTCGCTTGTCGGATATCAGGTTGCATCATGAGCAGCTTGATTTCCTTCCTTTTGAACCTGAACGAAAATTTATGGTCACCTTGAATAGAACTGGCAAAGGGCAGACCATTTTTATGAAAGGGGCTCCTGAAGCAGTTTTGGATCGGTGTAAATACCAGTTGAAAGAGGGTGAATTAGTACCTGTGGATCCGGAAAAAGTTAAAGCGATTTCTAAACATATGGCTGGTCAGGGACTCCGGGTGCTGGCAATGGCCTATCGTAACGTTGAAATTGAATTTCTCGATAATATGTCTGTTCTGGAAGAAGATTTTGTACTCACAGGCCTGCAGGGAATGGAAGACCCTGTACGCCCAGAAGTTGTGGAAGCGATACAAAGCGTAAAAGAGTCCGGGATCAGGGTTGTTATGATTACAGGAGATCATGTTGACACAGCTGTAGCCATCGGGCGGCAGCTTGGGCTGGATCCTGAAGAACTTGGAGCACTTGAAGGGAAAGTATTAGACGGACTTTCAGATGAAGAACTTGATCTTCAGCTTATGAGTATCAACATCTTTGCTCGTGTTTCTCCCAAACACAAATACCGCATTGTTGATCGACTCAAGAATTTGGATCATGTGGTTGCGGTAACGGGAGATGGCGTGAATGATGCACCGGCGCTGCGAGCGGCTCATCTTGGGGTGGCAATGGGAAAAAGCGGGACCGATGTTGCCCGGGAAGCTTCCGATATGGTCCTGTCTGACGACAACTTCGCAACCATTACAGCCGCGATCGAAGAGGGCAGAATTGTCTTCTCAAATATACGTAAAGTGACCTTTTTCCTGCTTTCCACAGCAGTGGGTGAGCTCATCGTGATATTGATCGCAGTTCTTATGAACTGGCCCCTTCCATTTATTGCCGTTCAGATCCTCTGGATAAATCTGGTGACCAATGGATTGCAAGATATAGCTCTGGCTTTTGAACCCGGAGAACCGGGTATTCTGAAACGAAAACCACGCCCCCCAAAAGAAGGTATACTTACAGGCCGTTTAATGGAGCGTCTTGGTGGGGTGGGCATTGTTTTGGCCGCCGGAACGCTGGGAATGTTTTGGTGGATCTATCAGGAAACAGATGACCTGGATTTGGCCCGTACAGCAGCAATGACACAGATGGTTGTGTTCCAGTTTTTCCATGTGCTAAATTGCCGTTCGCTTGACAGAAGTATATTCCAGATTCCTTTCTTCTCCAACAAATTTTTGTTCGTGAGTCTTATTACTGCTTTACTTGCCCATTTAGCTGTACTTCATGTCGGGTTTCTGCAGAATATATTCCGCACAGTGCCCCTCAGCAGCGATCAGTGGGTAATGATTGCAGGTGTAGGTTTATTGGTCATACTAGGGGGTGAAATTGATAAGATCATCAATCGCTGGCGTAAGAGCTACATTGGATGACATTAGTCCACCTCACGCTCCGGGGTGCAGCAATTGATATTGGTTTTGAATTCCTTTTGCTCAAGAACCGAGCCTGTGACTGAATTCGAGCGGAACGTGGTGGAACCCTTTAATTTCAATCCGTAAGCGATTTTGTAGATATCCTTGAAGTCATTATAAGTAGTTTGCTCGGGAATATTGATGGTCTTGGAGATGGAATTATCTACGTACTTTTGAACAACAGCCTGCAATTTATGGTGGTGTTTTGGGGAAAGCTGTCTGGATGAAACAAAATATTCAGGCAGGTGCTCATTGGGTCGCTTTTCAATGACTCATTTAAGATAGGCAAGATCAAATACGTTATGGGTAGCAGTGGTTTCATCTGAATCGATCACTTTTCTATGATAAGAGAAATCAAATACCGGATCGATCCCGCTTGATAAATTTCCGGCCAGGATGCTAATGCTCCCGGTGGGGGCAATGGAAAGTAAATGACTATCGTATTTAACCAGTATTTTTGATCCCAGATCAGATGGAGTGTATTATGGAGTCCATTAAGATTCATGAATGATGAAGGTATTTCTTAACTAGGGAAGATCTATTCATGGGTTTTTGTAATGACCATAGGTAAGAGATTTCATCCTGACCTTTAAGGATCAGGTAAGCAGCAAACGCAGCTACAATAGGAAAGGGGAAAGCTGAGCCCACACCCAGCGGGGATACAGCGATCAGGAAAACGATTGCTCCAATACAAGCAATTTTCACCCAGTACCCTTTCATGAACATTCCGAAAGCGATCAGTGCCTGCCCAATAGCTATAATTGAAACCACCGGTGCTATATGATCAGAGAACCAACCCAAGATAAAATCGTGGTAAAAAGGAATTGCAAGGAAGGCAAATTCAATGTAAAGATCAGGGGTTTCAGAAACCACGGTTAGGTTTTTCCAGGCCGCCCATCCAAATAATAGAGCAAATGTAGCCCGCCCAATTTTGTGATTTTTCCATGCGGCGAAAAGGATTAAGAGACCGGCAAGATTGGAAAAAACCCATGATATAAAGTACAGGTCCAGGCCTTTCATATTTCTCCTTTATTCTTCAGTGATGTATTTAACACAATGTAGGATAGTCAAAATGCAGCCAGATATAAAAAGAGGAAGGCGCATTGTGATGTAAGGAATTCCCCCGTTTAACTTGTGAATAGAATCGATTACATAAGTTAGCACCAATTTCCTACATCTCTTCTGATCATCTTTAAGTAAATAATCAACAGTTCTAAATTTGAAATAATAATATGACCATGAAAAGGAATGTACTGTTAATAATGATGAGCGGAGTGGTGTTCATTTCAGGCTGTATGAGTAGCGGAGCCTACCTGTCAAGTAATCAAACTATGGTGGAACTCTCTGAAGGTAATTATTCTATTGTCGGAACGGGTGTAGCCGGCGAATCGGAGGCGGCCTATATTTTGGGAATCAGCTACTCTACCAGGTTTATGTCCACTGCCTTTGCAGTAGCACGCGTTGAAGGCACCGGTATGATCTACGCAGAAGCTCTCAACAATCTATGGGAGAACTTTGAAAAAGATTTTGGAATGAGCAGTAATCATAAACTAGCTCTGGCTAATGTACGATACGATACCGATATCATAAATTTGATCTTATACACCAAAATAAAGGTGATGGTTCGTGCTGATGTGATCGAATTTGAGTAGGCTTTTTTAAGGGAATCCCCTGCAATAGATTTGTTACGCATTTAATACATTCTTTAAATACCCGTTAAAAAAGGAGTTACATATGCTGAATTTAGGTTCCTTATTCTCGTTTATCACTGTTGGATTACTCATTGGATTCCTCATAGGATCTGTGATAAAGAAGGAAGGCATTTCCTTAAATGCCAATATGTTCTGGGGTGTAGTGTCAGGAATTATAAATGGTTATATAGGGATATGGTTTTTACCCGGTGATGGAGTGTTTTTTGCTTTTCAAGGTACGTGGGCCTTTCTATTTCTGGTGAACGTATTCCATCAACATCATGTAGAAGATATTCTTCTTTTTCCGGATACCAATGCAGCAGTTTTTCATGAACTTACATTCAAGAATAATAAGCAGTAAATAGTAGTTTTATCCTACACTTTTCGTAGTTTCGGCTACTTCTTTTTCGACTTTGGTCAAGATTCGTTTTACCTGTCCCCAGTCGGTATATTCATGATCCTCAGAAGTGTTGGTTTGTGCATTCTTTTTGTCGGCCACATTTCGTGCAATATATTTTTTGAAGAAATTAAATTCGGAATATCGAATAGCACCGGCCACATGCTCAATAATGGTTGGGTGCCAGCTGGTACGGCTTAGGAAACCTTTTGTAATCTCTTCAAGTTCTGCCCACCCTTCAGGTTCATCATTAACCGCAGTCAGGCTTACCGTCATAAAGGCTCCCACCATATTATTTAGAACTTTTGAATAATCACCGACATACCGCTCAACGGGTGCCTGGAATTTATCATTATGAATAGAGGATGCAATGATAACCGCATCAAAGCCAAACGGACTCAAATTTGGACCGGTGGAATTATTGATTGAAACAGTATGCCCGTTCAACTTAGCTTCGTTCTTTAACTTGTCACAGATTTTTCGGGTTTGTCCTTCTACCGTACCGTAAACAATCAAAAGTTTCATAATGATAGGATATGAGTGAAATGTTGTATGAATATTAAAAAAAGCCTGATTTCAGCAAGGACAGGAATTTGAATATACGCTTGTAAGGGATTTCACTACATAATTTGTCAGACTTAAAATGTACCCGGAATGATGTCAGGCATGTAAATGAAAAAAGTTAACGGCTCCAGTGTACCCGAACCATACTTTCAGCATCATAGGAAATATCAAGATCACCTTCATAAGCATTATTTAACGCATCGCCTATCATTTTAGGTAAATGCATTCCCGTAGTGGTAATGGTTATTTTACCCTCAGATTCAGTGATCTTTATGATGCGTTCCAAAGGGTGATGTTCGGTTTTCTTTGCTTCAAGGTTTCGGATCAGGTTCAGGAGTTCTTCTTTATGAGATTGAAAAAAAGATCCTTCAACTTCTACGAAACCTGCAGGATATTCATCCTGTATACGTTGGCAGGCCGGACATATTTTTTTATTGTCGACAAATTCAACGGATTCCCAAGTCCATCTTCCCTTTGTAAAAACTGATCCGCAATTTGGGCAAAGGGTAGGGTCCGGCAGCTTCTGTGTTCTTTGGTAGGGATCGTGTCTGTCATCTTCAAAAATCCGGGTGCGTTCTTGTTTGAAGTAGTATTTCTTTCGTTTCATGTAGTAGGGACTTAAATAATTTGGAGTTTTCTTGGTCCATTTTTGAATTTCGAACGCTTCAAAAAGTATAACACTTCCTTATCGCTTAGATTCTCGAAATGTTCATAGGCCTGTGATACAGCAAAAAAGTTTATAGGTGTTTCAAGTATTACTACATCAGATATTATACCCTGAAGTATCTCCGGGATCTCAGAATCTGAAATCGGTGCAGCAACAATGATTTTACCTGCTCCGGATTTTTTACACATTTCAATGGATGCAAACAAGGTGGCGCCTGTTGCGATACCGTCATCTGCAAGAATAATGGTTCGGCCTTTCATATCCGGAAGCGGAGCCCCTTTTCTATACGTTTGAATCCGGCGCTTAATTTCCTTTTCCTCTTGTCTGATCACCTTTTGTATCATTTCTTGAGAAAGTCGGGATCTTATCCGTGGATTTAAGAAAAGACTCTTGTCTTCAGCTATTGCCCCAAAAGCAGCCTCCGGTTGCCGTGGATATCCCAGTTTTCGAACAATAATAACAGACCAATCGCATTCAAGTTCTTTGGCCAGATAGTATCCGATCTCAACGCCTCCTTTTGGTATAGCCAATACCAGGGGATTTTCACTTTTATATCTCTCTAAAGCCACTGCAAGTTCTTTAGCAGCTTCTTCTCGGTTTTTGAACATTTCTTTGCGGCCTTTTTACAGAAACAGGCATCTCTCTTTGTTTGGTTTTATATTCAAATTTCATCATCATCCAGACCTGAATTTTTAGCATGTATACTGAATCGCGTATGTGGAACGGCCTCAAGCCGGCCTTTGGAAATAGGTTTACCGGTAGCCTGGCAAATACCATACGTTCCATTTTCAATGCGTTCTAGTGCATCATCTATTTGGTTGATATATTTTCGTGTACGTTCTAAGAGCTGATAATTCATGGTATCACTTTGGGTATCGGTGCCGGCTTCCTGTATATCAGAGGCAGGCATGTAATCCGGATCGTCTTCGTCATGCAGAATAATGATGTTTTCGGTAGACAAACGAATTTGTTCTTCGGCATTTTTACGTTTGGCTAAGAGTATTTTTTTGAAACGATCCAGCGATTCTTTGTCGAATTGCGAGTTACTGACTTTTAAGCTTTCCATGACATTGAATTGAGGTTTGGGGTATGGAATTAGAAATCGATAATTTATTTTAGTATTCATTTCAAAAATATTATGAGAGTGAGTAGCAGCTTTTTGTGTAATAGAATTCACTGCATTCAAATAAAAAAGCCCGTAGTATAAATACTACGGGCTACTCAATAATTAGATAGTCATCCATTTCCTTTCGTCGGGATAGTCCGCATCAAGTTTTAGAGGTATTATCTCAGCTCGATATGAGCACCCTCAATGGTTGACTATCGGGTTTGCTGTTTAACCAGCATTCCTTATTGATAACCGGAGCACACTCTTTGAAAAATCTCTAGGATTGATCTCTGTAGTAACCGGCGGCTTTTTTTCCGGTTTATATCTGTCCTATTTAAAGAACTAAGAACTATGCTCTCTTTTAATTTCATTAAGTCAAAGAATCTGTGAGTAGTATAATCCAAACCGGGATATATAAAAGCAGGGCAAAAACCAAATATTATGTAAGTATTTCCCAGGACGAGTTTGTAGGGGATCACTTTCTTTTGTTTGAAAAATATTCCAGCATAAATATAATGCTGGGTAATAAGATCAAGGCAGCAATCAGAGAAAGTCCGATTCCCCAAACAGCTAATTCTCCGATGGTTCTAAGCCCGGGATGAATGGAAAAAAGCAAGCCACTGAAACCCAACATAGTGGTTAAGATACTTACACTGATATGCTCTCCTGTAGATCTAAGTACTTTACCGATTGATTCTTTCCCTTCTTCAAGGTAACGATGAACAATATGTATGCCGCTGTCATCACCAATACCTAAAATAGTTGGAAATACCACTAGATTATAAAAATTCAATTTCCAGCCAAATAAAACCATCAATCCAAACAACCAAATAAAGCTGGCTATCAAAGGCAATAAGGCAAGGACTACCCATTTGATATTTTTGAGGATCAATAATTTGAATATGATGATGAATCCAATTGTGAGGGCAACCATCAATGGTGCCTCTTCCATTAACAGCTGAAGCATATCGGATGCGACTATAGAGGTAGATCCTGCATAATATGTGGCTCCATCAGTGAGTGTAACAGAGCTCACATCATCGGCAAAATTCATGGAATTACGGCCGTCAGATAACCCAACCGAAGGGCGAATGATCACAAGATTTCCAATTGAACCTGAAATAGAAGTGAAAGGTGCCTTTATGAATTCAGGCACACTGTCTAAAGGAATGAGATCTTTTGTAGATGCGGCATCCCGAAGGCGAAGAATATCCTGGTTTGTTGAGTTTTTTAGAAAAGGGTCATCCAGTAATTCCGTGATGTTAGCCAACCGGTCAATTTTTAAATTACCATCCTGCTCATCAAAGGGAAAACGATCTTGTAAAACTTCAATTTCTTTGATTGTGGGAGATATGAGATCCATATCCTTTCGCTTACGCAAAATATCAGCTATCTGAGAAGCTTCAGACGGATTATTGACGATGATATATGCGGAATTTCGGTCGCTGCTACCGCGTGAGGCTTTGGAAGCCACTCTGTTTAGTTCACTATATCGTTCATATTTGGGCTCTAATTTCCCAAAATCATATTCAAAAGAAAGGTTGGGAATTTCGACAACAGCTAGAATAGTAATGGCAACAGAAAGCCCGATTACACCTGCTAAAATATGTTTCCATCGGTTATTTTTATCAGAATTATGGGATGCCTTGTAGTCACTATTGTGTTGTACAGGCACATTGGTATGAAGGTTCAGAAGAGGGCTGCGTTCAAGTACTACAAGTAATGCCGGCAGAAATATGATGTACGCTATAATTGCCAAAATAAGCCCAATCCCCGATATGGCTCCAAATTCACTGAACCCTTTAAAATCAGCTGCCATCAAAATGAAAAAAGCAGCTGCGGTGGTTATGCCTACGGCAAAGATAGCTTGCCCGGTTGTCATAAAAGTTGTTTCAATAGCTTCTGAAACAGTTTCCCCTTTGCTTCGTTCTTCGTTATATCTGCCAAAGAAATGGATCCCAAAATCGATGCCCATTCCAAACAATAGTAACCCAAGAGTAGAGGTCATAATGTTTAAGTGGTCGTAGATCAGATAGGCCAAACCGAAAGTCCAGCACAGGCTGATAATCAATGGAAGCCCCATTATGAGAGTATGTGCGGGAACCTGAAGAAGTTGTGAGAACAGAAGAGAGATATTGAATTCTCGACCCGCTCTTGCCCGATAACTTTTGTAAAAAAAATAGGAAACAACGGCTAGCATCAGCATGAATACACCGGCACCGAAAGATGTTTTAATATCCTCAACAATGGTTTCGATCTCAATGAGGGTACGTATCATGCGCCCTCCCGCTACAACATTCATTTCAGGATGGAAGGTGTCCGGATTCAGGCTTGAGATCAAGGAATTGAGGTCGCTGTAGGCGTCGCGGATAAATTCAATCTCGGTTTGGGCATGACTTGGAAAGAACTTGACTACCAGTACAGTAGAATCAGGAGAGATATTATACTCTGAACCTACTAGAAGGTCGTATTTAGCGTTTAACTCTTTAGCGAGGGAGTCGGTATCAAGGGTATCCTCATCATCAAGTTCAAAATAAAAAGGATTGGCTTTGTTCTTTGCATCTTCGATCTCAGCTTCCAGGTATTCCTCCAGAAGATCAAGCTCGGATGAAGTAGCAAAATAAAGAGCATTGTGTTCTAAGAAGGTGATCTCTCTTCGATATTCAACCCGTTTGAAGTAAGGCTCTCCATATGAGTCATTTTCCATTAGAAGTACTTTTGGGATGAGTTCTTCGGCAAAAGCACGATTGGCTTCAAAGGAAGGGCTTTGAATCGCCACTGTGGCGTCATGCTCACCGCCTACTTGCTCAGTCAGCTTGTTTAACGCCTGTACGCTGTGATAAGAGTCAGGGATCAGTTTTGAGATGTCTGTGTCAATGGTCAGCTTGCTCGCCAGTAAGAATCCAATAAGGGCAAAACTTAAACTTATTAATAAGACGGGCATCGGTTTTTTGATGACCCAATGAATAAAGGGTCTAAGCAATTTGAAAAGCCGGTCTATCATGAAATTAGTTGTTTGTCACCGTTTGCACCTGGGGCAACGTTCGCATGTTCCAGATATAGAGGAGCAGGCTTCCGAGTCCAAAAAAGATGAAAATGGTATGGAACAGCCATCCTAGAAATGGCAGATTTACGATGATGGCAACCAAAATCATCCCAATGAATAACCCCCAGTAATAAGAGATCTCATTACTTTCTTTTTTTAGAAAGCGAAGGCTGCTGACTCCCAATACCAGTGCAACCAATAAATACCCGATAAGTAAGAGAAATCCATATAAAAGAAACAAAAGAAATGAAATGGGAATGGTAAGAATAAGTAAGGCGAGAACTACCAATACCAAGGGGTATATCAAGAATGTTAGTAATCCCACTCCTGAATTTTTCCAGAATTGTTCAATAGAAAACTTATAGAGGTCTTTACTGGTTTTCCTGAATATTCGAATAAGAACAAATCCGGTAATTAGCAGGGAAAGGTAAAGGCCGGTCTTGAATATGAGTATTTGAAGGATATTTGGAGATTTAACATTGATATAAAGGTTCTCCGGTAGGTTCCCCAGGTTTTCATGATATACAGGCCGGTTACTGTAAATATCTGTTCCCAGAATAGCTTTATAATCAGGACCAAAGTTGATCTTATAACTATATAATTCCACTTTTTTTTGGACGGATCCATTTAACTCAAGCTGGTCCCCGGCTGCTTTAAGATTTCCCTCTACCATTCCTCCTTCAAATAAAATACGCTGCCCGGCCAGGTTTGCATTTCCTTTAATAAGCGCAAGTTCTATTCAAATGGACTAGATTTCATCGTAAAAGACTACTTCGAATAGGAGTTGCAGCAGGCTTTGGTGCTGTTTTCGGCACTCCGGTTGCAGGAGCAATTTTTGCATTTGAGTTTGCTCGAGACCGGAAATTTTCTGTCACAACAATTCTTCTCACAGTTTTAAGTGCTTATTTAGCTCATTTCTTCTGTACTCAACTATGGAGTGTTGGTCACACCCAATATGTGATCTCTATCTTTCCCGACTTCTCATTCTTAAATTTGATTTGGACTATTCTTGCAGGAATATTATTTGGACTCGCAGCATTAGTTTTTAGCTGGTCAAAAATTGGTTTTACAAAACTATTTAATTTTATACCTACCCCCTATCTTCGCCCATTTATTGGCGGAATCATTCTACTTGGAATTGTTCTTCTTATAGGAAATACTAAATATTTAGGATTGGGAATACCCATAATATCAGATTCATTTTTAAATCACCAAACGAATTACGATTTTATAATTAAGCTTTTACTAACTGCTTTCACACTAGGTGCTGGATTTAAAGGTGGTGAAGCAACACCATTATTTTTTATTGGTGCTACATTAGGAAACATATTGATTTGGTTTATACCACTACCGATGGCGCTATTGGCTGGACTCGGCTTTATCTCTGTTTTCGGAGCAGCAACAAACACTCCTATAGCTTGTGTTTTTATGGGAATTGAGCTTTTTGGTATTGAAGGAGCCGTGTATTATACTTTTGCCTGTGCTTCAGCTTTCATAATATCTGGACGTACTTCTGTGTATGCAACACAACAACCTTTATTAAAGAAGTTTAGTTACAAAAGCTTGTTAAAAACAACTCGTGAAAAGTAATAAATTTCAAGCTTTAGAAAAATATTTTTCATTACTTTAACGCTCTACAGAAAGTTCTTAAATTATGATCTTTCTATGATCTAAAACTATGGATTTTTATAGCATCACAACACTAATCGTCATTCTTCTTGCAGTAGCGCTATTTGTTACAGAAATACTGAGTATTGATTTAGTGGCTATTTTAATCATTGTAGCCTTAGTTCTCACCGGTATCATTTCCCCTGAAGAAGGTGTTGAAGGATTTGGTAATACAGCCACGATAACTGTTGCTTTCATGTTCGTTATTAGTGCGGCAATGCTAAAAACAGGAGCTTTACAGTTTTTAGCGCATCGCCTTTCAAAGATCTTTAAGCGTAATTTCAAGCAAGGAATGTTATTAATGATGGTTTTAATTGCTTTCATTTCGGCTTTTATAAACAATACTCCAGTAGTAGCTGTCTTTATCCCAGTAATTATTCAAGTAGCCAAAGCATCAGGTCAAAACCCGAAAAAGATGCTTATCCCTTTGTCTTTCGCTTCAATATTTGGAGGAACATGTACGCTTGTAGGAACTTCCACAAACATGTTAGTCAGTGGTATTGCAGAGAAAGAAGGTCTTGAACCAATTTCTATGTTTCAACTAACACCAATTGGACTCATTTTCTTTGTTGTTGGTATTTTATATATGTTATTTATTGGCGATCGACTTCTTCCCGAAGAAGAAGAGGAAAAAGACTTAGATGAAAAATTTAACGTTAAGCAATTTCTTACTGAAATACAGCTTATTGAAAAAATTGCTGATCAAGATGAAATTATACAACTTTCCAAATTGACGGAACTGGGTGTTGATGTAATTAACATTAATCGTGAAGGTAATAGTTTTGCAGTTCCGCAAGATGACTTCGACCTTAGAGCAGGTGATGTGCTAAAAATAAGAGGAGACTCCAATCAAATTAAGAATCTCAGAGATTGGGTAGACAGAAAGGAATTTTTCACTGTAAAAATGGGAGAAGCTACTAGTGACTCAAAAGACTCGACTTTAGTTGAATTAATAATAGTTGCGAACTCACCATTGATTGGTTCTAGTATTAAAGATGTTGGTTTTATAGAAACCTACAGGACCGTTCCACTCGGAGTTAGACAACGACTCGGTGTGCTCAATGAAAACCTTGGTGAAATCCGACTAAAAGCGGGTGATATTATTTTGGCCGAAACGAAAAATAAATATATTGCTAAACTTCATCAAAAAGAAACAGGTACTCATGCTCACTTTGCTTTATTGTCTGAAAAAGCAATAAACTCTTTTAAGAAAAAAGAATTTATAATAGTTACTTTGATATTATTTGCCATTGTTCTAACTGCAAGTATTGGTATTCTTCACATCATGACTGCCGCCATCACAGGAGTGTGTTTATTAGTTTTATTTAAAACACTCAAAATGAAAGAAGTATATCAAGCAATCGACTGGCAAGTGGTTTTCCTTCTTGCTGGATCTTTAAGTTTGGGTGTTGCGATGAATAATACAGGATTAGATGTAATGTTTGCTGAATCTGTAATTAGTAACCTAAAACAGTGGGGTCCGATAGCAATTGTTTCTGGTTTGTATATTTCAACTTCTATACTAACATCTATTATATCCAATAATGCAGCAGTAGCACTATTTACACCAATAGCGATAGTAACGGCCAATAGTTTAGGGTTAAGTCCAATACCATTTATTATGGCGATAGCCTTTGCAGGATCAGCGAGTTTTATGACTCCAATTGGATATCAAACTAACACTATGGTTTACAGCGCTGGGAAATATAAATTCACGGACTTCCTGAAAGTGGGAACACTCTTAAACATATTGTTTTGGGCTATTGCCACTTTCATGATTCCTTGGGTATACGGGTTTTAATTATTTTTGTAACTTATTTAATTTTTTTACCCAATCCTCTGATTTTTTCTCCGCCTTTTCACGAATTGCTGAAAATTCTTTTTTTGATGTTGCCTTATTGATTTCAGTCATAACTTCTTCTTGAAAATCTGCAACCTCATCGATAAAATCATCTGTATCCTTCTTTTTTGATTCATCAAATAATTGAAGGCTATAACATTCATCTACAACATCGTAAACCATGTTATTTACTTCTTTTTTTAAATTTCTAATATTTGCCATAATAATATATTTTAACTCAATAATTTACTAAATTCATTGTAAAGATAGTTAAACCGATTTAATGTAAACACTTAATCTATCTGTGTAATTCAGAAAAACATGCTACGATTCTTAAAAACAAAATATAATAACTGTCCGATCACGCTTATAAATCTGTAGAAGTAGTATTTTTGTATCATGGTTTTTGCGGTAACAGATTTGGAGACAACAGGAGGTAGCACGAAGTCTACAAAAATCACTGAAATTGCAATTTACCTTACCGATGGGGAAAGTATCATTGATGAATATTCAAGCTTAATAAATCCTGAGCAAAATATTCCACCTTTCATCACTAGACTAACAGGGATAACTGACGAAATGGTACAAGGAGCGCCTCGATTTTTTGAAGTTGCTAAAGAAATTATTGAGTTTATCGGAGACGCTGTGTTTGTAGCTCATAACGTAGGGTTTGATTATAAAGTTTTACGTTCTGAATATCTCACCTTAGGATATGATTTTAGAAAAGAACATTTATGTACTGTCCGCAGCACCCGTTACATGATTCCTGGTCACGCCTCTTACAGTTTAGGTAAAATCACAAATGACTTAAATATACAAATAGAAAATCGACATCGCGCTGCGGGAGATGCATTAGCAACCGCTAAACTTTTTCAATTGCTTTATAATACAAGTAGTGACGAACTCTTGAAATTCATCCAAAAAGACATACAACCAAAACATTTGCATCCTGGCCTAGATATGCAGACCATAGATGAACTACCAAAAAGAACAGGAGTCTACAAGTTTTATAATGAGGATAACTCACTTATTTATATTGGTAAGAGTAATAATATTCGAAGTAGAGTAATGCAACACTTAAAGAACAATAGTTCTAAAAAAGGCATAACGATGCGCGAAGAATTGACCCGTGTTGACTTTGAACTAACAGGTTCCGAAACAATTGCTCTATTAAAAGAATCCTCTTTAATCAAAAAAATTAAGCCCCGTTATAATAGAGCGCTCAGAAAAGACAATTATCCCTTTGGATTATATCAATTCCAAGATGGAAACGGTTATATTAATTTTACAGTTGATCGCGTTAAAAATAAAACGGCCCCTCCTATCACTACTTTTAGTTCAAAAATTGAATCAA
>Ga0136558_1000446_pt1 | contig 23334 bp, 27 predicted proteins | sample AntRauTorckE6833_FD_101391 | JGI IMG/M metagenome (GOLD analysis project Ga0136558, IMG submission 101391) | Saline lake microbial communities from Rauer Islands, Antarctica - Metagenome Torckler E6 #833 | ecosystem: Environmental > Aquatic > Non-marine Saline and Alkaline > Saline | place...
ACCTACTGAACCAAGTATAATACCAGATACATCAATTAGAGAGGAAGCTATAGTAACAAGGAGGAGAGTTCTTAAAAATAGTAAACTGAAAACAGCTATATCACCAAAAAATTTGGGGAAATTTTTCAGAAAATAGATAAAATAAATAATATATGAGGTTAAATTCTAATTCATCGCAGTTTGTATTTTTACTACCAAGTGATTTCTTACCACAAGAAATACTGGAAACATACACTCCTATTTTAGAAAAAAATTGGGTTCAGTATGATAATGTAATTGATTACCTTTCTTCTACAATAAAGGAAATATCAGTACCTGGATTATCAATTGAGTCTCCAACACAAATAAGAAAAAGAGGTAAAGAAATAAATTATAAACCAGCAACAAACGTTCAAGATATAGTAGCTACACGACAAATAGATATTACATTTAGATCAGTGGATCAGGATCTTAACTATTGGTTACTGTGGGATATTTTCGTTAAACATTATTTAGATACAGAATTTGCTGAATATGTAGCTCCCTTTGTTGTTACGAGTCTTGATATACATAGGGATGCTATTTACCAAATAGTTTTTAGAGAAATTGTATTATTAACTGAATCTGAAAACAGATTATCTTATTCTGATCAAGCATTTGGTGAGAAAACATTTACCTTGACTTTGAATTTTAACTGGATTGATATCAATTTCTTACTTAATGATTCTAAAGTTTTAGAATTAGATAGGATAGATCCTATTATACAAAGTTTACCAGAGAATCCTGATGATTTTAGGAATCCACTTATGTAGTGGGTATTTAGTTATCCAAGAACTTTTTAATTTGTTCCGCGGTTAATTTTTCTCTAACCCTTTCATCTTGAAGTAATAGTTTAACTATATCGGTATGTCCATTACCATAAGCCCATTTAATAGAATAATTTTTATTAGCACTTGGATCTACCCTCCCATCTTGAAGTAATAATTTGACTATCTCAGTATGTCCGTATTCAGAAGATCCTATAATAGATAAATTACTAGTAGTACTAGGATCAACTCTTTGGTCTTGAAGTAATAATTTGACTACTCCGGTATGACCATTTTCAGAAGACATTCTAATAGCCCGACCATTATAAGCACTGGGATCTACCCTTTCATCTTGAAGTAATAATTTGACTACTCCGGTATGACCATTTTCAGAAGACATTCTAATAGCATAGTTACTATCATCACTAGGATCTACTCTTTCATCTTGAAGTAATAATTTGACTACATCAGTATGTCCATTTTCGGAAGCCATTCTAATAGAATAATTATTATCAATAGTAGGATCTATCCCTTTATTTAATAGTCTTTTAACATCATCAATAAGACCATATTTACTCACTTCACTAATACTATAGTAATCTATTTTACTCCTAATATAATCTTTAGAATATGGTTTTAAATAATCCATATATGGTAATATATCTTCTTTTTTTCCTTCAGTATCATCCTTATAATGGATATCAGTAGGAAATCCATTTATACCAATAGTAGCTCCTATCATAGATTTCTTATCAGATATATCTTTCGTAAAGTCATATATAAAATATTGTTTCTTGAAACCATCAGTATACTGTCCAAACATATTCTCACTTGTTGATATACACCAGTGTTTAGATCCCAAATCACATGACCTATTATAATTATCTATCCATAAAATCAATGTATTACTATCTTTATAAACTAATTCCCTATCTCTATATTTGATACTATCCGGATTCCATTTTCCTTGTAAATTAGTTATTAGTGATTTAGTATCTTTAATAAGGTCAGTAATATTCTTATACCTCCCACCCTTTTTAGAATAGAAATCTTTAATACTATCAATATTATCAATATTATTTTTAATGAGATCTTTTAATTCTTGATTTATAAGATTTCTAGATCTAGATGGAAGTGATTTAATAACCTGGTTTATTTTAGTTTCATGTTTTTTATCAGTTAGATAATCATATAAACTTTCCGATGTTTTAAATGTGTTAATGTCTTTATCAAGTCCCACATTTTTAATCATCTTATAAACATCTTCTAAGAAACCTATAGTAACTCCAGGGTGATGATCTTTATTATGAAACAACCATTCGGTAAATTTACCAAGGTATCCTAAATTTTTTCTGAGTATATTTTTTAGCTCAAGATAAAACCTATCATTGGGTGGGATATCATTTTCATCCAAATATTTCTTAGCTTGTCTGACATTTTCGAATATTTCATACCTCTGAATATACATACCTTTATATATTAAATTAAAAAACCACGCTGAAAGAACTACTTATTAATATATAACTAAAAATTACACCACATAATATGCAAAAAAATTCATTTGCTACAGTAGCTTCGCAAGTAGTTAATTATAACTCAAATATTTTAGAACTTTTAAGTAAATTAGATAATGTATCTACATCAAATGAAAGTTCAATTCCGATTAATTTTACTGATGATGGTGGAACTTTGAGTACGTATAATGTACCATCAATGGGATATTTACTTGGTGAGATACAACGACTTAATAACAATATAAACACACTCTTCTCAATAGATACGAATGGTTCTCTTATACAACAGGCGGATAATAGATTTAAAAAAATAATAACTGTTGATTTAAATGTCGAACCGAACACTATTAATAATTTAGATACGGTAAGTAGTTTTGTCTCTACTAATAATTGGTTTTTTGATTCACTTTTAAATCCTATGCTTTCTGTGGAAATAGATTTAAGTGATAGGGTTGAAAATAATGTTAGGAAATCTTTAGTTAGGAGATATATAGTAACTTTTGAGAAGGATTCGGAGGGGTCTCTTACTAATCTTGGTCAATCAGCCTTAAATAGTTTTAATAGTGACTTTAGAAACCAAGTTAATATTAGTTTAGACGAATTTGAATTTTGGCATAGATCAACTCCTGGGGTTATAAGTCCCCTTAACCCTAATTATGATGAGCAAATGTTTGATTTAGAGCCAAATGAGGTTTTATATGATGGTATTTTTTCTGTATTGAAAATTAAGGAAGATACACTTAATAGAAGATTGTGGTATCATTTAGATACACTTAATTACATTGTTACTGGTTCTGGAGAAGCATTAGAATTAAAGGATGGTGATGAATTAATACTTAATCAGAATAATTCTACCACACGATATAAAATATTAGAAGTTTCTACAGCTTCAACCAATCCGAGAATTAGGTTAGAAAGGATAACTGGTCTTGAACCAATTCCTGTGCTTGAGGGGAGTCTTAAAATATATTCTCCAATAGTTTTTAATAAGGTTATTAGAGTGTCAATAGGTTATAATGAAAGAAATGTTATTTTTGTTAAACCCATGAATGCTGATAACCATTTACTTGCAAAAGATTGGTCATTAGGGACAGGGTATTTTTCAAATGATTTGAATTTAACATCAAATGATTCTGATAATGGTAAATCCATGGAACAGTTTTACCAAGAAAAAGTATTAGATTATGGTAAAGTTATTAAAGATTTAGTGAAAAAAAAGATACCAGAAGATTTAGGATCTATACCAAATATACCACTTTTAAATGAAAATAACTTCAGAGTGGTTCAGGTTAATAAACATTTAACTGATAATCCTAATAGAAGGTCAATTAGCCAAAAACATAATACTGGGGTTAAATTAAAATCCGAATTAACTCAAATTGATGAAGCTATAAAATCAAAATCAAAACAATTGAAAACAACTAAGTTTTCTTCTCCATCAACTAAGAAATCATTTGATAATGAAGTAAGACAACTAGTTAATAAAAAATCTTCTAAATCTAAGCAATTAAAAACAGCAGTTAATGAAATATTAAGCTTATCATCAAATGCTGGTCTATCTAGAGTTAGAGCTAAATATAAAGTTAGAGGATTTTGGTTAATGCCTGACCCAAGAATAGTTAGGGGTAGTAGACCACAAGAAGTTATTCAGTTTAAAGTTCAATATAGATATATTTCACAAGATGGTCAAGAAAATCCAGTTCAAAGTTTTAAAATACAAAACACAGATGGTGACTTATCAGAAAATGCAGCATATTCAAATTGGGAGGAAATAAGAACAGATGTTAGAAAAAGAATCAAAGATGAAAGTACCGGTGGGTATTATTGGGAAATACAGGATGTTGCTGATTCTGATACACCAAATATTAATCAATTGGAAATACCTATTCAAGAAAATGAATCGGTAGAGATACGTATTAAATCGTTATCTGAAATAGGATATCCAGATTCACAATTAGAATCAGATTGGTCAGAGATTTTAACAATAGATTTTCCGGAAAACTTAACAGATGTTTTGGGTGATAATGAATTTATCCTAAGAGAAGCTACTCAAGATGAATTGAAAGTTAGAATTGATACTGAGTTAGAAGCTAAGGGATTAGATGATCACCTTTCTAATATGGTAACCGTTGGTGATAAGGAATATATGCATACTGATGAAAAGATACTTACTAACATAAGAGATGATAATAGTGGGTTACAATTAAATTTATTTGAATATATAAATCGTTTAGAAAATAGACTTAAATCATTAGAAGAGGCTGTTAATAGAACTAAAGGTACTTTATCAGTGTCTATTATAAGAGATGAAGAGTATTTTTCAATTAAAGGTAATGAAGAAATAACTTTCAATGTCGAGTGTGAAGATTACTTAAACGAATTCACAGGAAGCGGTGTTCCAACTGGAAGAGTTTATTCAAATGATGTTTATATTATAAAAGACTTCCTACTAAAGGTAGAAAATACAGCATCAGAATCTATATTAGGATTATTATCTAATAGAAGTTATTATACTAATTCTGATTTTTTAAGAACAGATGCTCCTCAAGTATTTTGGGTAAATGATAGAGATGAATTCACATATAATACATCAACTGGTAATACTCGAACTCAATTAAATAATCAATTCTTATATAACTCTAACTTTATTAGTGTTGATGATACAACAGTTGTTAAATTATCAGAAAATATAGGAAATGATTTCCAAATACAAAATTCTAATAGTTTAACTGGTATATTATCACAAACAGAATATAACGTTGGGTATTCAGAAAATAGTATTTTAGATTTTGTTAATAATAATAACTCTGTGGTAGAGAAATCTAAATGGGTAGATGATTCACCAACAGTTAGTTCAAATAGTAAATTACTAACTACTATACATCCTGTTGTTCAGAACTTAGAAAACTTAGTTGAAACTAATTCTGATAAAGTCAAAAGTGTTAACCCAGGTGATCAAGGATCAATACAGATCCCTATCAATATTTACTTTAAAATGAATAGTATTGATTTAAATTCGGGGAGTGGTAATAATTATGATTATATAAACTTGAATAATTCTTCTACTACAACACGACATATAAAAAGAGTTAGATTCTTTTTGGAGAATGAAGATGCTAATAGACCATTTACTTTCACAGTTAAATTTAACATAAATAGAAATAAAGTAGGGATACAAAAAATAACACCAAATAAAAAGTTAGTTAAGTCTTCTAGGACTTAACACACTAAGAAATAAATAGTTATTAATTATGAAAAGTTTCGGATTATTACATACAAATGTTGCTTTAACAACAAATTTACAGATAATGGTTTCTCCAGATGGTCACCTATATATGGAAAGTATAGATTCTAATGAAGAAATGTCTTCAGATAGGTTTAAAAAGGTTGAATTTAGAAAAGATGCAAATTTTGATAAATTAATACCCACATTTTATGAAGATTTACCAGCTAACTATGCTTTTGAAATAAGATATGATGAGGATAATGATGATATGTTTGATAGTTACTCTAAACAGTTTGATGATCTTTACCAAATGGGGTGTAGTAATGTCGATAATGTAAATTATAATGAAGAATTTTCATGCTTTGCTCCATTACATTTTGAGAAAAATAGTTTCCCTAAAGGTTTTATGATATTTAGAGCTGATGGTCCAGGATTAATAGAAATAACAAATGGTAATTTCAGAGAACAAATATTAAATAAACTGAAATGTATTCAATATTTTAATATGGATGGAGAATCACCCTTGGGTGAATGGATTAAAAACTCATTTAAAGAAGAAAAGGAATTTCCTGATTTTAAATTTAGTTTAGATGTTAGAAGTGATGAGTTTTCAGAATGGTCAGGGATAGACTATCTAACAGGTGGATATACAACAAAATCTTTATTTATGAAAGATTTGTTAGAAACAGAAAACACTTTCTTTGACTTAGAAAAAACTTTAACATCAGGATATCAAGAAAATAAAATAGTTTACCCAAATATAGTTAACTTCAATTTTCTATTTGATGATACACCAGCTACTAAAAAAACACTTAGGAAATGGTCAATAAATAGGTATTATGGGTTTTATATAGATATCTTAGAGAATGTTAAAAACATAACTCCATATTCACCATTTGAATTATACAGTGATGTTAAAATATTGGATAATATAATCATATCTTCACAAGTAGATCCGTTTGTTAGAGGATATAAAGATACTAAAACCTTTGTTGAATATAAAGGTGGATTCTACCAAGTTAGAATAGATAATTTAGGTAGGTATAAAATAATATCACCATTTGATTTAAGTGGTGAAGAAGGTTTGTTAAATAAAGAAGTCATTTCAATAAATGAGAATAATGAGATTTCTTATGATCCTAAATTTAATACTACTAATTTTGAAATAGATTCATTTGATACGGCTGATGTTTGGGTTATACGAGTTGATGATAAATTCCATAGAATAGTTAAAGATGGTAATAAATATTCTATATTAACAGATTATGGGTTTTCTATAAATAATAACAAACTAGAGTATTGGATAAATGAAACAGATGAATCTTTTAAAACCACTATTGACTTAAATAAAGTTGATGAAAATAACCCACCTATGAATTTCAATATTTATAGATTGAATTTTAGTGATATTAAAGATTTTGATAGCGAATTGATAGAAACTGGATTTAATAGGTATGAATATGAAAAAAAGGATGTTATATCAAGTACATTAGAACCAAAATCATTTAAAATAAAACCATCTGAAAGTGATATAAATATAGAATTTAATGAATATATTTATGGTAATGAGCTTGTTAATATACCTACAAGTTCAGAATATATAGGTAATTCAGAGTTATTTGAAATAAATAACCCTAATAATACAGAAATATCTGATCTATCAAATATATGGAGAAAGAATCCAATATTTACCAAGTGGGGATATCAAGGATCATTAAACAATAGTGATTACCCATATAGGTTTAATAATTCGTTTTATGGGGAGAATTTAAATAAAAGCACAAATGTATATGAACAATACCCTTCAAGAATTGAAAGAAATTTAGATTATTTCTACACAATAAATCCTGATAGTAATGACTATATTGATCACACATTACACATATCAGAGGTAGGTATAAATGGTGATATTGATACTGATTTTGACTTTGGTATAGATAAATACTTAAATGTTGGTACAGTTAGTTGTGGAACTATTAGTACTACATATAGTAATGATTATTTTAGTTACATTTTCTCTAAAAAGGAGAAATTAGATAATGGAGATCTTGTTAGAAATACTAATAAATATTCATATATTTTAAAAGGAGATGATGATATACCTAACATGACATTATTTAGAGGCATTAACTTTAAAATGTATAAAGTTGATAAGGTTAATACTAGTGTATCTCAAACAGGTAATAAAAGTATAGATGATATCTCAATTTTAACATCTAATATGTTCGAAAATTGGAAGTTCTCTATAATATTATCTGATCTTAAATTTAACATTGATGATGATTTCACACCAATATCAAATACCTCATCTCAATGGGATATAATTGACACTTGGAAAACTAGCGAATCTTATGATGAGAATAGTCTTGTATTATATCAAGATGTTGTTTATATTTCTTCTACAAGTTCGGTTATTGAATCCACTATTAATAATCCAGGTAATTCTCCTGATTGGTCATTATACACTGGCGATACCCCATTTTGGAATCCGACTAATACATATACAAATGATTGGGTGAGTATGTATGGTGAATATTATACTCATAATAATGGCAGTACTAGTTCAACAAATTTTTATAACCCATCATCTACATATTCAGAATTTGATCATGTTATTTATAATAATAAATATTATGAATCATCAAGTAATAGTAATGATTCTATTCCTAAATCAAATAATTGGATTGAAATTGATGAATCAACAGCTCAGCCTTTATGGAATATTGTTAATCTTTGGTCATCCAATATAACATACCCTGTTAATAACTATGTTTATTATAAGGGAACAGTTTATAGGAATTTAATCCCATCTAACTTAGATAATATACCTGATGAATCAACATCACAATGGGAAAGGAAACATTCATTCATACCAGAGAAAGATAGAGTTTATGGAACATCTAAAAATAATAATAATGTTATATTAATGAATAATAAATATTATTTAACCATACAAGAAGGTAACACATTAAATAATGGAATAAATATCTATGTAAATAAAAAATGGAATAATATTCTGATTCAAATTTATATAGATGATAATACGGTTGGTAATATTAAAAATGCTAACAGGGATGAATTATATGATAATATTAGTGAGAAAATAACAGCCTATAATTTCATAGGTAGTTTAAATGATATTAGTGAAAAGAATGGGTTTCTAAATTACTTAAATTATTATATTATTGAAGAGGATTTAACATACAAAAAATATAATTTGAATAATATAGAAGAACTTCCGTATGTAATTTCAGCAGAAGATCCTGATAGTTTTGATTGTCTTATGGGGTCACTTAAAAGATCTACTATAAGATTAAGTGAGAATATATTAAAACCACAATTAAAATTAAAAAATAATGAAATTAATAATATTGGTGAATTGAACTATTATAATAATGAAGCTATATCAACATCTATTCGACAAGTAACTGATGATGAGAAAGATAATTTAACAACTAAAATTGCTCTATATAGGTTCAATGGTAATTATTCCCCTATTTTTAAAGAAATAGAAATATTTAAAAGACCGACATTATGTTGTGAAATTAATGGTAATTATATATTTGATGAGGAACTAAGTTATTTTGGTATTATCAAAGAAAAAATTATTTCTAAAGTAAATTTAAGGGATAATGTTTTAAAGTTAAAGGATAAAAAATCCACAAGATCTATATACCCAAAGTTGGATGAATTTGGATACTATGTTACTGAACATAATATTTTTAAATCTACATGGGATGAAAAGTTCTATACTCGTGTTGAGAAAAAATAATAATAATAATATATTATGAAAAAGAGTTATATATCACCAGAATTTAAATATTCTAAAGTTGAGGGTTCTTTCAATATGTCTGAGCAAAAAAGTTTTTTTGGTTCTAAAATGCTAGATATAGAAGATAGTATTAGTATTGAAGATACGGATATAATCTATTACCAAAATGATAATAGGGAACAAATAAACGAAACTCAGGAGGAACTATTAGACCCATATACATATTCACCAAGTGATGATAAGGAAGTCAACCACACGTTAATATATGATAAATCACAAACTGAATTTGATAAAATAAATAATACTAAGTGGATTTTAGATATAAATTTGAGGGAAATTTTAAAAAATTACATTTTCATTCAATTAAAAAGGTCTAGAGCTTTTGAGGGTATTTTGAATGTTAAGACAAGGGATAGTAGTGTAAACCAATCAATCTATGATTATATAGTTAGTAATTTATTAGATCGGTATAAATTTAATAAGATAGATTTATTCATTAAATATAAATCTCTTTTAGATGATAATAACCTACAACCAAATATAGAAGATAGTAGTAATATAAATTACGATTCTAATATTTCTGATGTAAGTAATATAGAAAATAAGGTTGAGTATAATTTAGACTATGATGAGAAGTTTTTAAAGGTAAATTTTAAACAAAGTAAGGTGAGATCAGAATTCAAATTCAATTATTACTTCAATATTAAATTCAAAAAAGCTTAGGAAAGGTTATCTATCTGAATATATAATGTATGGAAAATAATAATGAGAAACTTTATCAAAATTTGGTCATACTTTTAAAAATATTCAGAAATAGACCAAACCATCTTGCTAAATATCTAATTGATAATTTAGCATTTAATGATAATTTTATAGAAAGTATTATAAAATCAGAAAAATTAAATAAGATAGATCCTAATGAACCATATAGTTATTTTTCTGATTCAGTGAAAATAGAAACCCCATATTTCTCAAATTATGAGGAAATGAATGATTATTATAACAATATGATGATCCAAGATTTAAAACATCTACAAGATCCCAAGAAAGTTAATGAAGAAATCAACAAAAAACTCAGTGATAGTATTGAGAATGAAAATTTCGAAGAATCTGCAAGAATAAGGGATTATATGAAAAGAAACAAAATAAAAAGAATTATTTAACAAAATTGTTAATTTTATTTAAATTTTTTAAAACTTACTTATAAAATCCACTTATAATAAGGAGTAACTTTAAAAATTAAAAGAATGACAGAAAAAAAAGAAACAGTTGAGATCGGAGATCCATCATTAGCCTATTTATTTGATGATGATAGTACAGACCACTCACAAAGATTACAAAAAGGACTATTACCATCTGGAGTCACAGATGAAGAAAAGGAAATGTATAGGAGCTATGATATGAAGACTCCTGTACCAGGAAAAACTATTGAAGCAACTTTAATAGGAGAATCTGATAGTGACTTCTTATTTGATGCTAATTGTAAGGATTATATAAGAGTAAGTAAAAACACTACTGAGTTTGCTTTCCTTGAGGGACATAAATATGGGGATATGTTTGAGGTAGCTATAATGAGTGTCTATAATGACCCATTTTGGATCAAAGGATCGATAGCAGCTTTATATGAAGCTCAAGTACATGAGGAACTTAAATCATTAGACTCCGAACAATATATAGATTCATATGTTAAAGAAATGACTCCAGCGGGATATAATATGACAATAACTCATAACCATATAACATTAGAAGCATTTATGCCACATACACTTGCAGGTATAAATAAATTACATGATAATGCTAGAAAATTACTTGTGGGTCAAAGTCTAAAAGTTATGATAGAATCATACGCAGGTGATAAAGGAACATATATTATATCTAGACGTAAATACCTTAAATCACTAAAACCAAAAGAAATAAAGAAGTTAAATTCAGAAGATGTTTATACAGGTCATGTAACTGGAACAACACCATTTGGTGTCTTTGTAGAGTTTAATGAATGTTTAACTGGAATGATACATAAATCTAATATCCATCCTGAATGGCAAGATAAGATACAGTCAATAGACGCAGGAACAGAAATTGATTTCTATGTAAAAGAAATAATCAAGGATTCTAAAATTATCTTAACACAGATTCAAAAGGAATCTTTATGGGATGATATCTCAGTAGGTGATATCATAGAAGGTGTTGTGAGAGATCATAAAAATTTCGGAGTTCTAGTTAATCTAGATGAAGAAACAGTAGGTCTTATACACACATCCGAAAAGGAGAAAATGAATAATGTAGATTATGACAGAGGTAGTGAAATTTTAGTTAAAGTATTAGCTGTTGATAGAATGAATCGTAAGATATTCTTGAAACCTACCACTTTAAGTACTTAAACATTAATTTCATTTCAACAAAAAAGGGAATTCATTTATTTGGATTCCCTTTTTTATTTTATGATTTTTTATGATGCGCAATCGGAATAAAATGCTTATATTTGAATAGATATAAAATTAAGAACTCACTAAAAAACACAAAAAATATGTTATTCAGAAAAATTAAATCACTTTTATTATTAGTAATTTTCACTTTACTTTCTATTATGGCTTTCACTCAAGTTGATCAAACCCACGAAAGAAAGGTTAAGAACGGTGAAGAGTTTATCGTTTTCACTTTTGAAAATACAACAGATGGATATGTCCAAAAAGATGTTACTATTTCTTATATGTATTATGATGGTAAATATTACCACCCATATAAGAAAGTCTTTAGTCTAAGTATGTCTCCAAATGAGGTTTATAAAGGAACATTATCTTATACTACACGAGATAATAATATGATAATTAAAGTTAAAACTGATAGATTAAACCTTGAAAGGTTTGATGTTGAATTCGATTAATATCCCATTTTATAATAAAATATCAAAAAAGTCCTAATTCAAATAAGGACTTTTTTTATTTCAGAAAGTTTTTATTTTTAATATTTTTTTACTTTATGTTAAACTTTTAGTATATTAGGTGTATATAACAATTGAATTAAATTATAATTAATAACTAAAAATGTATTTATGAATAGTATTAAAGTAACACAAGATGATGTACAAAATGATTACCCAGAGTTGTATGATGATTTTATTTCTGATTTAAGAGATTCAAAATCTATATCTAGAAATAGAGATGAGGAAAAGATAAATTGGTTTTACTCTTGGGGGAATTTTGTCAAAAAAACTAATGGTCATGATGAACAGGTATTAAGGGAACTTAAAAACCAGGAAAGTCTTGAAATGGGATTCTCCGACAGACTTGATTTCGAATTATCAAAAACCAGAGTTAATGTGACTATGAGGGCTAATAATTATACTCGTGGAGATAGAGCAAAGAAAAGACTTAACCTTCCTCAACGGATAATCCAAATAGTTGGTGAAGAGGTTAAAGTTAAAATGCTTGTAGAACAACATCAGTTAGAAAACCAAGAGGTTATAGACACTATACCACCTATTAACACAGATATAATTTCTTTGAAGTACTTAAAAATGGTATTAGGTGAAGATCACCCACATGCACAAGAAGAAAACTCTGAGGGTATAGGAGAAATTGATTACGATACAGAAGAAGAAGAAATATTGGATGTTGATATTATCTTAGAAAAGATAACATCAGAAGGTATGGAGGCTTTAAGTGATAAGGAATTGAAATTTTTAGAGAGTCAATAAAAATCTATCTAACATAATAAAAAACTCGGTCAATTTTTATTAACCGAGTTTTTTATTATATTTATGTTAAATAAAATTTATGGCAAGTTTAAAACATCATATTATTTTCCATAACTACTATAGTAGTTTAAATGATATCTTAGAAGAAAAGATACATAAAATTAGATTCTCTACTCTTTGTAAATTATATACCGATGAGGTTAGTGGATCTGAATCTAAAATGAGTGTTGTTGAATATAGACTAAGGATGCGTAAATTGGAAATTGAAGAAGAAATGGAATATCATGAAGAAATGTTCATTGATAATTTTGAAAGTGGTGAGGGAGAAGGATATAAAGAATATTCCAAAAAAGATATAATGGATTATGTTAAAATTTTCAAAGAGAAAGTATCATCTAAAATATATAACCATAATTATAAAATAAAGAATTAATTTATGAAAATAAAAACCAAAATACTAGGGCTATCTTATACAGGTAATCATCACACTGTTGTTTTAGAAGACTTAACAAATAATAAAATAAAATTACCCATTATCATTACAGATGATGCTGCTATTGAGATAGCAGCAATATCAAGTGAGAGTGGTGATGCATCTTTAATAGAAAAGTTTATAAGAGCATCTGAGGTTGATGTTAAAGAAATCTATATAAATGAATTAAATACTGGGGTATTTAATGTTAAAGTGACATTAGATACTGATAATAGTTTCATGTCTTCTGTTTCAGAATCACTTATCATGGCTTACTCTTCAAAATGTGAAATTTATGTTTCTGATGAAATAATGAAATCCAGTGGAGTTAAATTAAATGATGATGAGACTGTAGATTATACAGAAATAGAATATGGTGATGAAGAGGGTGAGACTGAGTTAACCACTTTAGATGAATTAAAACTGGATTTAGAGATAGCTATTGAGGAAGAAAATTATGAATCAGCAGCAGAACTACAAAAGAAAATTAACAAAAGAGAAAACAATACTAAATAATATTAAAAGTTAGAAGGATGTTAAGAATGGATGTTAAACAATTTTTTGAATCACAAAATGTAAAAATTGAGGATAATACCTTTGTTATGTGTGCTTGTGATACTTATACACGTACCTTTGAAAAGGGTAAATTCTATCCTATAATAAAGGATTGTGTGCGGAGTGATAAAAGGGTAAATGTATATTCAATGCCTAAATTTTTAATGAATAAAACATTTATCCCATTACAAGGAACTCCTGATGATTTAACGTTAAGAGATAGATTAATGATTTTAATTAGAGTAGGATCATAACAATGAAATTAATTACAACTTCTTCATGTCAAAATTCTACATTTGGTATTTTAATACCAACAAATACATATCCACATTGTATTCTTTTACCAAATAATAACAATATCCCAAACTATTCAGTAATGGTTCTCAATAGAATATTGGATGGTTGGATAAAAAAGAAAGTTAAATTAGTTTATTCAACAAAAAAAGTATCCATTGATAGTTCTTTCATACTTTCCAAAATGGGTAAGATTATCATACATCATAAATTCGAAGATGAGGTTGTAATTGTATCAGAAGACTCATATCAAAAATGTAGTTTTAGTGATTTTAAATCACATTATGATAATAATAGTGATCAATACCAACACAATATTAAGTTAACTAATTAAACATAAATATCATAATATACTATAATGTGTATGGAACAAGAAACTTATTATCTAATATCCTTAGTTGAACAATTAACTAATACTCCTGAATCAGGTATGGGATATCAAACTAAATAAATACTAATATATATATGAGCAGAAAGAATAATTTAGAAAAAAATATTATTGTTTTAACAAACAAACTCCGTAATGAAAAACCTGCGGTGTATGAACACTTGACTGAAAGTCCCCTAACGATCCCTGATAGGGAAAATGAAGAGGGATTTATCATATTACTAGAAAAATACGAAAAATACCTAAAAAATTTATTAGAAGTTAGAGAAATAAAGTCATAAAATATATGATAACTAAATTAAAGAAATATTTAGAAGATAATTTACCGAATAAAACATTTGAATATAAAAGTTCAGGTAATATGATTACTATATACATAAATGGTAAATTATGTACAGATGATTATTCTTTAAGTATTAAAATGATAGAAGATGGATTTGATTTAACTAATATACAGATTCATTATCCAGAAGTAATTATATCCACGACCTTTGCGCACGATTGTAGGTGATGAAAAATATAATGTAAACGATAATATCTATCCATATAAAGATAAAATTGAATTTTTCACAATTCATGTCAAGAATCGAAAAAAATTTCGATAAGAACCCTTTAAAATTATTTTTTAAAAGTTATTGGATAATTTAATTTTTTAGCCTATATTTACACTATTATGTACGCACTAGGAGATTTACACAGAAATATTCATCATATGAAATTAGATATTGAAAGAAAAAAAATATCTGATACTTCTATATTTCAAGTTGGTGACTTTGAAGTAGGGTTTATTAATCCTAAAAAAGAAGAAAAAAGGCTCCAAGATATAAATGATTTCCTTAAAGAGAAGAATATTATAATGTATGTTATAAGGGGTAATCATGATAACCCTAGTTATTTTAAAGGTGATCACATTTTCAGTAATTTACAATTTTTACCAGACTATTCTATAATAGAAACAAAATATGATAAAGTTTTATGTGTAGGAGGAGCTATAAGTCCTGATCGGAAATATAGGAAAATGGAAAGTGATATGTTATCTAGAATGGGTCAGTTACCAAATTGGTGGAATGATGAGGGGTTTATATTGAATGAAAACATAATTAAAGATATTAAAGGTATTGATGTTGTAATTACTCACACTGCTCCAAGTTACTGTAAACCCAATGGATCATTTCCAGAAATAATGGAACAATATTTCAAAAGTGATCCTGATTTAAAAGAAGATATACTATCAGAAAGGGCTGATATATCTAAACTATTCCATATATTAAGTAAGAATAATACTATTAAATATCATGTCCATGGGCATTTCCATAGATATGATATAACTGATAATTTATATACTCAACATATAAGCTTGGGTAAAAACGAATTTTATGAGATCAATTAAATAAAAATAATAAAAAATTTGGAGTATATCAAAACATTGCATATATTTGTTGATATACAATAAAAGGAATAATAACAATTTAATATATAATAAAATGAAAACTATTAACACACATACACATCCAAGAAACCCGAGAAGCTCGGCTGGGTCTGTAATGTCTATAGTTTTCTAACTAATTTAATTAAGTAAAAAACTATAAATAGTAAAACCCCAGTCAAGTAATTGACTGGGGTTTTTTTGTTTAAAATAACGGGTAGTAGAGGAGCGGTTTATCTCGATACATTTGGAATGTATAGCACGTTGGTTCGAATCCAACCTACCCGACAAATAAGAATAAATAGCGAGTAAGTTGTAAGGGTTTGCATAGGGTGTTTGGATCACTCAGGATACAGTTCGAGTCTGTTACTTGCTATAAGTGAAGAATAAAAAATGGTGTATGTGGGGAAATGGTAACCCGCCATTCTGTGAAAATGGAGATAGCCGGATCGATACCGGTCATACGCCCAAATAAGTTAAGGGGAATGATCTTTAACAATAAAATAAATAAATAAGATAATGGAATTTAAAAAAGGACAAATATTCACAACTAAGAAAGGAAAAAAGCTGGAGATCATGGATGTCTGTAATGGATCAGTTAAAGTTAAAAGGTATGTCCATAGAGACTCTAAAAACTGCAAGTCATATGGATGGGAACATAATAAAATGTCATTCATGGGATATGAAATGATTGATGGTAAGTTTGGTCTTATCTCTATGATTCAAAATGAGGGGTGGAGTTTAAAAAAAGGTATTTCTGCTACCATAAGTAAATAAAATTAAGAATTGAATTTTTTAATCCTGATATTCAATTCTTTTTTACCTTTTATAACTCTATGGTATTTACCTTTTGGTATAAAAAATTTACCCTCTAATTTTATCGGTAGTTCATCATCTATTTGGAAAAGCCAATCTGAATCATTTAATACCTCAATTATTCTATCTTCATTATCTCTATGCCAAACCAATTCACTATTATCTAAATCAGAAGAGAATGTTCTATAATAATAACTACCATCAAACGATTCATTATAGGGTTTAGTGGAAATATCATTTTCTTCTTTCCATTTGTTAAATTCTTCAAAGTTATAGACACCTTTTTTATTATCAAATCCACATTTATGGCATAGATAAACGTGGTTATCATCTGGTTCTTTGTCACAAGACCAATTACATTTTTTACACTTTATATCTTTCATATTTATATCTTTCATATTTATATTACCACCATTGTCCGCTTCCTGATAATCCTAATGATTTAGCATACCTTGGTAATCTACATGACCAATACCCAGCTTTACATTTATCGTTATGTCTTCCTTTACTACAACCATGTCTACTATCGTAATTACGCTTTTTATCAGAATCATTTATCTTAGCTTTAAGACCACCAGAACCAAATCTAACTATCTTTATACCACTTGGGTTACTTTTAGTCTTAGAATTACACCCAGATACATATACTTTATATACTTTACCTCCAGAGGAGTCTCTGAAAGGTTTACTAGTTTTCACTTCTCTACCTTTATATTTACTTTCATTAATAGATTCATCAATCATAGGTATATCAAGCCAAACTTCTTCACCTTCGAATATTAATTTTTTACCAATATCGGTCTTTATTAATTCTTTATCTATTTCTGAAAGTTTGATTTGAGAATTCTCATATAGATATCTAGCTTCATTTATTGTATTAAAAAACCCTTCAGATCCATATCTAAAAATACTTTCCAATAAAGGTATCTCATTTTCTATATGGTATGATAGTCCCTCTGATATATTTTCAGTGGTTTCATCATATTCACTATACTTTATTTTAGATTTATTGTTATTATCGGAGCAATCCTTACAACATTCATCTTTTTTTATATAATCTTCAAACTTCTTAATCATTTAATTATTTTCTTGATTTTTTTCTATCACTTTCTGAAACTTTCCCTTTCTTAGTATTTGGGATAAATTTCTTACCTTTTTTACCACCTTCTTTTTTCTTTTTAGCAGTTGCTGCTCTTTCTGATTTAGACATGCTCTTAGCTTTACTTTTTGGTAAACATCGAGTAGGAGCATCTTTATCTTTCATAGTACCACAGTCTCCAGTTATATTACCTTTGGTATCAATTCTAACCCACTCTTCTTTATGCCAATCTCTTAAATCCTCATTTACTTTTTTCCAACTACCTCCCCAACTTTTATACATTTTAGCGGCAAAGGAGTTAGCATATGCACTTGGGTATTCATCAAATCCTTTACCTCCATTTGGACTATCGATTTTCTTACCATCAACTCTAACAGATGCTGATCCACCATGTTTAGTACCTTTTGTTAATCTAAGTGCTTTATCCCACAATTTTTTATCTGTTGGTTTATTCTTAGATTCGGAAATAAATTCATTATTATCTAATTCTTTTATATAACTTTCGAATTTTTTAATTTCTTCCGTATTGTGATCTATATCATTCTCATCTAAGAATTTCTTAGCTTGTCTGATATTTTCGAATATTTCATATCTTTGGATATACATACCTTATATATTAAATTAATTAACTAAACCACACTTTGAGCGGTTATTTAAACGAATATAGTTCCGTATATTTGTTTAACAATTAATATCCATCAAAAAATAAAACATATGAAAGAATTCACATTAGAGGTTATAAAAAATATCACCAAAAAAGTATTAGAATTAGATCCAGGACAAGAGAGATCTCCACTTAGGAGCATTAGAAGTGATACTTATAATAGAGGGTAAAATAGAATTGGGTGGGAAATTACCTAAACAGAATATCACATATACTGAACGTAAATTTATGGGTTTATTTGGAAATAAAATCCATAAAACTAAAAAAGAAACTTATATGGATTTGATATTAAGAATGATAAGTGAATTAATTGACGAATTAGAAAAATAAAAAATTATGAAAAATACTTGTGAAAATATAGAATGTGTTAACGGTTACATACAATGTGAATGTTGTAATGGGACTAACTTGGATGATAATGATGAGATCTGTGATTATTGCTTTGATGGGTCAGTAGAATGTGAATGTAATCCGGATAATATTAAGAATAAATGATTTTCATTTATAAATTCTTTTTTATTGATGTATTAAAACTAAGTAACCAGATTCAATTATAATACCTATGATTAATATTAATGAAATACACTTAGGAGATACTATTAAGATAATGGAAGGTATAGATGATAAGTCTATTCAACTTATTTTTACATCACCACCTTATAGAGCATCTGTTAGAAATGATAGACACAAGTATCCAGGCGGGAGAGAGTATGTAGAAGACAACCAAAAAGAAGAAGATTATATTGAATGGATAATCAGTATATTTAAACAATATGAAAGGGTATTAAAGGATGATGGTGTCATTGCTTTCAATTTATCATATACAACATTCTCACCATCTCTTCCGTATATGTTAATTTCAGAAATATTCAAAAGGACAGGATTTAAAATTGTAGATACGTTGGCTTGGAAAAAGAAGTCATGTGTCCCACTTACCGGTAAAAATAGGCTATCTAGAATCTGTGAATTTGTTTATATTTTTGTAAAAGAAGAAAGTATTAAAGATTTCAGTGATAATAAAGTTGTTAAAAGTATAAGTGATACTGGACAAAAATATTTCACAGCTTATTATAATTTCATAGAAGCTAAAAATAATGATGGTAAAGTTAAGGGACATGATGCTACATTTTCTTCTGAATTATCAGAATTCTTCATTGACTTATATTCAAAACCTGGCGAATTAGTATTAGATAATTTTATGGGAACTGGAACAACTGCAATATCATGTAAAAACCTTAAACGGGATTATATTGGTATAGAATTAGTCCCACAATATTTTAATCACTCATTAGAAAGAATAGAAAACCATAAAATACCATTTGAATTAGATGTAACTATTTTTGATAAAGACACACAGTTAAAAACCAAACAACCCATTTATCATAAAAATTTACCTGATATTGGAGGTGATTGGCTAATAAATGGTAGGAAAAAGGAAGTGGTAGATTTGAAAGAAAGGAAAGTTGATGGTAAAAGAGTATATGCTATTGTTGTTGAGTCAAAATTATTAGATGATAAGACAAAAGATAAACATAATAAGTATTATCAATATTATAATCAATGGACTGATCATAGAAATATAAGTGATGAAGAAAAAGAGTTTGCTAAAAGTGATTTACATACATTTAATAAATTTATGAAACGGTGTAAAAGTGATAAGGAGCATTGGGAAAGAATACTTAATTTATTTAACAGTTAGATGTTTAGTTTTTTGTAATTTTCTGTCCATACCACAAATATATCATTATCAGTATTTTTCCAAGATGGATCTATGTGAATTCTACTTCGTTTTTCTATATCTACATCTTCCCATTTTTCGGATTCATCTTTGTAGGTAAAATATAATGGATATTCTATACTTTTGATATTACTCATCCTTTTATTGTATTCGAAATTTAATTTATTTTTATATGAAAAAGATTCATCCCTTAAATATTTATAAGATTTTACCTTATTAACTCCAAGTAATTCAGATATATCGGATATGACTTTAGATAACAAAACTGGTTTATCCATTTCATACTTAGTAGTAATCATTTTCTTTATCTTTTTGAAATCATTCTCTAAATTAACTTTTCTGATATTTTTCGGGTCTGGTTTTGTATCTGTTTCCATATCTATAATATTATCAGAATAACCAATATCAAAATATACAAGAGTACCATTCTTTCTTTCACCTAGGTTACTACTATGAGCATCTTTGAAAGATATTCCTAATTTTTCACCCTCCCTTATAAATTCATCTCTTTGGTATTTTATCATATTATCAAAATAAGGAATGATAGTATTTTCAAATTCTTCTTTAGTTACACCAAAATCACTAGGATATTCTATCCTTTTTGTTATCCATTTCATTATATCTTCAACATCTACATATTTATTGAAAAATTGCTTTGAATAGACATCCCATATTTGTTCTTTCCATCCCTGTAATGGTTTTATATAATCCATTAGAATGAAATAAACTCTTACTTTTGGGAAGGAGTATTTATATCTTAGATCTTGTGGGCTCATTTCTTCAAATTCTTTACCATCAAGTGATAATGAGAAAACATCATAATAATTTAAAAAGTGTTTGAATTTTTTATCTTTTAATAGAAGAACATTTTTAGCTTCGTTTTGATCAGTTGTTACTTTTATTACTTTATTACTCTTTGTTAAATAAGCAATACCAAATGAACCCATACCTAACCTTTTTATAATTTTAGTATTTAACTTATCTCCCACTCTATCTATATAAAGATCAGCAAAATCTTCAATATCCTGAGAAGGCATTCTCCTTTGTTTGTATTCTAGAATAAAATCATTATATTTAAGCATGTAAACTATATATTAAAACATAAAAATTATAATGGATATTATATTTATAAATACGGAAATTTTATTCAATTTAGATAGGAAGGTTAAGTTAGACACTTTAATAAATATAAATTTATTAAAGTATCATACAAAGTGTAAATTTGTTTTAACCGATACTACTGAATATAAATTCTATACATTAGAAGATAAGCTAAGTTTAAATGGGATACCAATTAGACCAATTGATATCATACCAAAATTAAAAGCTGAAAAGGGTCATAGGATAAACATATGGCTTCAGACTAATAGATGTGATAATTTTGTAATTTTGGATAGTGATATAGGTGATATAGAGAATTGGTATGATAATGTAGTAAAAGTAGATAATACTGAAGGGTTTACTGAGATTAAGAGAAAAATAACACAATCCTTTTTAGGGAAATTATAGATATGATAAAAGAATTTAAAGATGAGTACCATTGGCTTTCGAATTTCTTCGATTGTGAATTAGAATATGAAGGTATATCATATCCTACTGTTGAGCACTTCTATGTATCTATGAAAACTACTGATATTGAGTTAAGACAAACTATTTCAAAAATAGAAACTCCTGGTAAAGCTAAAAGGTTTGGTCAAAAAGAAATCGATATAAGAGATGATTGGGATGATATTAAAATTTCAATTATGCAATATGGATTAAATGTAAAATTCAACAAACCATATTTTAAAGAATTATTATTAAGTACTGGTGATCAGAAAATAATTGAGGGTAACTTATGGCATGATAATTTTTATGGTTCATGTCATTGTGATGAATGTGGTGATAAGGGAAGAAATATTTTAGGTAAAATGATTATGGAGTTAAGAACAGATAAATAAAGCATATTAATTTTGATTATAAATAAATATATCATATATTTATAGTCATAATTGAAAAATACACTAAAAAAATAAAAATGGGTGAACTAAATATTAAAAATACATTCTTGCAATTAACAGATCATTTATATCCTCATGGTAGTAAAGGATCTGATAAAGATAGAGTGAAAGACTTTGAGAAAAGATCTACTAAAATATATGATATACTCCCTCCAGATCTAATAAAGGATGAGTATGGTAATCTCTATAAGGTTGTAGGGGATGGGACAAGTACAGTTATGTTTACATCACACCTTGATACAGCCACCCAAGCTGACGGTCCAGTAAAACACGTAATAGAAGATGGTTTTATAAAAACAGATGGATCTACAATATTAGGAGCTGATGATAAAGCGGGTACTGTGATTATGATGTATATGATGGAAAAGAAAGTTCCAGGCTTATATTACTTTTTCTTAGGAGAAGAAGTAGGGTGTCTTGGTTCTAAATGGTTAGCTAAAAGGTTAGAAGATGATAAATGGATTGAAAATGATCTATATAAAAACATAAATAAGGTTATCTCATTTGATAGAAAGGGATACAAATCCGTTATATCTTACCAAAACACTAGATCTGCATCAGATAAATTCTGTGATGAATTAGCTAAGAGATTGAATAAGTTGGATGATACATTTGAATATGAAACAGACCCAACAGGTATGTATACAGATTCAGCGAGGGTTTCTCATATCTATCCAGAATGTACTAATTTAAGTGTTGGTTATTTTGGTCAACATACCAAAAAGGAAAAACAACACTTAGGATTTTTAGAAAAAATATCTAAAGCTGCAGTTGAATTAGATTGGGAAACATTACCAGTTGAAAGAAACCCAAAAACAGACAACAAAAGAAAACCATATAAAAACTATAACAATTATAATGGTGATAACTATGGTGATAACTATGGTG
>Ga0136558_1000450_pt1 | contig 23256 bp, 22 predicted proteins | sample AntRauTorckE6833_FD_101391 | JGI IMG/M metagenome (GOLD analysis project Ga0136558, IMG submission 101391) | Saline lake microbial communities from Rauer Islands, Antarctica - Metagenome Torckler E6 #833 | ecosystem: Environmental > Aquatic > Non-marine Saline and Alkaline > Saline | place...
TAACCCGTTAATCACTTCTTGCATTGATAAAGAGAATTGCTGAAGCGCAGTTTGGTCGAGCACTACGTGCACTTCTCGTGGTTGTATTCCGGTACGCTTCACTTCTGACACCCCAGAAATAGTACTAAGAGCTTCTTCAATTTGATCGGCAATGGTAATAAACTCCCGGTCGGTTCGGTCGCCGGCTACAGCAAAGGTAAAGATTGGTTGGTCGACAAAATCTACTTGTGTTACCACTGGATCTTCCGCTGTTTCTGGTAACTGACCTTGAATTCGTTCAATCTCATCTCGCAATGATTGAATTGAGTCATCGACATCAGCATTAGTGGTGAACTCCACCGTTACGGTAGAAATACCCTCTCGGGAAACCGAGCTGATACTAGAAACGTCATCAAGGCTACCGTCTAAGCCACTCTCTAGTTCATTAGTAACTAGCGACTCAACATCCAAAGCGGCTGCACCCGGTAATACGGTGGTTACAATTCCTAACGGAATCTCCACACTCGGTGCAGATTCTTTAGGAATTTGCGTAGCTGAGTAAATACCCAAACTCACCAATGCCACCATTAATAGGTAACTAAAACGACTGTGTTTGATAAAAAAGTCCAACATAATTAGTTACTTTCAACTGTTACCATATCACCAGCTTGTTTTCCACGTACGTCACGAACGAGGAGAGTGCTGGAACTAATACCAGACACTACGTTTATGGTATTGCCGACAGTGTCACCCAAAATGACAGGTGTGGCGTAGAGGACACCTTCAGTATCAACTTGCAAGACAGCAGTTTCTTTTCCGGTAAAACGGATTGCTGTAATTGGAATTTGTAAAGGGGTATCTTTTATTGTTGTGCTAGTTTCAGAACCTTGGGTTTCAAATGTTACTTCAACAGTACTTCCGATGGTAAAGGTTGCTTCACTGGTACTGATAGTTACCCTAATCTTGCCACTCGCTCGGTCTGCAGCTGGAGCGATAGAGGTAATAGTGCCAGTGTATTCAGTGCCAATTTTTACTTCGTTACCGGTTTGAATTCGCTCCCGTTCGTTAGTAGAAACGTAGGTTGTGATTTCAAGGGCGTTTTGGTTGGTAATCTCTGCAATGGTGGTGCCGCCAGGAATAAATTGCCCGAGCGTAAGGTCAAGGGCATCAACGGTACCAGCAATCGGTGCACGTAAATACGTGTTAGCTAATCGTGACTCAGCACTACGTAAACTAGCTCTGGCTTGATCAATCTGGGCTTGTGCCGAAGACAGCTCACTGTTGGTACCACTGATAGTGGCTTGGGCCACTTGGTCACGAGCGTTGTTGATTTGGGTTAGGGCGCCTTGTTGACCATTCTTGTTACTGAGTAGTCCATCACGGGTTTGTGTCAATTGGCTTTGTAGAGAACGTAGTTCAGCGTTGCTGTAGTTACCACCACCTGACTCATTATTAAGAGCTGTAATTAAGGTATTTACTAGTGTAAGCACCTGTGTTGTATAGGTCTGGCTAGTCTTTAAAGCACTTACTACGTTTGTAGCGTCTTGGAGAGGCTGGTTGGTAAGCGATTCCCAGTCCATCAACAGTTGGCGCAGAGCCATTCGTTGTTCATTAAGAGAACGTACTAATGCACCACGCCCCACTCGAGCGCCAATCGCACCGTTTTCTGGGTTACTGAAAAATTGGTCAATATCATTCAGCACCACTCGTTGGGCGAGGCTGTAGCTGCTGCTGACAGACGTGCGACCACTGACTGTGGCTTGCTCAAGAGCTGATTCTGCACTCGCAGTACCGACGTTGCTTTGGGCTGCGCCTGCTTCAGCTGCTCGTAGAGCGGCCTTGGCTTGAGCGACGGCTGCTTGTTCAGAATCATTTTTTAAAGTGGCTACCAGTGTGCCGGCAGCTACATCGTCACCTTCACTGACTCGAATACTAGTAATGAGTCCGCCGGCTGCGGCCGTTACAAACGCACGATCAGTGGCAGCTACTTTACCAAGTACGCTAAAACCAGTTTGTTCATTAAAACTTTGTGGAGAAAGGAGTGATACTACTAAAGGATTTGCTGGTGGAGTAGTAGTTTCTGAACTAGCATCTTCAGACAAGCCTTGAGAAATAATTAGTGCTACCACTAATATACCAGCTCCTAAATAGAGTGGGAGTCGGTGGCGACTGAGCAAAGTTTTAATAAAATTCATAGCAATAAACAAGCGTAGTTAATAACTGGTGTATTGTACTACAAAAATGAGTTTTGTAAAGGTGTACGCGAAAACTAGTTTTCTGCGGTTGCTACTACCAAAATACATTTGGCGGTAAATGGAAACATGGTAAACTAGCCATTGTATGTTTGGAAAAATGAAAAATTATGCGATGAAGAAGATGCTTCAGTCGCAAATGAAAGACGTTCCCGAAGATCAGCAGCAAATGATCATGGAAATGGTAGAGAAAGACCCAGCTTTATTTGAAAAGATTGCCAAAGAAATGAAAGCTGAAATGGATAGTAATGGTAATGACCAAATGGCTGCTGCTATGAAGGTGTTGCCTAAATATCAGCAAGAAATTCAGGCAGCTATGTCACCAGAAACCAAAGAAAAATTTGCTCAAATGCAGGCCGGTACCCAAGGTCAATTCAACCCCGACGGTTCGGTGCGTAAATAGATAGCGACAGCGTCGCTGTAATCTGACTAACAACGGTCAGTAATCAACACACCCGAAGGCATGTCCCTTCGGGTGTTTGCTACACTATCGATATGGCAAAAAATATTGTAGTTCTATTAGGACACCCAGACCACGAGACTTTCTCTGGTACCGTTGCAGATCATTATCAAGTTGGTGCCGAAGATGCTGGGCACGAAGTGCGTCGAATCAACATCGGTGAATTGCAGTTTGACCCAATTCTTCGTAAAGGCTATAAGGAGATTCAAGAATTAGAACCAGATTTGCGTCACGTGCAAGAATCGATTAATTGGGCTGACCATGTGGTAGTGGTGTACCCCAATTGGTGGTGTGCGATGCCGGCCCTTTTGAAAGGTATGTTCGACCGTATGTGGCTTCCTGGGTTTGCGTTCAATTTTAATAAAGAGACTAAAAAAATTGAGAAACACCTAAAAGGTCGGTCTGGCCGAGTGATTATTCTCTCTGGTACACACAGTCCATTCTCAGCGTGGTGGCAATTTGGTGACTATACCAACGAGATTCAGTACGGGATTCTCGAGTTTGCTGGCATTCGTACTAACGTAACGTCATTTGGTCCGTGTGAGAAAGTAGATGACGAACGCCGTAAAAAATGGCTAAAAGAAACGGAACAGCTAGGTAGGAAAGCGTATTAGAAAGCAATAAAACTTAACTGTAAGTACAAAGTATGCGCGAACCCTAGGGTTCGCGCATTTGTATAGGTAGATTGCGTGACGATTATCGTAGCGCAATTTGCAGCTCATGCAGAGCGTGGCTTACTTTCAGGCCACGCCGTCGATTGCCCGCCGCTTGGTGCAGGGCAGTGAGTACCAGCTGCAAAGCTTGTTCGAGCTCCGCGGTTGCACCGAGTTGGAGCGTCTCGTCGGGAGCATGCTGCATTCGCTCGGCCAGCTCGGGAGGTAACTGCCACAGCAGGGTACCGTGTTTGCCGTCCACCAGTATGGAGAGCGGCGTATAACCTAGTCGAGCTTGGCGCACCTCTTCTGGTGGCCTTTCCCAGGCAGTTGTCGCAAGTTGCGGCACCAGTCATCGTCGCTTGCATGATACCACGGTGCTTGGCAATCCAAGTGGATGTGTACGTTGCGCAGCGGGTCTTTGCCTTTGTTGGCACCTTGCCGCACTACCTGGCGTAGGTAGGTGGTGCCTTTCGGGATAACGCCGCCACAGTTGTCGCAACGATAATTCTTTCGAGCCCGCATAGTTTTGCCGCTCCATGGCTGAATACCATACTCTAGTCGTTTCATTACACTTCTCCATCGATACTTGGTGTCTGCTGCTAACCTAGCATACTTATGTGACCCTGCAATCGTTGGAGCATATCTCCAGCGTACGGTTTTGTCTAGTGCTGTTAAAAAACCAAAGTTGGTGCTTGAGTGTGAGTGACGAAATCAGCAAAGATGAGTGGGGTGATGAGACAAATGATACAAAACCAATAGTCTAGAATGTTTCTAAGATTGAAGGAATTAATCGGACAATAGCTTTATTTGCTCGGTATCATCAATAACGTACTGGTGTTGTCCGGTGTAAAAAACTTAGTAAACAGTGTTTCTAGAGTGGTTTTGTCTAAAGCAGTAAGCCAGTTGATGTAGTCGGTTTCGGTGGGGATGGAGCCAAAGGTGGTGAGGGTGTCGATAGCAGTGTCCATTCGTTCGGTGAGGGTTTGTAGCTCGTAGCACTGTCGGTCGAGCTCAATTTGTTTGACACGTTTAATAAGTGAGCTGTCTTGCAGTACTTGAGCTGCTTGCTCATGGAGCTGCCTATGTACTTGCTGAGCAGTTTTTTCAGTACTCAGTGGAATATCAATAATCCAAGCGAAGCGGTCTTTTTGGTTGGTTTGAAATGCGTATACCCCATACGACCAGCTTTTTTCGTACCGCAGCCATTGGTTGAGGGTGCCGTAGTCAGGGTCGGTAAGTAATTGTAGTAAGAAGTTGATGCCCCAGCACTCAGTGAGTGTGGTGGCTGAAAAGATACCGCCCCATGATAGAACTGGGCTAGTAAGTTCAGCGTTTGTTTCGGTACGGTACTCAGGGTTTTGCCAAGTAGGAGCAAACGTACTGGTTGGTGCAGTGTCTGCAGTAGTGGTGAGGTTTTCAAGTAATGGCTGGAGCAACACATCGTCAAGGTGTCCACCGAGAAAAATTTGAGTGGCTTTACTTTGGTAATATGAGTGCAGCGCAGCGAGCTCTGGTGTGTCGATAGTCGCAAAAGATTCCGTGCTACCAAATACTTGAGCGTGATTAGTGCTGGCTAATTGCATCCAGTTGGTAAACTTGTAGTGGCTGACGCTATTATCTCCTGGATAGTAATTTTGTGTGACGGCTTCTTCATGAATAACCAGTTTCTCTTTGGCAACAGCAGTGGAGTGAAATTGTGGAGTAAAGACGTGTGAGAGAAATCCTTCGAGAAGCTCAGTAGAAACGGCTGTGTGTGGCAGGGTAAGAAAAAACTCAGTATAGAAATCATGGGTCCAAGCGTTCCAGCGTCCACCAGCATTGGTGAGTAGACGACTATAGGCATTTGGTTCGGGGTGGGAGTGGGAACTTACGAGACACAAATGCTCTAAAAGATGCGCTAAGCCATACGACCGCTCGGGGGTAGTGGATGAAAGCACACTCGCAGCACCAACGGGCACAATAACGCTTATTTGTAAAAACGGTACGTCCATAGCGTGTTGGTGGATGGTTATCCCGTTCTCTAATGTGTGTGAGGAAAATTGTAGTCGATCAGTTAGCATATAATGATTGTATACGTAGACAGCCCGCTGCGAAAGTTTCGCGGCGGGCTGGGTTGGTGAACGAGGCAGTGGTTCACTTTTTGCGACCGGACTTGGAGCCCGGGCCACCGCCTTTGCGGGAAAATGGCGAACCGCTCGGCTTCGAGGCCCTGGCGGTGAGACCTTTGGCTACACTGGCCACTTTCTGGGCGGCTTTGGTGCCAATGGGTTTGTGCGAACCTTTGTTCTTGGGCACACTGTGCTCCTTTCTGTATGTTATGAATCGAAACAGACGAACCACCGGAACGTCTATAAAAATATAACTATAATATAAGATATTTGTCAATAAACTGGTCTTTTATTTTATTCAAAATTTATTCAAAATTAATTTGAAATTACTAGAAGAAATGAGTTTTTCATATGTTATATTGCTTTTGGGTTAGAAAATAAAATTGAACCTATGAGTATTTTTGACGAAATCAAACAACTAGCAGATCAAAATGATGACGGTAAGCTGACTAAAGATGATCTGGAAGGACTAAAAGAAAAAATGTCGTCTGAAAAAGTCGAGGAACTGAAGAATATGGCAGATCAAAACGGTGACGGCAAGTTGAATCTTGATGATGTAAAAAGTATTGACCTAGGTGGCGCACTCGATGACGTTAAAAAACAATTCGGTAGTATGTTTGGGTAAAGTCAGTCCACTCTAGTGCTATGAATATTTAATCACCAACGACTATTTGACTGAGGTCAAATAGTCGTTTTGCTGTAATCGAGTTTGCGATAGAAATTCTATCGGTTCGTGTTATAGTACCACCCATGAGTTTATCTGTCGGAATTGTTGGCTTGCCCAACGTTGGAAAATCTACCTTATTTAATGCCTTAACCAAGAAAGAAGTCTTGGTGGCTAATTACCCCTTTGCCACGATTGATCCGTCGGTGGGGGTTGTGCCAGTACCAGATGATCGTCTGCAGACTTTGGCGAACATCACTAATTCTGAAAAGGTATTGCCAGCAGTAATTGAGTTTGTTGACATTGCTGGGTTAGTTAAAGGAGCGTCTGCTGGTGAGGGGTTGGGAAACCAGTTCTTGGCCAACATTCGCGAGGTGAATATGATTGCCGAGGTAGTACGTATCTTTGAAGACGAAGATATGCACCACGTATCGGGGGTAATTGATCCGTACGCTGATATTGAGGTAATCAACCTAGAGCTCATTATGGCTGATGCGCAGACGGTATCAAAACGGTACGAGAGTCTCCAAAAAGAAGTAAAACGAGGCGATAAGGACGCCAAAGCCCTAGCTGAATTATGTCATCGACTATTGCAACATTTGGAGAGCGGTAAATTAGCGAACCGGATGGAGCTTTCTGATATTGAACAAAAACTGGTAAAAGAACTTCACCTCCTAACCATGAAGCCAATCTTGTATGTTTGTAATAAAAAACAGGGCGCCTATAACTTTGATGAACAAAACGACGAGCGTTGGCAAGAGCTAATGAACTTTTTTGAAGAGACTAATTCGCAATACGTGTTAGTGGACGCTGGGGTGGAGCATGAGTTGCGCGACTTACCCGCTGAAGATAAAAATGAGTTTCGTCGTGAGTACGGTACTCAAGACGCTGGAGTAGACAGTTTAATTCAAGCGGCGTACGACCGGTTAGGGTTGATGTCATACTTTACTACCGGCCCGAAAGAAACGAGAGCCTGGACTGTCGCTAAAGGAAGTACTGGCCCACAAGCCGGAGCGGCCATTCATACTGATTTTGAGAAGAAATACATTCGAGCTAAAGTGGTACCGTTTGCTGACTTGGTAGAAGCTGGTTCGTGGGCAGCGGCACGTGAGGCTGGGAAAGTGGGAACCGAAGGAAAAGAATATATTGTGAAAGACGGTGACGTGATTGAGTTCATGATTTAAATTGGTGGTAGTTTGGTGGAAAGAAAAATGACCACTGTCTAGTGGTCATTTTTCTTTCCACTAGCTTCCTTCGCTCGGTGGGTTGGCTCGTTGTACTGGGCTGACTACGTTAGGGTTCCACTCTGCGGTAATTTCGCCATGCTCTTTCTCATACTCGGCTATTTGATGACTCAGGTACTGTTGCAATCGTTTAGCGTGTCCCGGAGTGAGGGCGTACACTTCAGCTTGATTACCAGAGCTGATTCCCAAGACCATATACTCAGGAGTAAAACCAACCTTCATGTTTTCGCAAAATCGTTTGGGTGCTTGTTTTATATCATCTCCATTCATGAAGGCATTGTATCATATCTATAAAGACATGTAATTTTGACTATTTGTCGTGAGCAGGCATAATAAATTAACTTAATGGTAAGCCAGTATTCGGGTATGCATAAGGAATTTAACGCAGCAGAGATTGAACAGAAGTGGCAGCAAGTTTGGGATACGAATCGACTTTACGATGTTGACCTTACTAAAACCGATGGTGAAAAAGAGTATGTGCTGGTGGAGTGGCCATATCCGTCTGGTAATCTCCATATTGGACACTGGTATGCGTTTGCGGTTCCAGATATTTATGTTCGCTTTCGTCGTATGCAGGGGGTGAATGTGTTGTACCCGATGGGCTTCGATGCTTTTGGCTTACCGGCTGAAAACGCAGCTATTAAACATCAGTTAAATCCACGTACGTGGACTGAAAGTAATATTGAGAAAATGGAAACCCAGTTACGCAGTATGGGAACAGCATTTTCTTGGAATGTGAGCACCAGTTCTACCGACCCTGATTTTTACCGCTGGACACAATGGATGTTTACTAAGTTCTTTACCGAAGGTTTGGCCTATCGTGGCAGTGGCGTAGTCAATTGGTGTCCGGGGTGTAATACAGTAATTGCTAACGAGCAGGTACTACCAAACGGTACGTGTGAGCGCTGTAAGCATGAGGTAGAGAAAAAAGATATGCCACAATGGATGATTAAAATTACTGACTACGCTGATCGCCTTGTAGATGATTTGGATAATCTTGAATGGCCTGAACATATTAAAGAAGCACAGCGACAGTGGATTGGTCGTTCGACGGGCGCTAAGATTGATTTCACCCTTTCAACCAAAGATACCGTATCGATCTTTACGAATCGACCCGATACCTTATATGGAGCGACCTACTTAGTTCTGGCACCCGAACACCCACTAGTGGCAAAAAATCAGACCACCACAGAGAATTGGGACGAAATAGCGACATATGTAGCAAAAAGTCAGAAAAAAGATGAACAAGAGCGTTTGGATGGCTCTAAAGAAAAGACTGGGGTGCGACTAGAGGGGGTGACTGCTACTAATCCAGTCAACCAAGAAGAGATTCCGGTCTATGTGGCTGATTATGTATTGGCCGGCTACGGAACCGGTGCCATCATGGCAGTACCAGCGCATGATGAGCGAGATTACGAATTTGCTAAGAAGTTTGGTTTGTTAATTAAGTCAGTGGTGGCTCCAAAATCAATAACCCACGTTGGGGCTATGTTGGAGGTAAAAGATAAGCCGGGTGTATTCCTGTTTCAGAAAAGGGATATGAATTGCAAAACAAATCCTGGTAAATACGCCCTCTTTGGAGGTGGTAGAGAAGCTGGAGAAACTTTGAAAGAAACGGTTATAAGAGAACTTGAAGAAGAGCTCGAGCTGGTGATAGGTAAGGATGAACTAAGGGACTCTTTTACTTATCCAAGTGCTAAAGAGGATCTTTATGTAGCTGCATTTTTCGTTACAGAGGTTGATCCGACTAAGGTAGTCTTGCACGAAGGCGAGGCTATGGTGGAAATGACTATTGAAGAAGCCATTGCATCCGAACACACTGGCAGTTCTCTTAAAGAAGCTTTGCAAGATTATAACAACCAAACAGCCTTTTATACGGGGTTGGGTGTGCTACATAATTCTGATGAATTTGATGGTGTAGATTCTGAAACAGCTAAAGAAGCGATTGTAAAAAAGGTTGACGGTATGATGACGAATACCTATCGTTTACGCGACTGGTCGGTTGGTCGACAGCGTTATTGGGGAGTACCAATTCCGATTGTGTATGACCCCGATGGTGCGCCACACCCAGTGCCAGAAGAGCATTTACCGTGGACCTTACCAGAAGACGTAGACTTTACCCCAACTGGCGAACCTCCGTTGGCCAAGAGTAAGGAATTGCATGACCGAACAGAACGTATCTTTGGTGCCGGCTGGAAGCCAGAAACTGAAACGATGGATACATTTGTGGACTCGTCGTGGTACTTCTTACGTTTTCTAGATGCTCAAAACAATGAAGCGGTAGTGGGGGAGGCGGTACAAAGGCAGTGGATGCCAATCGATATTTACTTCGGTGGTGCTGAGCATACCACGATGCACTTGCTTTACTCTCGATTTTGGCAGAAAGCATTATATGATTTAGGTATTGCCACAACTGCAGAACCCTATCGACAGCGAATTAACCGAGGGTTGATTATGGGTCCTGATGGAGAAAAAATGAGCAAAAGTAAAGGAAATGTTATTGACCCAGATGAGCAGGTGGCCCGAGTTGGAGCTGATACAGTAAAAATGTATCTAGCGTTTATGGGTCCATATGAAGGTAATAATTATCCTTGGGACCCGGGTGGGGTGGTGGGAATTCACCGCTTTTTGGAACGTGTCTATGGTTTAGGAGTTCCGAAAATAGATGCCATCAGTAGTGCTGCAACTACGCAACAACTTCATAAAACTGCCGCAAAGTTACGACAAGATATCCCACACTACAAGTTTAATACGGCAATTAGTGCCCTAATGATTTGTGTGAATACGCTAGAAAAAGAATCGGTATCATTGGCAGAGTATCATTATTTCTTGCGACTTTTAGCGCCATTTGCACCGCATTTAGCAGAAGAGCTGTGGCAACAGAGTGGTCAGACTGAGTCGATTCATCAAACTGATTTTCCAACGGCAGAGGAAAAATGGCTAGTAGAAGATACGGTGACCATCGGGGTACAGATTGATGGTAAGGTACGTGGCGATATAACTATCGCTGCCGATGCTGATGAAGCGACAGCGATAGAGGCGGTTTATGCTAACGAGGGGTTAAATGAACGAATCAATCAAACCAATCTGGCTCGGGTTATCTATAAACCAGGGAAGATTATGAGTATCATGCATAAAAAATAAGCTGACAAACATTGACGTATGTCAACAATCGTGATAAAAATAAGAAATTAATGAACAACCCAGACCGATTGGATTGGTCACTTATACGATTACATGATCACGTTTAAACCGAAACAAGTCACCAAACGTATGCTGGCAGTACTGCCGGAGCGCTCTCGTGACGTACTTACGAAGCGATATGGCTTAGGTCCAGATACTGAAACATATACCCTTGAATCCATTGGACAGGCGTATGGTATTACCCGTGAGCGAGTTCGTCAGATTGAAAACCATGGCTTACAAGCCATTCAAAAATCAGATACCTACGAAGACCACTTACCTTTGTTTGAAGAACTGTTGACTCATATCAAGAACTTAGGTGGTGGTATTGTAGCTGAGCATATTATGCTCGATGATCTTTCACAAGATCCAGCTACTCGTAACCATTTATTCTTCTTGATGGTATTAAGTGATTTGTTGTTCCGTAGTCGTGAAAATCCAAATTACGAACACCGGTGGTATACCGAAAAGCAAATTGCTGAGGCAGTAGAAAATTCTCTGCGTAAAGTACAGCGAACCCTAAAACGTGATGAATTGATTAGCGAAGAGGAGATTTTAACTCGATTCCGGGCAGAACTCCATGAAGTGGCTGAACCATACGATGATGAGGTACTAAAGCGTTGGTTACGTATGTCTAAGAGAATTGGTCGCAATCCATTAGGTGATTGGGGTCCAGCCGATAGTCCTAATGTGCGTGTGAAAGGAATTCGAGACTACGCTTATTTAGCAGTCAAACGACACGGTTCACCGATGCACTTTAAAGAAGTGGCGCAAGCTATTTACGATTTGTTTGGTCACAAAGCTCACACTGCTACGACCCACAATGAACTGATTAAAGATGATCGTTTTGTGTTGGTAGGACGCGGACTGTACGCTCTCACTGAATGGGGTTACTCACCCGGAGTGGTTAAAGAAGTGTTACGCGAATTACTGAATAACGAAGGACCGCTCACTCGAGAAGAAATTATCGATAAAGTGCGGAAAGAACGTTACGTAAAAGACAATACGATTATTGTTAACCTACAAGACACTACGCACTTTAAACGACTCGCCAATGGTGCATACGCACTCGCTGAATAATAGCTATAATTATTCTACCTCTGTACAACAAACCACCGCGCAGCGGTGGTTTGTTGTACAATAGGGACACTTTATTATGTCCGATGTGATTAAAGCGTTGTTTGGAATGGCAGCTGGCCCAATTTTTTTAGTAGTTGGAGTTTTGCTGATTCGCTTTACTTTACAGACTATGGGGATCGATGCGGCTCCAGTGATTGCTATTATTGTTGCACTAACACCACTATGGCTACCGTTCGTATTGTTTTTTTTAGCTCACGAATATTGGATAAGATTTGTTCGCCTAAACTTTGCTGTCCGGAACGGTCGCGTCACTCTGCGCATTAAACTTCCACAAGAAGTATTTAAATCGCCCGAAGCCATGGAGCGAGTGATGTCGCAAATTCATAACCCAAATAGCTCTGATAACCCTTGGCAGGGCTGGGTTGATGGAAAACATCCTTTAATGTTTAGCTTCGAGTTAGTTTCCTTGGGAGGCGACATTCGTTTTTATGTAAATGTTCCTGAAAAAAAGACTCGTAACGCCATTGAGGCACAACTCTACGCACAGTACCCTGGAGTGGAAATTACCGAAGAAAAGATAGACTACACTGCTGAAATACCGTGGGATCCAGAACAGCACGAGTACATGTCATTTCATTTATGTAAAAAGGAAGATCAGGAATTTCCTATCCGAACCTACATAGACATGGGCCTTGATAAACTCCCTAAAGAAGAAGAAAAGGTAGAACCAATGGCTCCTATGCTCGAGCAGTTAAGTATGGTGCAGCCTCATGAACGAGTTTGGGTACAGATTTTAGCCAAGCCGCACGCTAAGAAAGGGTTTAAAAACGGTGAACTGAAGGAAACCAAGACTTGGGAAGCGAGAGTAGTCAGTAAGATTGATGACCTTTTGGGTCGTAACTCTAGCACTAAACTAGGTCCAGGGGAGTTTGAAGAACAGCCACGCCTTACCGTTGGAGAACGTGATACGATTGCGGCGATGGAACGCAATGCTGGCAAATACGCGTATGAGACAGCTATTCGATGGATGTATATTTCAGAAAGCGGTAAGTTCAATGGTGATTTTATTGGGCCTATGATGCGTAGCTTTAGTGAATACGATATCATTGGTCGTAATGGTGTTGGACCACGTTGGCGAACAGATTTTGATTACAATATTTTTTCCGACCCCAAAGGAACTAAGAAAGTGAAAATGAAAAAAAAGGAACTCGAAGCCTATAAATTGCGCCAGTATATACCTGACGGTGATGCCGATAAACCAAAAGTTATGACCGTTGAAGAATTAGCAACCATGTGGCACTTACCAGGTAGCACAGTAGTAACACCAGGAGTTGATCGTATCACCTCGACCCGTAGTGAAGCTCCGGTAAACCTACCGACTGGCCGTTGATTTCTATGCTTACGCTACACCACTCCTCGTTTGTCTCATCAATTGAAGAATCCACAAAACGCAAGTCCTCGCGGTGGCGGATTTTGTTGGTAATTGCTTTGCTAGGCATCGGAACCAGTTTTGTGTTCTCGTATCTTAATACTCCACCCACTAGTTTTTCTGCCCCTACTGAAGTGGTGATTGAGTCTGGGGTTGGTGTGACTGGAATAGCGACCACTTTAGTCGAGGCTGAAGTGATACGCTCTGCTTGGTGGTTTAAATTACAGACAGTGCTCTTTTATGATCCGACGGCATTTCAAGCAGGTGTGTACGAATTTAAAGAACCACAAACTATTGGTAATGTAATTACTAAACTGCAACAAGGTGAGGCAGTGGTACAGGATATTTCAGTCACCTTAGTCGAAGGTCGTACGCGAGATGAGTACGCAGTTGTGTTGGCGGCAGCACTACCTAACTTTGATCCAGAAGAATTTTTAACTCTTAGTAGTGAACTGGAAGGGTATTTGTTTCCAGATACCTATCGGTTTGCTCCCAAAACGACTGCTACGACAGCACTTAATGTACTAACAACTACTTTTGCAGAACGTACCAAGTCGCTTGAGGAGGTCATTGCAACACATTCACTTACAAAAAATGAGGTAGTAAACCTAGCATCAATTCTAGAAAAAGAAGCTAACAGCCCAGAATCAATGAAGTTGGTTTCTGGTATACTGCAAAATCGTTTACAGATTGGCATGGCTTTGCAAGCTGACGCCACAGTTGGGTATGTGCTTGATAAACCATTGTCTGAGTTAACTCCAGAGGATTTAAAACGTGAATCACGCTACAACACCTATTTACACCCCGGCTTACCACCAACTCCGATTAGCAACCCCGGCCTTACTGCTCTTGAGGCGGTGTTACACCCAACCCCATCAGAGTACCTGTACTACATTACTGGCAACGATGGAAAGTTTTATTATTCTGAAACCTACGCTGAGCACCAACGCAATATCGACCGTTATTTGAGGTAAAAGGCTGGTATGCTAGTCTATTTTGATGAACAAACGCACCAACACAGTATTTGTCGGCCTCTCTGGTGGAGTTGATTCTTCGGTGGCTGCGCTACGTCTACAGCAAGCCGGCTACGATGTTGTGGGGGTGTTTATAAAGGTGTGGCACCCTGATTTTTTACCGTGTAATTGGGAAGCTGAGCGACGGGACGCAATGCGAGTCGCAGCCCATTTGCGTATTCCGTTTCTTACATGCGATGCAGAAACAGCGTATTACGAATCAGTAGCCCAATACTTTATTAAAGAATATGAAGCCGGCCGAACCCCCAACCCTGATGTAATGTGCAATCAGCACGTAAAGTTCGGTGCTTTTTTGGAATTTGCCCGGTCGCATGGGGTACCGTATATCGCTACTGGGCATTACGCCCAGCGATTAGAGGTGGATGGTGGATACGAACTACAACGGGGTGTAGATATCAATAAAGATCAAAGTTATTTTTTATGGACATTGACTCAACTACAATTGGGGCACACGCTTTTGCCAGTTGGTTCAAGTACTAAAGTCGAAATTCGCCAAGAAGCAGAGCAGGCCAATTTACCCACAGCCAGTAAAAAAGACAGTCAAGGTATTTGCTTTTTAGGTCAGGTTGATATTTACGATTTCTTAAAACATTTTTTACCGTTAGAAGTTGGATCGGTGCTAAATGAAAAAGGTGAAGTGGTAGGGGAACACAAGGGCGCAGCGGTGTACACTACCGGACAGCGACATGGCTTTACAATTACTACTCCAACTTCAGCAGGTAAAATTTATTACGTAACAACCACAGATTTGATACAAAATACCATTACAGTCAATGAAGAGCGACCACACCTCGAGCCACAAAGTACCTTACACTTGGAACAACTAAACTTAATCAATGTCACTCTTTCAGTCGGTAGTGTGGTTGAGCTGCAAGTGCGGTACCGGCAAAACCCAATTACTGGTACGGTTACTGCTCTTTCTGATACAACGATGGAATTACAATTACAAGAAGCTATTGATGGTGGAGCGGCTGGCCAGTCCTGTGTATTGTATTGGTCGGAACGGTGCCTTGGAGGTGGTATTATTCGATAGTGCCTATACAGATTATCAAAGCCGACGGTACCGCTGAACCGTTTAAAGTAGAAAAACTCCGTCGTTCGTTGCGTCGCTCTGGCGCTTCTAAAGAAGAAGTAACGCAAGTGGTTGAACATATCCAAAGTAGTTTGCAAGACGGCATGCATACGCAGCAGATATATCGTCAAGCATTTCAACATCTACATGATTTGGAGTTACCAGCCGCTGCACGGTACTCTCTGCGGCGTGCTTTATTTAACCTTGGCCCGACCGGATTTCCTTTTGAGTCATTCCTGGCTCGGTTATTTGAAACTGAAGGATATCAGACCAGAGTCGGGGTTGAAATAGACGGGCAGTGTGCTCGACACGAGCTTGATGTGGCTGCCTATAAAGACGACCATAGCTTTGTTGCCGAAGCCAAATTCCATTCCCGACCCGGTATAAAATCAGATTTACAGGTGGCCATGTACTCTTACGCTCGATTACTTGATTTAAAAAAGCAGCGAATTTGCACTGAAGATGTTTGCGGTATTACGGAGTTTTGGCTGATTACAAATACAAAATTTACGTCAGCAGCCTCACGATACGGTAACTGTGCAGGCCTTACTATGCTCAGTTGGAACTATCCTCCACGAAATAATTTACATGACCGAATTCAACGAGCGGGTATATATCCAGTGACCGTAATGGAAAACTTAAGTGCTACTCAAGCCCAAATCCTAATTGAGAATGGAATTTTATTGTGTGCAGATATTGTGGAGCATCCCCATGCATTGAAACGACTACACTTATCTGAGGAAAAACGAGCTGCGTTAGTTCGTGAGGCAAAAAACATTCTAACATAAAACCCGCAAACTGCTTTTTGTCAACGTTTGCTAAACTATAACTTATGCTATACTCGCAAACACTAATAGAAATAGCGATATAATTCAGGATATGTCAGAGCACAACCAAAATGAGAACCAAAATCAGGACGGACAGAAGACACTCGTCTCCTTTGTTGTCGGTCTATTGATCGGGGGTTTAATTGTCTGGATGTTTACCGGTTCTACAACCGAAGCACCGACTGTTAACGAAACACCGAGCGATGATACTAGTGAAATGAATGCTGAAGAAGGTAACGATACTAATGTAAATAATTCTGAAGAGAATTCTACTACAAATGATTCTGACGAGGATTCAACCGACTCGACACCACAAAGCTCTATGGAAGTAGGTGATGGTTCAGTGACGGTAGATGACCAAACAGCTAGTGATATTGTGGCTTTAGATGCAGTTACGTACCCAATGGCTGATGGATGGATTGGGGTAACTGATTACACTAACGACCGAGTTAGTACCCTCCTAGGGGTGGCTCGATTTAGCGAAGAGGAGAATCTTGTACCAGAGAACATTCAGTTGTTACGCTCAACTGAACCAGGAAAAACCTACGCTATCGTGTTTTATAAGGCAAGCGCTAGTAACCAATTTAGCTTGGCTGCGAACGAGCGCGTTGATGGGGTATTCGCTACTTTTACCGCTGAATAATTTTCAATTACTCAACTTGAAAACCGGCCTTGGCCGGTTTTTTGTTTGATATACTAACGATTATGGCTGCATATAAAAAACGATACAATCCTAACCGCTCACCGGATTGGAATTACGGTGGTAGTAAATGGAAATTATCACGTTCGAAGATAGACCTTTTTATCGAGTGTCCGCGCTGTTTTTATCTGGATAATCGATTAGGCACCAAACGACCTAGTATTCCAAGCTTCAATTTAAACATTGCGGTTGACGAGTTATTTAAAAAAGAATTTGACCAATATCGCAAGAAAGGCGAATCACACCCTCTGCAAACAAAATATAAGATTGATGCCATACCATTTGCTCATGAAAATATGGATCAGTGGAGGGATCCTTTCACCGGTATTATGTATCAACATGAAGAAACAGGATTACTAGTGAGCGGTGGAGTAGACGATATTTGGGTTAATCCACAAGAAGAACTGATTGTTGTTGACTACAAAGCTACTTCTAAAGAAGGGTCTCTAACTACCTTGGCTGATTCGCCCTGGGAACCGCAATATAGGCGACAGATGGGAGTCTACCAATGGTTGTTAGAAAAGAATGGCTTTGCTGTTGCTGCCGAAGGGTATTTTGTTTATGCCAACGCCTTACAGACCCCCGATGAGTTTGCTGATATCTTAACCTTTGAAACTACGGTTATTCCTTGTTCAGGAGACAACGACTGGATAGATGAAACGTTACCAGCGATTAAAAGTTGTTTAGAATCAGATATGTTTCCCAAAGCTGGTGAAGATTGTGAATACTGTGCGTACCGAACTGCTTGTGGACAAAAGTTACAACGAATTCATGCTGAACAAAAAACTGCCAAAAACAAATGAGACTGAATTTGCGAGGCGTGTGCGAGCGGTAGTAGTCACTATTCCAGCTGGTCAAACACTTTCGTATAAAGCGGTGGCTAAAAAAGCCGGCAGTCCAAATGCTGCCCGAGCAGTCGGGACGATTATGGCGAATAATTTTGATAAAAGTATTCCTTGCCATCGAGTGATTAAGGCTGATGGCTCAGTCGGTTCGTACAATCGAGGCGGTCCGGCGCAAAAACGCGCCTTACTTATCAGTGAAGGAGTGGTATTATAAACAATTATGTATTCATATCGAGTCGAACAAGCTATTCGAGCTGCTGCGGTATTACACAAGAATCAAGTGCGCAAAGGAGAGATGCCATATCCTTACATCACTCACTTGGTTTCAGTTGCTTTTATATTACTTGATTACACAGATGATGAGGATATAGTCATTGCCGGCTTGCTACACGACACCATTGAAGACACTGATTATTCTCTAGAGGAACTGCAAGAAGATTTTGGTGGCCGTGTTAAGGATATTGTAGCAGCGGTTTCTGAGCCGCGGCAAAAGAACGGTGAAAAGCTTCACTGGGCAGACCGTAAAAAAGCGTACTTGAAACAACTTAAAGAAGGACCTAAAGAAGCGCTCTTGGTATCAGCTGCGGACAAATCACACAATCTACGCACTTTAGTAGAGGCGTATCACCAAGACCACAAACGTTTTGTACGTGAGTTTGGCGGCTCTCTTACTGAGCGATTAGACCAATACCAGTCGTTGGCAGATTTGTTTAATAAACATTTGCAAGGGGAGTTATTAGCTGAATTTAATCACGTATTTGCCGAATATAAACGATTTATCTATGCCGTCGAACAAAGTGAGAAAGACTTATAATTACACCGTACAACACTGTTTTGAGCCGGCTCCAGAGCTGATAGTTGAATGGGATCTTACGAAGTATTATCAAGATATACACGATCCGCAGATTGAGAAGGATTTGCGTCAAACCGAGCGTGCTTACGAGCGGTTTACCAAACAGTTCTCTGACTTAATTTTTGTAAATTCAACGAAGGGTCTTCGAGAGGCCCTCGAACAATATTTTAAGTTATCAGCACTGCGCCCAAGCAAGCCCTTACGTTACTTTCATTTCCGTACTACTCTCGATGCACATGATGCGAGTGCTGCTCAACGTCTCAATCAGCTGCAAAATCGACTGGTGAAAGCTTCTAATAAAATACTCTTTTTTACCCAAACCATTGCTCGGCTTTCAGAGAAAAAACAATCACGCTATTTAAAAGCTTCAGAGTTACAGCTTTATCGTTATTGGTTGGAAAAATTATTTACCCAAGCACCACATCTATTATCGTTAGAAGTAGAACAGGTGTTGCGACGAAAATCTCTACCAGCATTTGATTTATGGGTGCGAGGTACCGAACAAATTCTTGGTAAAGAGACGATTTGGTTTCGTAAGCGTGAACTACCATTATTGGGTGCTATTGAACAAGTCTCCTCGGCCGACACTAAAACCCGCAGTGCGTTGTGGCTTAAGCTTACTGAAGCTCTGAAGAAAGTTGCTCCGGTAGCCACTAACGAACTACAAGCAGTGGTGCTAGATGCAGAGATTGATGATGATTTGCGTCACTATGATGTACCGTATGCCAGTACAGTCCAAAATTATGAGAATGAACGGCCTAGTGTTGAGCGTTTGGTTGCCAATATTAGCAAAAAAGGATTTCAACTCAGTCGTCGATTTTATCGTAATAAAGCCACGTATCACGGAGTAACGCCACTATTGTACACTGACCGTTTTCGAGATATCGGTAAAGCGCCGAAATTTTCTTACGCTGATACAGTAACTATTTGCCGCGATGTCTTTTATGGTCTACGTCCTGAGTACGGACGTTTTTTCGATAAATTAATTAGTGGAGGTAATGTGGACGTGTATCCAAAAGCCGGAAAACAAGGTGGGGCATTTATGGCTAGCGGTATTAAAGAGCCAATCATGTTAAAACTCAACCACACTGATGACTTTGGCTCCTTAAAAACCATGGCTCATGAAATGGGACACGCAGTGCACACGTTTCGTACCCATGAAACCCAACCAACTCCTTACCAAGGTTACAGTACAGTGACGGCAGAAACCGCTAGCACCTTCTTTGAACGAGCCGTTTGGCAAGCTGTTTACAATCAAGCCGATGAAGCCACTCGACTGTACTTACTGCATCACAAAATTAGTAATGATATTGCTACTATGCAGCGACAAATAGCCTTCTTTAATTTTGAATTAGCAATGCACGAAATGATTCGTGAAAATGGAGGCGCTACGAAAGAAGAACTGGCCAAATGTATGCAGCAAAAATTACAAGATTATATGGGTAAGGCAGTTCACATTACCGAGCAGGACGGCTATTCATACGTGTATGTTAGTCATTTACGACGGTCGTTTTATGTATACGCGTACGCGTATGGTCATTTAATGAGCGAGGTGATGTATCGACGATTAGAAGAAGACCCTAAGTTTATTGACTCAGTTGATAATTTCTTATGCTCAGGCAACAGTCTGGCTGTGGAGGATACATTTCGTTCAATTGAGATTGACCCAGTCAAAGATAAAACGTTTAATTTTGGTTTACAGAGTCTGGATAAGAACATTACTCAACTAGAAAAACTCCTAAAGTAATATGTTCATTGATTTATTAATTGTCAGTATGAGTTTGCGTGTTATCGGTGAGAGTATGGTGGTTTTGGCAGTTTTACATATGCATCACACTATGATTGTTCAGCACCGAATTGATAAACGGGTAGTATTATCCTATCGACAAGAACGGATTCTAACTTGGTGTGGTCTAACGTTCATTGTAGTGGGATTTGCGCTTGAGGTATTTACATTTTGGTGGTAGTTAGTAAAACAAAACTGGCTTTGGTATAGTGTGATAATAAAATATAGTTATATGCAAGGAAACCAGATACGTCAGAAATTTTTCGATCATATGCAGGCGCACAAGCATGCAATTGTTCCAGCCGCAGCATTAGTGCCAGAGAATGACCCAACAACTTTATTTACTGGGAGTGGAATGCAGCCCATGCTGCCATACCTCTTGGGTGAAGTGCATCCTAAGGGTGTGCGAGTTGCTGATTCACAACGCTGTTTCCGAGCTGAAGATATTGAAGAAGTGGGTGACAGTAGCCACACGACCTTTTTTGAGATGCTAGGAAACTGGTCTTTCGGTGATTATTTTAAAGAAGAGCAAATCGAATGGGTCTTTGATTTTATGATTAATGAAGTCGGTATTGATGTTGAGCGGTTCTACGTCACCGCTTTTGGTGGCGACGAAAAGAACGGGCTTCCACAAGACGAAGAAACTCCCCAAATTTGGCAACGCCTATTCGCAGAAAAAAATGTAAGTCATCAAGTTGCATCGATGGGCTCAGCCATTGAAGCAGCAAACCGTGGAGTGCGTACTGGAGAACGAATCTTTTACTATGACGCTAAAGAGAATTGGTGGTCTAGAGCCGGTGTGCCAGACAATATGCCAGTTGGCGAACCGGGTGGCCCAGATTCAGAAATGTTTTTTGATTTTGATCCGACCGGCAGTACCCACACTGCAGAATTTGGTACCCATTGTCATCCAGCTTGTGATTGTGGTCGTTTTATGGAGATCGGTAACAATGTCTTTATGGAATACATCAAAACGGCAGAAGGTCGCTTTGAGTATTTAGAGAATAAGAACATTGATTTTGGTGGTGGACTAGAACGTATTTTAGCTGCTGCTAATGATGACGGTGATGTCTATAAGGGCGATTTGCTATGGAATGTAGTCGAGCAAATAGAGCTACTTTCCGGTAAAAAATACGCTGATAATCTCGAAGCCTTTAGAATTATCACGGATCATATTCGAGGCGCAGTCTTTATGATTGGTGACGATGTATTACCAGGAAATTCTGAGCAAGGATACTTCGTCAGACGATTATTGCGTCGAGCAGTTCGGTACGCCGATGTACTTGATATAGGGCCTGGTACGCTAGTAAAGCTGGCTCATACGGTAATTACTACGTATAGCGAGCACTATCAACATCTGACCGTTAAAGAACAGCAGATTACAACAGCTATCGAAACTGAAGAGCAACAATTTCGTAAAACGTTACGTAAAGGGCTTCAGGTATTTCAGTCACTCGTTGAACGTTCTGGTACTATCACCGGTGAAGATGCGTTTCAATTATTCACAACTCATGGGTTTCCGTATGAATTAACCGAAGAGCTGGCTACCGAAGCAGGTATCTTGGTAGATAAAACGGAGTTTATGGAACATCTTACAAAGCACCAAGAACTTTCAAGAACTGGCGCTGCCCAAAAATTTAAAGGTGGCTTAGCCGATAATTCAGAATTAGTTGTGCAGTACCATACCGTAACCCATCTAATGCTTGCTGCTATGCGAGAACTTCTGGGTGAACATGTGCACCAAGCTGGTTCAAATATTACTGGTGAGCGACTCAGATTTGACTTTACGCACTCAGAAAAGGTACCAGTTGAGACACTGCAACAAATTGAAGAGTGGGTTAATAATGCCTTGAAAACTGGTGGTGTGGTAAATACTGAAACTATGGATAAATCCGTTGCTGAAAACGACTCTTCCATCGAAGGTAGTTTTTGGGATCGATATCCAGATGAAGTAAAGGTATACACCATTACCGGAAGTGATGGCCAGGTTTACTCTCGCGAACTGTGCGGTGGTCCCCATGTAGAAGATTTGTCTGAAATCAATGGAGTTTTTAAAGTAAAAAAAGAAGAGTCTTCTTCAGCTGGAGTACGGAGAATTAAAGCGGTATTGGTCACTGAATAAAATAGGCAGTTGTGAGTAACGGGCTATCTCTTGTCCGACTACTCGGTATACTGTAAGTAAAGTATGTCTTTGTTTTCTTTAGGTAGAGCACCAGAGTACGTTGCCTTGCTCGACATTGGATCCGGTAGTGTAACAGCCACCATCAGCGTCACTCCTGAGGGTAAGGCGCCAATGATTATTTGGTCAACTCAGGAACGAATCTTGATAAAAGAAACTGAAGGAACCCAAAATACTGGTAAAAAACTAATGGCGACGTTAATGAACGTAGCTCTGGCTCTTGGCGATAAAGGGTTGCAGACTCTCCGTACGTACGATGCTCGTGGTCGAATTGCAGTCACACAAATCAGTGTTTCAGCACCATGGTCTTACACTATTACTAAGAGGGCAACGTACGAGCAGGAAAAGGAGTTTACCATCAGTAGTAAATTAATTCGTGAAATTCTCCATGCAAGCGACGAAAAAGTGGCTGCTGAACTACAAGAACATGAAGTATCGGAGAGTCTTGATCTTGATATTGTATCTCGTTCCGTCACGGGCTTGTATGCTAATGGTTATTTAGTCACTAATCCTCACAAACAAACTGCTCGTAAACTCGAATTGACACAATCCAATACTGTCATACAAAAGTACTTAACTGATTTTATTACTGATGTACACAACAAGGTCTTGCCGGATACCGAGTTGCGAATTTACTCTTTTACTCTCATGTTGTACTACGTGCTGCGTGAAATACATCCAGAAATGCAAGAATACTGTTTGATTAATCAGACTTTAGAAGCCACTGAGCTGGGGGTAGTGCGTAACGGTGCAATTGTGTACTGTACACATGATACGTATGGTATCGCCACTTTGGTACGTGATATTGCAGAGGCGATTGACGCGCCGATTGATGCTACCCTTACACATCTCCAGGACGATTCGTTCACTGCCTTATACGAATCATTGAGCACTAAGAAACAAAA
>Ga0136558_1000457_pt1 | contig 23166 bp, 19 predicted proteins | sample AntRauTorckE6833_FD_101391 | JGI IMG/M metagenome (GOLD analysis project Ga0136558, IMG submission 101391) | Saline lake microbial communities from Rauer Islands, Antarctica - Metagenome Torckler E6 #833 | ecosystem: Environmental > Aquatic > Non-marine Saline and Alkaline > Saline | place...
TAGCGTCAGAGCCTTTTCCCAGGCCTCTACTTCCATTAACAGTAGTTCGTAATCTGTCGTAAAGGTACTGTGATGCAGGAGAGCATGTGCCAGTTCGTGCAGTAGCGTAACCTCGGGCACATCGTTATGACTCACATCTGTATACATGATGCGGTTTTTTGCTGGTGACCAGTGAAAATGGTCGCCCTGGACTAGTTCTATAGCGGGGTGGTCTTTGTGGACTGCTGTAAGTAAGGTGGCCAGGTTGTTGGTAGTCGAGCGACCACGAGTAGTGAGGGACTTCGTCGCCGTGTTACTTTTGATGTGATCCATAGGTATCTTTCGCCATCTCGAAACAACCGTACACAACTGCTTCTTCTGGATGTGTAGCCATAACGATCTTGGGAAGTTTTAAAAGAGGATTTTCATAAATTTTTAGTTCCTCCATGAGTCGGTCGCCAAATTTTGCGAAATGACTACCTACGCCACCACCAACAATTACAACATCTGGCACGGAAGTCGCGATGACATCAATCAAGCCGACGGCGATATTCCTAGAGATGATATACCAAGCTGTTGAGTCCGTGACATCAATCTCACTCGCTTTTTTGCCAAACTTTGCAACGATAGCTCTCCCCGATGCAAATTCCTCCCAACGCATTAGTTTGCCCTCATGCTCCAAAAGCATATGGCCAATTTCTGCGTCTTGAGTGGGCCGTTCAATTTTACCGTTATTTACGATCACTCCGCCAATACCGGTACTGACCGTAATGTAGAGCGCGCGCTTGTAGGTGTCTGCGACCTGTCGTGCCTCGAATAATCCAGCTAAGTTGGCGTCGTTTTCTATAGTGATAGGGCAATTGGCAATACGCTCGACATCACTCTTGATAGGGATGTTAGTCCAGGGCAAGTTCCCGAAGACGATGCCAACACCATTTTGGCGGTCGACTCTTCCTGGTATTGCCACGCACCCACCCACAAATTTATTCGTAGACAATTTTGCAACATTCTTTTCTAGTTCATCGCGAAAATCATGGTACAAAACAGGGGTTTTGAACTTTACGGTCTCTTTCAATTCGCCGCTGCTTGTAAAGCAACCGAGAAGCGTTTTTGTTCCCCCAACATCAACAGCTAAATACATGGTCGTAGTGTAGCATAGCTGTCCCTTCAGCTGTCTAGGGGTCATTGTTTTGACTCAAAGGGGTAGAACAGATATAATTATAGAAATCTGATCGGATAAACAACTTACGAGTTGCCGCAGTTTATACAAGGAGGCATGTAGATCATGTCAAATACTACTGTCACGATGGACGATCTTTTAGAGTCCAGCGAGATTACACAATTTAAATCGGGAGACGTTGTCGAAGGCACCGTTATCTCTATTGCCAAGCACGAGGTCTGGATAGATCTTGGAGCAAATGGCGTTGGCGTAGTGCTACGTCGAGAAATTGGCCACGGCCAAAAACTAGAGAAAGGACAAGAGGTTGTTACGAGTGTCGTCGATCCAGAGATCGAGGATGGCTATGCACTTCTGAGCATGCGTCGAGCAGCTAAAGATCGCGGCTGGGACGAACTTCAGAAGATGTTTGATGATCAAGAGATCGTTGAAGTGACACCATACGATGCAAACCGCGGCGGACTTTTAGTCGAACTAGAAGGAATCAGAGGATTCCTACCTGTATCGCAACTTGCAGCTGGTCACTATCCACGGGTATCTGGCGCTGACAAGGACGAGATTCTGCAAAAGCTTAACCAGTTACTAGGTAAGCAAATTCGGGTACGCGTTCTAGATATTAGCCGAAAAGAAAACAAGCTGATTTTCTCTGAAAAAGAAGCTATCAAAGATGATATGCAAGATCGTTTCGAAAAACTCAAGGTTGGCGATGTCGTGAATGGCATCATCACAGGAGTTATCGACTTCGGTGCATTCGTAAATGTTGATGGTATCGAAGGGTTGATTCACATTTCTGAGATTTCTTGGGATAGAGTGGAAGATCCAAAGGACTACGTAAAGACCGGCGAAAACGTTGAAGCTAAGATTATTGCTATCGACAAAGATCGCCTAAGTTTGAGCCTAAAGCAAATGAGCGAAGATCCTTGGCTACAAGAGGTCAAAGCTTTCAGTAAAGGCGACAACGTAGAAGGTAAGGTTACCCGCATTACGCCTTTTGGTGCATTTGTGCAGATCAGCCCATCAGTTGAAGCACTCGTACACGTAAGTGAAATGAGCAACGACGAGAGCGCTGATCCAGAGAAGATCTTCCAGCTCAACGAGAAGAAGAAATTCAAGGTCATCGATATCGACACTGACTCACGCAAGATTGCTCTTAGTCTAAAAGACGCAAAGTAATCAGGCATAACGAACCTCGCTCCAGGAAGAGCAACAATAACAAGCGGCTGATTCTCAGCCAGAAAGGAACGACAAGGTAATGGCACGCCAAATTGAACTAGAAGAAAACATTACTGTCGGCGATCTGGCTGAGAAACTCATGATTCCCGTCACGGAGTTGATTGGGGAGTTAATGAAGAATGGTGTTATGGTCACCGTGAACGAGCGGATTGATTTCGATACCGCAGAGATTATCGTTCAAGAGATGAACGTTGATGTAGAGCTAAAGAAGAAGGAAGATGACGCTCCAACCAGTTCTAGAAAGGACAAAGAACTGAGCGACAAAGCTGTTACGCGGCCTCCGGTGATCGCAGTAATGGGCCATGTCGACCACGGTAAAACGTCACTTCTCGATGCGATTCGAAAAGAGGATGTTGCCGGACAGGAAGCTGGCGGCATCACGCAGCATATTTCTGCATATCAGATAACCCACAACGATCGTCTCATTACGTTCCTCGACACTCCTGGTCACGAGGCCTTCGCCGCACTGCGTGAGCATGGCGCGCAATTAACCGATCTTGTCATACTTGTTGTTGCTGCGGATGATGGCATTAAGCCACAGACGATTGAGGCTATCCGCTTTGCCCGCAAAGCTGGGGTTAAGATGCTCGTTGCTATGAACAAGATTGATAAGCCAGACGCAGACGTGAATCGGCTTAAACAGCAGCTTGCAGATAACGATGTTCTTATAGAAGAGTGGGGTGGCGACACTATCGTAATGCCAGTTTCGGCAATTACAGGCGAGGGGATTACGGAATTGCTAGATATGGTACTCTTGACGACCGACGTAGAAGAACTAAAAGCTGACGAAGACATACCTGCCGAAGGGCTTATTATTGAATCACACATGGAAAAGGGCCGCGGACCAGTCGCTGTTGCGCTTGTTGAAAGTGGAAGACTCAAAGCAGGTGAATTTGTTGTCGCAGGAACAACATATGCACGTGTTAAAACGCTCGAAGACACTAACGGCAAGGCATTGAAAGAAGCGTCGCCTTCAACCCCTGTTATGATAGCTGGGTTTAAAGCACTTCCAGAGTTTGGTGATGAGTTCGTTGCTGTAAAAAATGAGAAAGAAGCGCGGAAAAAGTCTGAACAAAACGCTGAAGGTGCCTCAAAATCTTCAAACCGAGCGGGCTCAAGTGCTGACCTGATTCGTATTATCGATAGAACACGTGATCTTAGGCACTATAACATCGTTGTTAAGGCAGACGTACAGGGTTCACTCACCTCTGTAGTTGATAGTCTTAAGAGCCTCGACACGGCTGAGGTATCCGTTCGAGTTGTTGGCTCTGGTATCGGCGCCGTTAACGAGAATGATGCGCATCTCGCTCAAACGAGTGACGCTGTTATTTATGGTTTTGGTGTCGAGCTTCCAGCCAGTATTCGACAGACAACTAACAGGGATAAAACGCCAGTTCGTCTCTACAAAGTCATCTATGAGCTCATAGATGACGTAAGGGAAGAAATGAGCAAGCTCTTGCCGCCAGAAATTCGGGAAACTGAACTCGGCAAGCTTAAAGTCCACGCCGTATTCAAGACAAGCAAAACAGAGGTAATCTGTGGTGGAGAAGTCACAAAAGGCAAGCTTACCGCACCTTCACTCGCGAAAGTATTCAGAGACAAAGAAAAGCTCGCAGAAGTAGAAGTAACCAACCTAAAGCGTGGGCCACAAGACGCTAAAGAGGTTATCGAAGGCGAAATGTGCGGCATGAACATCAAGACAAGCTCGAAGCTCGACCTGCAAGAAGGCGACAGAATAGAACTGTTTAGCAGAGAAGAGATTGAAAGAAATCTTTAATTATTGTATAAATAATAATTATGAAAGAGGAACAGCTCGGTCGGGGTGGACTAGAGGATAATCATCAGGCGCCGCAAAAAGGGCGTTTTTCTGAAGCTATCTCCCGTTTGTTGAACTTTGAATCCGATGATTCTAAAGACGAATCAACTGATAGCGAATCAAAAAAGAAGCGAAAAAAAGGTGCAAGTAAGCGTTGGCGGCGTTTTTTTCGGGGGATATTTAGTCGGAGCCAAGAGGTAGGTAACGAAACAAGCGAGGATCGCAAGTCTAGCTCCGTGCTCCCATTTATCTCTATCGAACGTATTCTCTCGGGCTCAGAGATAGAATCGAAGCCACTAACTAACCAAGAATCATCCAAAGAAAACCCCAAGGGCAATGATGAAGTCATGCACGCTTCTAACGATCTGCCTCAGAATCAAAATATGAACGAGGCACCTCAAAGGGCAACAACAGAGAAGTCAGAAGCTCAAACTCGCCCAGAGCAGCACACAGCATCTCCCGAAAGGAATGACGCCCAGGAGTCAGTGCGGGAGTCAGAAGATGATGGTGTCTTGTATGTGCAGCACGACGAGGAAGAGCTAGCTCGGCACAATGAAGTAATGGCTCAGCGCGCGGAGGCAAGAGACGTGATCGATAATGAGCAGCCAACTCGTAATATCGACAGGGGTGCACGTGGACTTGCAGTTGGCCTAACAGGTCTTGAATATTTAGGGCGGAAACGAGAAACTCGTCCACTCAAAAAACAAGTCGCCAAACAGTCAGAAACTTTGAATGCCCAAAAGCAGTATTTAGAATCACAAGCCGCAGAACTTGAGGCCCAAAATAAGAAGTTAGAAAAGCTCGCAGATCAATTGCAGCAGCGAAGCAAGTCGCACGCAGAAGAACTTAAAGTAAAAAGATCGCCAGAGACGCCACAAATGCCAGAAACTCGTTTCGCGACCCAACAGTCGCTACCGCAAGAAAAACTTGCCAAACAGCCTGTAAAAAGCCCAGAAAGCCCAAATACGCAGCTTGCACCCTCCTTTGAAACGTCCAAAAACATTCTTCAGGAAAGTCCCGAAGCGGAAGTCTCAAAAACTGGAACTTCAAAAATTGAGCCAGAAGCAAATATCATTGAAAAAATCAAAAGAGATAATGATCCTGAGGTGGCACATAAGGCAGAAGAACTGAAACGACACGAGGGCCAAAAAGCAGAACTCGAGAAGAAGATCGCAGCGGCTTCGCTTGAGCAAGAGAAAGTTCCAGCAGAGAAGTATTTCGAGCGCAGACACGAAGTAAAAGACAGCACGTCATCATCACGGGCAGTACCTCTCAGTAGCATTTTGCAGAGCCGCGTGCCGCAAAAAGCTTCTTCGGTCAATAATGCCCAGTATCTACAAACCCAAAAAAGTTCCAAAAATAAATCAGTGACGCCGCCAGCTCCAGTAACCTACGCATCCGCCGTGAAGGGTGGTTTTTGGACAGGGATAGTCATCATCGCTGTCGCTGTAACCGTATTTCTACTCCAGTCAGTCGCGTAATACTGCCAAAAGACAGTATGGACCAAACAAATCTTTACATATACTTGACTATTTCGCATGTTTATGCTTAAATGTATGCATCAAACAAAAAACAAAAAAACCATAATTAAGGATTAAAACGCCATGTCAGAAACTCTCAACCCCTCACAACTAGCTCAGGATATGCACGAAGCTCACCAGCGCAAGCTGGATGAAGCACGTGTCAATGAATGGACTGATGTAACAAACGAGCAGTCTCTTAATGACTTTGATGCTGTTCAGTCACACCTTGAGGCAATGGAGCAGCGTTCTGATCAGAGCAACTTTCTCCCGGAGTCTTACGATCAAACCCAGGATGATCCTTATGAGAACTATTCCCTAAGTGCACTTGCTCGTATATGGGCTGACGCTGAAGAGCAGAACGATAAAACTATCGTCGAAGACGTAACTGATGTCATTATGGAGCGTATTGACGAGCATGTAGCTAAGTCAGAAGAAGCGGCAAGCAACCGTGAAGAAGCTCTCATTGATCGAAATAATACTGATTTCCACGGCCAATGGCTCGACCGAGTCGTTGCCATGAAGGATAGCTTTAAGCAACAAGACGCTGAGAGCTCAAGTGACACGTCTGCAACTGAACAAGCCCCAGTCGCACCCTTGGATCTCGATGATGATAGCTGGTATGAGGAGCATCACGTTGAGCAAGACGAGAAGCAAGAGGTTGAGGCTGAATCAGCTGAAAAAGAGAGTCCAACACTCACAGGCATCCTTGATAACCTAGCCGAAGCTCAGCTACGAGGCGATGAAAAACAGACTACAGAATTAAAAGAGGCACTCAACGATAAATTGTGGCAAGAAGTTGATAGTAGTGGCTTGAACGCAGTCCAACAGAAGAAGCTTCTGGATGTGCTAGAGGAAAGACAACAACTAAAATATCAAGAAGCACTTTACGAAGCAATTCAGGAACAAGCAGAAAAAATTCAAGGCGACGACGACGAAGTCTTAATACAGGGGTGGAAAGACCTTCATACCTTGACAGATCGTATCGCTAGCCTGCGTGGACTTAGCGACGAAGCAAGGCACAAGCTCTATATTGAAAGTAAAACTAAGTCTGAAAATGCTGCTCGAGGTGAAGATAGCCAAGTGAAAGAAGCCCAAGCGCAGGAACTAAAGCCTGAACAGTCAGACAATAAGAAGAACGGCATTTTTAATAGAGGTGTTGCGCGGACAATGTTCTGGTTTAAGAATACTAAGCTTGGCGAAAGGTATGACAACTTTTTCAACGATGAAGAGAAGGGTCCCAAGCGCAAAAAAGTCGCAGCTGGAGTAGGTGTACTGGCAATGATTGGAGTGGGTGGCGCATTGCTAGCCGGTGATGTTGGCGACGGAAACGTGGACTTATGGCCTTCATTTATTGATGGTGATGGTATGGGTATTGATTTGCCGTTCGAAATCGGTGACGATAATGATACCTTTGACTTAAATGGCGATGATCCAGGGACGCACGCACCTGAAGACAGAGGAGGAAGTGGTGGAGAGGTCGGCGCGCCAGCAACACCTGAAGCAGACGGTGCTGTGAGTGCAGAGCGTCAAGAAATGATAGAAGAGTTTCAGAAGCCAGTTGAACCTAACCAGGGAGTATCGCATTTATCAGAAAGAATCGGTATTGACTTCGACAATAACCTTCAACAGTGGAATGAGTACAATAAAGGCGCGAGCGACATCCTTCGAGGCCTCGAAGGTACTTACGAAAGTGGAGGTCTTGTGTATCTCTATGAAGGGGCGGAGGTAAGTCCGTCACCAGCTCAAATCCAACAGCTTCTTGAGCTAGCAGAAACAATCAAGAACAGATAGTAACAAACAGTGCATCTGGTACAATTAAATAAAAGAAAGGTGAATAAAATATGTTTAAACTAGATAATAATTTACTCGTAGAGCTTGGACTCGGCGAGCTACCGGCAGAAGAAAAGAATAAAATGCTTGCGCATATTTATGAAACGCTGGAAATGCGAGTTGGTATGAAATTGGCCGAGCAAATGAGCAATGACCAACTGGATGAGTTCGAATCATTTATCAATAAGAATGATGAAGCCGGTGCGCTCAAGTGGCTTGAGTCAAACTTTCCAGACTACAAGAAAGTTGTAGCCAGTGAGCTTGAAACCTTAAAAGGTGAGATAAAACAAAACGCATCAGCAATTGTTCAGGCGAGCAAGGCAAACGAGCAAGCAGAAGCTTAGAATAAAAAGAGTCAGATTAGGTTGCGGTGGCCAGCGAGGAATGCCTCGGTGGCCATTTGTTTTTTGCCGGAAGGAATAAGTTGTAAAATTTGCAAAGATCCTCTGTTACAACAGACATGGAGCTCTTTATTATTGATCACAACGGTACCTGGTTTTCCGACTTCACTGGATACGACTGCTGCAGTAATTACAACATCCTTACCAGCTAACTGTGTGCGACTTTTTGGCCAATCGGCGAAGGCGCGTATTTCGCGTTCTATCTCTTTTGCTGGTTTGTTCCAGTCAATGACGCCGTCGGCTTTTGTTAACTTTCTGGAGTAGCTTACTTCCTTGCCAGTGATGCTTTGATCAGCAATGATCTTATCCGTTACGTAGATGGGGAGCAGTTCTTTTAAGAGCTCATTACTCAGATCTATCAGTCCTTCAGTGAGCTGTGGTGTCGTCTCGTGGCCTGATAGGTCGTACTCGCCGTAACCGAGGAGGGGCCCTTCATCCATAGCCTCTACCAATTGCATCAGGCTTACCCCAGTTGTTTTTTGTCCGCTGAGTATGGCAAAGCTGATCGGATCAGCACCTCGCCACTCTGGTAGTATCGAAAAGTGACTATTGATAATGCCAAGAGGAAAGAAATCGATAACTTCTTGGCTCACGATGATACCGAAGTCGATCAGTACCGCTAGCTGCGACGTTACTCTTGAAGAGGTGAGCTGCTCCGTAAGGTTTTGTCCCCCTGTCACCTCAATAATTCTAAGATTGTGCCTGTGGGCCACGGTGAGGACCGGGTAGTCGCCTCTATGATCTTTTGGCTTTGGCTTTGTGATAACAGCCTCAACCTCGAAGTTTTCAAGGAGTAGCTCAAGCGAGCTGGCTGCCACGGGCCCGGTTCCGAAGAAGACGAAAGGCTCGCTAAGTAACTTAGGCCCAGAGGTCATAGTTGGGTACCACTTCTTTTTTATAGTCGAGTTTTTTTAACGCTCCGTCTGGGGCTAAATGATAGAAAGCATCTTCATTATCCTTGATGTGGTCAACAAACACCTTGCCGTTGGTATGATCAATTTCGTGCTGGAACACTCGAGCCAAGAAGTCCTCTGCGGTTACGCGGATCTCTTTTCCGTCTTCGTTGAGGGCTTTGACTTTGACTTTTTGAAAGCGTGGAACTTTGCCATAAATGTCTTTCACGCTTAGGCAGCCTTCATAGTCTTCGATTATTTCACCTTCTAGCTTGGTGATTTCTGGATTAATAAAAACCGAGAAACTTCTATCAGATTTGTTATCGAAGTCGTTCCTGACAATTACGACCCTATAAGCGTTATCAAGTTGAATAGCTGCAAGGGCGACACCGACCTCGTGTTCACGATGATCTTCCCAGTCGAGAGTGGCGGCTTTCATATCTTCTAAGAGTGTTTTTATATCATCAGAGATAATGCCAACGCGCGTTGATCGTTTGCGCAAATGGGGATTCGGGAGGGTTATAATGTTGTCTTTTGTCATGCTAGGGATAGAGTATACCCCAGTTGTAAAAATTTTGAAATTTGCTGCTCATGTTACAACAAATTGATTGGATCAATATTGTAGTCAGCTGTTTTAGGGAGTGTATCTACGATGTGCAATAAATGTGCACGCTGCTTGGACTTGATAACGAGCTGCCAATAATAGTTATTGTGAGCCTTTGCCTTAAAGGCCGGGCTTGGACCAATAATTTGCACAGGCAGGCTTAGTCGTAGGATTTCATTCCTGAGGTCTTCTGCAGCTTTCTCTGCTGCGCTCGATGATTTTCGCGCGCAACGCACATGGAGCATGTGACAAAACGGCGGATAGAGAAATGTTTTACGCTCCACGACCTCATCTTTATAGAAAGACAGGTAATCTTTCTTAAGCGCGTGCGCCATCAAGGGGCTGTCTGGGTTGTGGGTCTGAACTATGACGTGACCTTTCCTGTGACCTCTTCCAACTCTTCCAATAATCTGATGGAGCTGTTGATAGGTTTTTTCTCGAGCGCTGAAATCCGGTAGCAACAAGGAAGAGTCAGCCTGGACAATTCCGACAACACTCAGTAACGGTAGATCCAGCCCCTTGCCTAGTAGTTGCGTGCCTACGAGGATATCAATCTCACCGCCACGAACGGCTGCATAACGTGACTCTAGGCGTTCGCCTTTCTTTAGGTCCGTATCAAAACGCTCAATTGTGGCGTCCGGAAAAAGTTTCTTTAGGTGCGATATCAGCGCTTTTGTGCCAATGCTCTTGTAGAAAATATCAGGGCTGGCACAGGATGGGCAGGTAGAGGGTGGTCTCTCTGTAAGCCCGCAAATGTGACACACAAGGCTATGCGTATCGTCGTGGAAGGTGAGGGCAATATCACAGCGCGGACAAGTGCTTTCCCAGCCGCATTTTTGGCACAATACAAGCCGAGCCGTGCCCCGTCGGTTTAGATATATAAGAGCTTGTTCTTTCTCAGAGAGCGCGTTCTCTACGCAATGCACGAGCTGTTTGGACAGGTAGGGCGACGAAGTAAAGTTGTGTCGCTCCTTGAGGTCTACGACGTTAATGTCTACTTCTGAAGCCGATGTAGCGGAAGATGTCATAGTGATAATCGGTAGATTTTTGCTTTCAAATAGCGAATAATCAGCGATCGGCGGGGTGGCACTTCCTAGAACAAGCTTCGCTTGATGGAGGTTTGCGAGCTTGGCGGCGACGCGAGTCGCAAGATAGTGTGGGGCTTGTTCTTGTTTGTAGGCGTCGTCGTGAGCCTCATCTACGATGACGATTCCTAAGTGTTTAATCGGGCTGAACAGCGCAGACCGGGTCCCAATCACAACTAAGGCCTCTGACGACTGTGCGATTTTTTGCCAATAATTCCTTCTTTGCTTTGGTGTGATTTGTGAATGAAGCACAATGACTTCAGTCGGCAGAAGTTCGTTTAGTTGCGCGGCTAACTGGGAGGTGAGTCCAATTTCTGGAGTCAGAATTACAGCAGATTTATTATGCTGTAGCGCATCAGCCGCTAACTCTGCGTAGACCCTGGTTTTGCCCGAACCAGTTTCTCCATGAAGCAGAAAACTCGAAGCTTTTGATTCTAGAACGGTCTTGATAGCCTCCGCTTGTTCACTAGTCAGCTTCGGGGGTTTTGATTCGGTTTGTTTGACCGCCAGATTAGTCGCGTTAGCGACTGGATCTTTAGAGGTTTTAGACAGGGTATTTGGTAAGAATAATTGGAGCGTGCTGCTAGAGCGGGTCGGATAGTAGTCTTCCATCCAGGAGTAGAGTGCAATTGTCTGCCGGGGCATCGGGGGAGCATCAGTTACGGCTACAATAGCTTTTGTTGAAAACGACGGTTTCTGGACCTCTTCAAGTACAAACGCCATTACTTTTTTGTTCCTTAATAGTACAGTAACAATAGTGCCAGCTTCTAGTGGTGAGGGGTGCTCGTAGGTGAGTCCATCCTTACTGTGGTAGGCCCGACTGGCAATTTGTACTTTATAGTAGTGCATAGGGGTCATTATAGAGACAAAACAACAAAAATATATAGAATCTTATTGAAATCTTTGAAACGTGTGAGTATACTTTACGTTGTTTGAATGACAATAAAACTTATGGTGAGTGTATATGTTAGATGTATTTATAACTTCAAGAGTTCGACGTAAAATTATTGTGGTGTATGCGAAGTACCCCGATTTTAAGACGCACGTCAGAGGGCTCGCAAAACTAATTCGTGAGGATGCTGGAAATATCCAGAGAGAACTAAAACGCCTCGAGAAAATCGGTTTTCTTATTTCAGAAAAGCAAGGCAATACCAAGATCTACTACACCAATAAACACTTCGCAATCTTCAAAGAACTACAGAGTATCGTGTTGAAATCACAACGAATGAATCAAAAAAAGCAACAGGCGAAGCAATAGGTCTTGCAAAAACCTATCTGTTAGCGTACTATTCACCAGATGATACAAGTAAGTAAGAAAGATCCAAAGGAACCAACAGAGAGTCTTATCAGAAGATTCTCTCGTAAGGTGCAGCAATCCGGCGTACTCGCTGAGGTTAAGCAGAACCAGTACTTTGAGAAGCCAATTAGCAAAACCGAACGACGCCAGAAGGCAATCGTTCGCAAGGAGCGAAAGGCTATAAAGGTAAAGAAGCTTAAACTTGGCCAACGCTAATGGCGCTTTTGGAACAAATTAATTCTGATCTTAAACAAGCTCTGCTGGCTGGCGACAAAGAGCTTGTTTCTGTTTTGCGTGGCCTAAAAAGCGCAATATTATACGAAGAAGTTGCGCAAAATAAGCGTGACGATGGTCTGGAAGAGCAACAGGTAACGACTATCTTACAAAAAGAAGCTAAGAAGCGTCTTGAGAGCGCTGAGTTGTACGATAAGGGCGGTAGCCCCGAGCGCGCCGCTAAAGAACGGGCTGAACAGGAGATAATAAAAGCATATTTGCCACAGATGATGAGTGACGAAGAAGTTGAGGCGCTTGTCTCGACCGTAATTGCTGATCACCCCGAAGTCGACAAGACCAAGATGGGCATTGTGATCGGGGAAGTAAAAAAACGAAGTGAAGGGCGGGCAGACGGTGCAACGATTGCCCGACTTGTAAAGGAGCGACTCTAAATGATTATTTTTATGGGTGTAGCCGGTGCGGGAAAAAGCCTACAGGGGCGAATGCTCGCAGACCAACTAGGTTTGCCGTGGCTCTCAACAGGTGAATTTTTGCGCATGCTCATTTCTGGCGAGCGTCGAAAAGACATGCTTGAGGGCAAACTATTAGAGGACGAAGAGATTATCTCTCTGGTTCAGAAGATATTCGCAATGATCGATACCAAGGAAGAGTTTATACTCGACGGCTTCCCCAGGACCTCGCAGCAAGCCGATTGGTTGTTAAGTCAAAAGAAGCACGGGCAATTATCGATTACGGCTGTTATTAATCTTACGGCGTCTGAAGAGGTCGTCAGGGATAGACTTCTCGAAAGAGGGCGCCAAGACGATCATCACGATGCTATTAGTGAACGATTTGATGAATACAGAGATCATATAGTTCCGATTCTGGATCAGTTTGAGTCGTCCGGTGTGTCAGTGTTTACGATTGACGGTGAGCAATCAACCGAAGATGTAAATAAGGCGATCAAAGAAAAGCTAGACAAGGCGAATTCATAGAGATGACGCGAGTAAAAAATGCAGATGAGATTGCAGCAATGCGAGAAGGCGGCAAGATGCTGGCGCACGTATTGCAAACAGTGTCGTCCAGCACGGAAGTCGGTATGACAACAAAAGATCTCGCCACTATTGCACGCAAAGAACTGGACGGCCTGGGTGCCAAACCTTCCTTCTTGGGTTATCAGGGATTTCCAGACGTGCTTTGTGTGTCTGTGAATGATTCTGTGGTCCATGGAATCCCGAGAGAAGACGCAGTGCTCGCCGCTGGCGATATCGTCAGTATTGATTTTGGCGTGACGCACAAAGGATTGATTACTGACGCTGCAATGAGCTATCTGGTAGGGAACGTTAAAGACAGGGACAAGCTTGAGTTAATTGCTGCAACCGAGGCTTCGCTCACAGAAGGCATAGCGACGTTAAAAGACGGTGTTCGTGTCGGTGACATCTCTGCCGCCATCCAGAATAATCTTCAACATTATGGTTACGGCTATGGTATCGTGAGAGATTTAGTCGGCCACGGCGTGGGACACGCTTTGCACGAGATGCCAAATATACCAAACTTTGGCAGGGCTGGCACTGGTCCAAAACTAAGTGCTGGGATGACCATCGCGATAGAGCCAATGGTGACACTGGGTACGCACAAAGTGGCAATTGACCCTGATGGATGGACCGTGCGAACAGCAGATGGAAGCTTGTCGGCGCACTTTGAACACACCGTATTGATTACAGATAATGGCTTTGAGATTTTGACAGACCGATCGAAACTCTAGACATAACGCTACTGTTTTAACTAGAAGAATTGGCAGTTGGTTGCTATACTTCGACCATGCGCGAACAAACACCAACACATTTCGTTGGTCTAGATATTGGCACACACATGGTTCGGTGTGTCGTAGGAATGGTTGACGAAGCAGATCCTGCTAAGCCGTCGATAATTGGTCACGGAAGTGCTCCAAACCTTGGGATGCGAAAGGGAGTATTGTCGCATGTTGATGACGTCGTAGATGCAGTGGCGCATGCGGTCACAGAGGCCGAGAGGCTTTCTGGCGTACATATTAAGCACGCGACAGTAAATATTAATGGATCGCACGTGGTTGGTATTAATTCTAGAGGCGTTATCGCTATAAGTACTGCCAATAAAGAGATTGGTCCGGATGAACGATTAAGAGTAGAAGAAGCTGCGACAATTGTCCAGCTGCCGCCTAACAGAGAGATTATTCAAGTATTTGCAAAGAACTACCGCATAGACGGTCAGGATAACATCAAAGACCCCGTGGGCATGCACGGCGTGAGATTAGAAGTGGATACGCACATTGTGACCGCGTTAGCTCCGAACGTTCGTAACCTAGAGCTTGCTCTTGATAAGGCGCGGCTCACACCAGCACACAAAACACTTTCTAGTCTGGCTGCAGCTGAAGCGGTCCTTGATCGCAAACAAAAAGAGGCAGGCACGCTATTGATGGATATAGGTGCCGGCACAACTAATCTGGCAATTATAGAAGACGGCGAAGTGCATCATGTGGCCGTGATTCCTGTAGGTGGCGTACACCTTACAAACGACCTCGCGATTGGCCTCAAGACCGATTTGGATATTGCAGAGAAGGTAAAAGTTGAGCATGCACGACTCGATAACTCTAACAAAGATATGAATGCCAAAGTGGAATACGACGGAAAGTCGTATCTATTTGAGCTAGAAGAAATAAATATGATTGCTGAGGCAAGAATTGAGGAATTACTCGAGCTAGTTAACAAAGAGCTAAAACGAGTACAAAGGGCAAGAAAGTTACCCGGCGGCGTTGTTCTTGTCGGCGGCACCTCAAAGCTCCCGGGGATTGCAGAGTTCACAAAAGAGAAACTTGAATTACCAGCTCGTCTTGGCGTGCTACAGCCGCTTAGTGGTCTCATAGATACCGTAGAAGACCCAATGTATTGCACGGCTGTTGGTCTTATGCTGCTTGACATGCTGTTACTGCCAGGTGAAGGAATGACATCTGGAGAGCCAGTAGCAGGAGCTTTCGGTCTGATCGAAGGACTACTAGGAAAGATTGGCTTCAAGAAGTAGGGGTAGATTACTTTATTGATCATAACAGAGGGATCGGGTATACTCGCCTTATATATTTAAGTAGAGGTTTTTTAGAATGCCACAAGTTGATCCAGCTATAGAAACATTTGCACGTATCAAAGTTATTGGCGTTGGTGGCGCTGGCGGCGCAGCCGTGAATCGAATGATTGACGCTGGCGTGAAGGGCGTCGAATTCGTTGTTGTAAATACCGATTCTCAAGCTTTACATCACTCTAAGGCCGGTACAAAAGTTCATATCGGTAAAGACGCGACTCGCGGACTAGGTGCGGGAGCTGATCCAGACGTCGGAGAGTCAGCAGCAAAAGAATCCATAGATCAGATCAAAGAAGTTGTAAAAGACGCCGACATGGTGTTTGTGACCATCGGCGCCGGTGGTGGAACTGGTAGCGGTGCTGGCCATATAGTTGCCGAACTTGCTAAAGCACAAGGCGCACTCGTTGTTGGATTCGCCACAAAGCCTTTTGCTTTTGAAGGAGAAAAGCGACGACGCAATGCAGAGTCAGCAATCGAAAACCTCCGAAACGCAGTCGACACACTAATTATTATTCCAAATGACCGACTTCTTCAGACTATCGACAGGCAAACACCACTGCTTGAGGCCTTTAAGGTAGCCGATGATGTATTGCGGCAGGGCGTGCAGGGGATTTCAGATCTTATTACCGTACATGGCCTAATTAACCTCGACTTTGCAGACGTGAAAGCTGTGATGAGTAATGCTGGATCAGCTCTTATGGGTATTGGTCGAGCTGGCGGTGAAAATAGAGCAGTTCAGGCTGCCCAACAATCTGTTGAGTCGCCGCTTCTGGAAGTATCTATTGATGGTGCCCGAGGCATTCTCTTTAATATTATTGGCGGAAACGATATGTCGATGCACGAGATCAATACCGCAGCCGAGACTATCACTGCGGCCGCAGATCCCGATGCAAACATTATCTTTGGGGCAACAATTGACCCTGAACTAGAGGGTGAAGTTATTATTACAGTGGTGGCAACTGGCTTTGATGCAGCGTATTTCACGAAACGACAGGAGCCAGCAGGTGAAGCTTCTGTCTTTAATGTAGCTGAAGCAGAAGACTTTCCAGCGTCCTCAGTGGCATCGCAAAAGATTACTGACGAAAAGGTCATGAAAGATATGGACATGGATCTTGATGAAAAGAAAGAAAACGACTTTAGCAGCGACACTCCGATGCCAAACATCTGGTCCCTCGACAGACACGAAGACGACACTAAGATATCTGAAGAAAAAAATAGTTCAAATGAACCGACCGTTTTCAGTGACGATAAGTCAAAAGATGATGAGCTTGAAAAGCCATCTTTCTTGCGCCGACTCAAAAAACGGCATCAGAAAAAAGACGACTCCTCAGAAAAATAATCCAGTAAATAATACATCGCAAAATCCGTCTTTAGCAGATAACTCACTTGACCCCTGAAAGCACTGAAATTTTATCCCCAGGTAAAGTGGTTCTCAAGCTGTTAGGTACATAAAAAAGAACACACAATTGTACAACAAGAAAGCCTATTCCTGGACTTGAAAAGCGCTATAGATGGGGGTAGTATAAGTGTTATAGACGCTATATATAGTAATATTTTATAGTGATCGTACGTTGAAATGAACAATTAATTTGGTTTACGAACAGCGTAAATCAAGAGGGAGGGTGTGCGCATGAAATGCAGCCAGTGCCACAAAGTCGATACAAAAGTTATCGAATCAAGAGACGTGGCTGACGGAGAATCAATCCGTCGACGTAGAGCATGTACGCATTGTCAGTATCGGTTTACTACATATGAGCGAGTCGAAAGACCACAGCTTATTGTCGTAAAAAATGATGGCACCAGAGAGTTGTTTAATAGAGATAAGTTACTTGCTGGACTATATCGAGCATCCGAAAAGACTAAAATTACAAGTCTTCAGCTCGAAAAACTAGTCGCTTATGTCGAACAGCATATCTACGCCTGTGGAGACCAAGAAGTTTCTACAGCAAAAATTGGTGAACTCGTCATGGATGAGCTGGCGAAGCTAGATGAAGTTGCGTATGTACGGTTTGCAAGCGTGTACCGCCGATTTAAAGACATCGCAGGATTCGAGCGTGAACTTGTAGAAATAAAGCAGCGCAAAAATCCCGTGAAGGCATAGGGAGCCTTCACGGTTCCCCCCGGATCTTAACTTTTTAATGTCCGAGGGGAGCGAGCAAAATCGTCTTTTTGAGAGCGGACGACGTAACAGCTACGAACCAAATAAAAAACTAAATAACTAATTAAAGTGAGGGTATTATGGGACAAACAACAATCCTGAACCGCAGGCGCTTCTTTACGGCCCCCAAGAGCAAGGGCTACGATCAATTACAATGGGTAAAAAAAGATTCGATTATAAAGAATCCAATGACCAATGTGCCGGTATTCGAGCAAAAAAATGTAGAGTTTCCAGAGGGCTGGTCGCTTAATTCAATCAACATTGTTGCACAGAAGTACTTCACGGGTACTCCAGGAACAAAGGACAGAGAAAGTTCACTTAAGGATTTGATCGACCGAGTGGTTGATACAGTGGCACGCCACGGTCTCCAAGAAGGGTACTTCGAAGATACTAATGAAGCAGAAGATTTTACCGAAGAGTTAAAGTACATTTTAGCGACACAACGAGCTGCATTTAACTCTCCTGTCTGGTTCAATATTGGCGCACCAGACCGCGCACAGCAAGCCAGTGCTTGTTTTATTCTTGCGGTCGAGGACACTATGCCGTCAATTCTTAACTGGTACCGAGAAGAAGGAATGATTTTTAAGGGTGGCTCAGGCTCTGGAATTAACATCTCTAGTATCCGCTCAAGCCAGGAAGGCCTAGGCAAGAGCTCCGGCAAGGCATCCGGGCCGCTTTCGTTCATGCGTGGCGCTGACAGTTCAGCGGGTGCAATCAAGAGTGGCGGCAAGACCCGACGCGCCGCTAAAATGGTTATCTTAAACGCAGATCACCCTGACATAGAAGAATTCATTTGGTGTAAGGCTATTGAAGAGCGCAAAGCTCGTGACTTACAGACACTTGGATGGGATATGAGCCTAGACGGCAAGGATATCCACTCTGTTCAGTATCAGAATGCAAATAATTCTGTGCGCGTTACAGATGAGTTCATGGAAGCGGTAGAGGCAGACAGTGACTGGGATCTAAAAGCAATCAAAGATGGCACTACCGTTAAAACGGTTCGAGCTCGCGACCTATTTCGCCAGTTTTCTGAATCAGCTTGGGAATGTGCAGATCCAGGCATGCAGTTCGACACCACAATTAATAAGTGGCATACCGCACCGAATGCTGGCCGAATTAACGGCAGCAACCCATGTAGTGAGTACATGCACCTCGACAATTCAGCTTGTAATCTCGCGTCGCTAAACTTACTCAAATTCCTTAAGGACGACGCTACTTTTGACATAGAGGCTTTCAAGCACACGGTAGAATTAATATTTACTGCGCAAGAAATCCTTGTCGGCTACAGCGAGTATCCAACAGAGAGTATAGGCAAAAATGCCAAAGCCTACAGAGAGCTTGGTATTGGTTACGCAAACCTTGGCGCGCTACTAATGGCCCAAGGACTCCCTTACGACTCAGATGAAGGTCGAGCGAAAGCCGCGGCTATTACGGCACTCTTGACCGGCCATGCTTACGCCACGAGCGCAAAGATCGCTAACCGCGTTGGTCCGTTCGCAGGATTTCACAAAGATCGTGACGGCATGCTAAACGTCCTTAAAATGCACCGTGCAGAAGTTTCTAACATAGACGCCAGTCTTGTGCCAGAAGAGCTTCTGAGCGCCGCTGCAAGCGCCTGGGACGAAGCCGTAGAGCTCGGCAGTCGTTATGGCGTCCGTAACTCGCAGGCGAGTGTCCTTGCGCCTACAGGAACGATCGGTCTCATGATGGATTGTGACACAACCGGCATCGAGCCAGACCTGGGGCTAGTGAAGCTCAAGAAACTCGTTGGTGGTGGCACGATGAGCATTGTGAACCAAACAGTACCGCGCGCACTCGACTCGCTCGGTTACTCAAAGAAGCAAATTGACGAGATTGTTGCTTATATTGATGTTGAAAAAACAATATTAGGCGCACCTCACCTCAAGAAAGAACATGAAGCTGTGTTTGCGTGCTCTATGGGCGACAACGCAATCCACTATATGGGTCACGTCAAGATGATGGGTGCAGTCCAGCCATTCATCTCTGGAGCTATTAGCAAAACAGTTAATATGCCAGAAGAGGCAACCGTAGAAGATGTCGAGCAGCTTCACCTCGAGTCATGGAAGTTGGGCATCAAGGCCGTAGCAATCTACCGAGACAACTGTAAAGTTGCACAGCCACTTTCAATGGCGAAAAAAGCCGGCAAAGAGGATGCTCCTGCTAAGATTGAAGCAAGTGACGAAAGGGTAATCCTAAGAGGTGCGGTTCGACGTACATTGCCAAAAGTCAGAAACTCAAAGACGTTCTCATTTAAAGTTGCAGCAACCCACGGTTACATGACGGTTGGTGAATACGACGACGGAACACCCGGAGAAGTTTTTGTAAACATCGCAAAACAGGGTTCTACACTGCGCGGCATCATGGACGCCTTTGCAATCAGTCTCAGCCACGGCTTGCAGTTCGGCGTACCATTAAAAGATTACGTAAAGTCATTCTCTAGCATGTCATTTGCTCCAGCTGGCATTACGGATGATCCAGATGTTCGCACAGCCTCATCCATCGTTGATTATCTTGCTCGACGACTCGCGCTTACCTATCTATCTTTTGACGATCGTCTAGAGTTAGGTTTGGCTAACATCGAAGACATGCCCGATACACAAACGAGCTTGCTCGCAGAAGAGCTGGTCGACGAAAAACAGCCGGAAGAGCAGCAACCCGCTCCGGTAGCCGAAGCTCCCTCTGTAAAGCAGACAGCCAAAAACCAAGCAAGCAGTAAGTCAAAAACCGTTGATGCGCCGCTTTGCTTCAATTGCGGCAACCAGACACAACGCTCAGGCAGCTGCTATGTCTGTACGAGCTGCGGTTCAACCACCGGCTGTTCCTGAGACATTTGGTCACTGAGCAATTTTGAGAAGTGAATTATCAAAATGCTCAGCTCTTGGTCAGATTGAAATTTTTGGCTGTGATCCTCAATCAACGCACTTTGTGTACGTTTCCTTGGAGGTTCTCGCCAAGAAACTCCAATCTGACTCAAGCCAAAAATCTCAGGATTCCACTTACACTCAACTAGAAATTAGGGATTAGGTTGCTCCTTCTCTCTACTTTCTACTTTAGTAGCCTTAAATTCTTGGTGGCTTAGTTTGGAAAAAACGCAGAAAATCTATGCAGTACCTTTATAGTAGTCAGTTAGCATGAGCCCTGGTTCCTAATTCCTAGTTCCTATATACTAATTCGTATGAAAGCAATCATCCTCTATCATCCAATATCTGATCACGCGCGCCTTGTTGAGGAGTATGCTCGCGATTTCGAAAGAACAAAAAATGAATCCCTTGAGAAAATTAGCCTTGAAACTAAAAAAGGGGCAGACCTTGCGAGGCTTTACGATATCGTGCAGTACCCGGCGATTGCGGTTACTCAGGATAATGGCAACCTCATGAAACACTGGGAGGGCGTGCCGTTGCCGCTCATGAACGAAGTTGCTGGTTATTTTCACTAGTGATAGAATAAGTCCGGTTAACAATTAGGTAAATCCGCAGGGGGAACTCTAAAGTAGCTATCAACTACAAGTCGTAATAGTGGACAAGATCACTACACGGCACGGAGCGAGAAGAACAGGTATATGCCCAAGTAGAACTCGCCGGTCAAGCAGCCCGTCAACGCTCGTAATTAAGTCCCGAAAAGTAGGATGGTACCGCCAAAGTTTACAACAAGGCTCCTGCAGCAATACGGGATTTTTTGTTTTCTAAAGGAGTTATACAATGGGAAAGACATTTCAAAAGAACACTAGACGCCGAGCCAAAGAGTACGAGAAAGACCTTATTAACTATTGGAAAAATAACAACACTTTTGAGAAATCTGTTGAACAAAGGCCTGCTGACAATTCATTTGTCTTTTACGACGGCCCTCCGTTTATAACTGGAGTTCCACACCACGGGACGCTACTGACAAGTATCGTGAAAGACGCCATACCTCGTTATCAAACAATGAAAGGAAAGCGAGTAGAGCGTGTGTGGGGTTGGGATTGTCACGGCTTGCCCGCTGAAGTATTCACAGAGAAGAAACTTGGGATTCAGGATAAACGAGACATCGGCACAAAAATTTCGCTCGAAGAGTATATTACAACCTGTAGAGATAACATGGTTCAAACGGGTGACCTGTGGGAGAGCACTATTGACCGCATTGGGCGTTGGGTTGATTTTAAAGGCGCGTATAAGACTATGGACAGAGAGTTCATGGAGTCTGTCTGGTGGGCTTTTAAAGAGCTGCATGAAAAGGGCAAGATTTATGAGGGCGAGAAGGTGCTTCTGTATTGCACCAGAGACGCGACCCCGATATCTAAAGCAGAGGTGGCAATGGACAACAGCTATCAAGATGTAACGGACCCAAGTGTCTACGTAAAGTTTAGGCTGAAAGACTCCGAAAATTACTTGCTAGCATGGACAACCACCCCTTGGACGCTGCCTAGTAATTCGGCTATCGCGGTTAATAAAGATATCGAATATTCAGAGGTAAAAGTCGGTGACGAAGTTTTTGTCCTTGCAAAAAATCTTGTCGAAAAAGTCCTAACGGATGAAAAACATCAGGTAGTTGACCATGAAGTACTCCGAACATTTAGTGGTGCAGAGCTTGTTGGTCAAAGCTACGAGCCGTTATTTGAGGCGGAGGAAGCCCTCAAGCACGAAAATGCCTTTAAGGTGTGGCATGCAGATTTCGTTCATGATGAAGACGGAACAGGAATCGCACATGAATCTCCTGCGTACGGTGAGGAGGACTACGATTTGAGCAAGGAAAATAACATTCCGTGGGTTATGAGCACAGATGAAAACGGGATTTTTACAATTGGTGACTGGGTTGGCAAAAACATCTGGGAAGTTAATAAACAAATCGCTAAAGAGCTTAAAGAAAGAGGTGCCGTCTGGAAGATTGACTACATCCAACATGAGTACCCTCATTGTCATCGTTGCGGCACAAAGTTGATGTACCGCGCACACCCAAGTTGGTTCATGGACATTGATGGGCAGCGCACGCAGATGTTAGAAGCAAACGAATCAGTAAATTGGTTCCCAGAGCACATTAAGCATGGTCGCTCAGAGAAGACAATCGATACAGCTCCTGATTGGAATCTGAGTAGAGACAGATTTTGGGCTACCGCAATGCCAGTCTGGAAAGCTATCGACGATGATGGGAAGGAACACATAAAAGTAGTTGGTAGTTACGCAGAGCTAAAAGAACTATCAGGGCTGGAACTTGTGGATTATCATCGCCCATGGATTGACGAAGTAACATTTGAAATTGATGGACTTACTTACAGACGAATCGAAAAGGTACTTGATTGCTGGTTCGAGAGTGGAAGCATGCCGTTTGCGCAATTTCATTACCCATTTGAGAATAAAGAAAAGTTTGAATCGAGCTTTCCTGGGGACTTCATTGTCGAGTATGTACCCCAAGTAAGAGCGTGGTTCTACTACATGAATGCAGTGAATGTTGGCTTGTTTGGCAAGAGTGCTTTCAAGACGGCACTCGTTCATGGAACGCTTGCTGGAAATGACGGTCGTAAATTGAGTAAGAGCTTTGGAAATTACACAGACCCAAACGAGCTCATGGATAAATATAGCGCTGATTCGTTGCGATTTTTACTACTATCATCTCCAGTTCTCTCTGGGGAGGACTTCGCCGTTCTGGACAAGGATGTGAACGATACAGCTCGAAAATTGAGCATGGTGTGGAATATGTACGATTTCTTTACGCTGTATGCAGATGTCGATAACTGGGAGTGGGATGGTAACTTAGACGATCCAAGTGATGCTTTAGAAAACGAGCTTGATATATGGATTGTCTCTCGAGTGCATGAGCTCACTCAAGAAGTCGAAGCTTCAATGGACAAA
>Ga0136558_1000458_pt1 | contig 23140 bp, 21 predicted proteins | sample AntRauTorckE6833_FD_101391 | JGI IMG/M metagenome (GOLD analysis project Ga0136558, IMG submission 101391) | Saline lake microbial communities from Rauer Islands, Antarctica - Metagenome Torckler E6 #833 | ecosystem: Environmental > Aquatic > Non-marine Saline and Alkaline > Saline | place...
GCTCGAACACGCTGCGATTGAGATTGGGGTTGATGTAGCTATTTTACGAGACGCATTAGCTCAATCATTTGAGGTGCCAGCATATCGTCTGGAAACTAATCAAAAAATTCCCTATCAAGTATTGTCGTTGATTCCTGAAGATTCAGCTCGTCATTACAAAATAATTCCTCTCGAGTTAAGTGACGGAGTACTAACCGTTGGTGTAAATGACCCTGATGATTTACAGATCCGTGAGGTACTCAATTTTATCAGTACCAAACACGATATTACTTATCGTCTGGTGTTCATGTTGGCTCATGATATTCGAGAAGCGGTCGAGCAGTATGAAAGCTTAACAGGAGAAGTCGACGAAGCGTTAACTTCATTGCAACAAGAAGCGGCTGTAGAAGCGGCCGAGGAGACAAAAGAGAAACCAAAAGAGAATCTAAACCACATCAAAGAAGATGCTCCGGTAACAAAGATTGTTGGTACCATTTTGCGCTATGCGGTTGATGGTGGAGCTTCGGATATTCATATCGAACCCGACGAAGATCGGATTGCGGTCCGATTTCGGGTCGATGGCACCTTGCAGCATTCTTTAGAGTTGCCTCGCAATACCCATTCGGCAGTCGTGGCACGAGTGAAGATTCTTTCTTCTATGCGTTTAGATGAGAAGCGAAAGCCACAAGACGGTCGATTTTCGGCAACCTTTGATGGCCGTAAGATTGATTTTCGTGTATCGGTTTTACCGACCAACCATGATGAGAAGGTGGTAATGCGTATTTTAGATAATGATAAAGGAGTTACTAACCTTGAAAGCACCGGTATCGCACCACATCATCTGCAGGCAATTAGACGAATGCTAAAAGAGCCTTATGGTATCATTCTTATTTCAGGTCCAACCGGATCAGGTAAATCAACTACCCTATACACGATGTTGTCAGAAGTGGATCGCGCATCCAAAAATGTTATGTCGCTAGAAGACCCGGTTGAGTACGATATTGATGGGGTGAGTCAATCACAAATGCGACCTGAGATCGGGTACACGTTTGCGAATGGGTTGCGAGCGGCACTCCGTCAAGACCCTGACATCATCATGGTGGGTGAGATTCGTGACAAGGAAACAGCACAGCTTGCAATTCAGGCCGCGTTAACCGGTCACTTGGTGTTATCGACCATTCACACCAACAATGCAATCGGTGTCATTCCCCGTTTAATCGATATGGGTATCGACCCGTATTTAATTGCTCCAACTCTGAAACTCGCTGTCGCGCAACGACTGGCCAAACGTTTATGTGAAGGGACTGGTGAAGAAAAACCAGTCGATAAGGCTATGGAAATGATGATGGAAAAAGAATTTGAAACTTTACCAGAACGGTATCGAGATCGAGTTCCAACCAATCGAACGGTACTGCACCCTGAACCAACTCCAGAGTGTGCGACTGGTTTGCGGGGGCGTGTGGCGGTGATGGAGGCGTTAGAGGTTGATGATGGGATGCAGGAGTTGATTTTGAATAATGCATCTGAAGAAGACTTTTATCACCACGCTAGAAAGCACGGATTTATGTCGATGAAAGAAGACGCCATCATTAAGGCGCTCAATCATGTAATCCCTCAAGAAGAAGTGAGTTTATTTGGTACAAAAGTCGGAGTAGAGAACTTAACTGATGAAATGGTACAAGACGTTAGTGCTGCTACCGAAGAGGAAACTGATTCGCATGTCGATAACTCGTCAAACCGAAAGTCAGAAGCAGTATAATACAAGTATGAAAGTACTACTGATTGATGACGATGTGTTCTTGCGAGACATGTATGCAACGAAGTTTGTGGAGTGCGGTCACGAAGTTGAGGCAGTGGACCACGGTGACAAGGCATTGTCCCTAGTGGAATCGGGACACGATTTTGATGTTATTTTGGTTGATATGGTGATGTCGGGGATGTCGGGGGTTGAGCTGATTACAATCGTACAAAACAAAGGATACATTGGAGACGCGATTTGTATAGTATTATCTAACCAGGGTCAGCAAGCCGATATTGATGAAGCGATGGCTGCCGGAGCTACTTCATACATTATAAAAGCAGAACATATACCCAGCGATGTCGTGACCGAAGTAGAAAAGATTTTGTCCGCTAATCAAGAAGGAAAATAAAATTATGGCAGTCAATTACGCACATGAGCTAGAGTTATTGGTAAAGTTAGTCACCGAACGTGATGCATCTGACTTGCATTTTTCAGTTGGTCGACATCCAACCTTGCGTGTTTTAGGAGATCTAGAACCAATCCCTGACAAACCGATACTTACCACTGAAGACGTAATGGGGTTTGCTAAGGTGGTTGCCAATGAGCATCGACTAGAAATTTTTGAAGAACAACTCGAAGCGGACTTTTCTTACGAAGATGCTGGCGGTAATCGTTTTCGAGGTCATATTTTCAATCAAAAAGAAAAACCCGGTATCGTAATGCGGTATATCCCTCAGGTGATTCGTACTATTGAGGAATTAAATCTTCCACCAATTTTGTATTCTTTCGCCCAAAAGCGACAAGGGTTTTTCCTGTGTGTGGGGCCGGTTGGGCAGGGTAAATCAACTACCTTAGCTGCCATGGTTGATTATATTAACCAGAACCGAGCTGAGCATATTGTTACTATTGAAGACCCAATTGAGTACGTTTACGAGCCCAAAAAATCTATGATTGACCAACGTGAGGTCGGAGTGGATACGTACACCTTCCAAGACGGTCTTAGTTCTGCTTTTCGGCAAGACGTGAACGTGATTCTGATTGGGGAGATGCGTAACCGCGATACCATTTCTACTGCGGTAACTGCAGCAGAGACCGGGCACTTAGTTTTGTCCACGCTCCACACTAATAACGCCGCCCAGACCATTAACCGTATTATCGATACGTTCCCAGGGAGCGTACAAGACCAGATTCGGGTGCAGTTGGCTGGTTCATTAGCTGGTATTTTCTCTCAACGGTTGATTCCACGCATTGACGGTGGCCTGATTCCAGCCTATGAGCTGTTGGTAAACAACAGTGCTGTTTCCAACCTAATCCGCGAGGATCGTATTCACGAAATCAATGCGGTGATTGAAACCGGATTGGAGCACGGTATGATCGATATGAACCGTTCCTTGGTTGATTTGGTAAAGAAGGGGATCATCTCAGTGGAAGATGCGTTTGCACATTCATTCAATCCAAAAGCGCTAGAGCGGCTAATTTAATTATATGTTATACGACTACCGAGCCAGAGACAAAAATAACCAAAGCCGTGAAGGAACGGTAGAAGCGTCGTCGGTAGACGCTGCGATTGCGGCTGTAAAACGTCGCGGTTACCAAGTAATTTCTATTGATGCTGCTAATGAATCCGGTGGTCTAGGTGCGTTGCTCCACAAAGACTTAAACCTGTTCGGTGGTGTCAAATCAAAGGACTTGGTAATCCTGTCTCGCCAAATTGCCACCTTGTTTGAAGCACAAGTATCGCCGCTGCGTATCTTTCAGTTACTTGCAGCCGAGGTAGAAAATACTGAATTAGCTCGAGTGTTAAATACTATTGTCGATGACTTGCAGGGTGGTAGTTCTATTTCTCGAGCCCTAGAGCAGCATCCTCACATCTTTTCTGTTTTTTACGTCAACCTCGTTCGCTCCGGAGAGGAAACTGGTTCACTTGAGCAAACCTTTACCTATTTAGCTGATTATTTAGACCGAACCTATGAAATGGCTTCTAAGGCTAAAAACGCACTGATCTATCCAGCTTTCGTTATTTTGATTTTTATCGTGGTCATGACGTTGATGTTGACAACGGTAATTCCAAATATCGCTGATATTTTGACCGGCAGTGGACAAGAGTTACCGATTTACACTAAAATCGTACTGGGTATTTCTGATTTTATGGTGGGATACGCTGGAGTGCTGCTTATCTTGCTTTCTGGTGGAGCGATTGGCTTTTGGCAGTTTATGCAAACCAAGCCGGGGCAACGGTTTATGGATGAGTTGAAGCTCTCGATACCTTATATTGGTGATTTGAATAAAAAACTCTACTTGACTCGTATCTGCGATAACATGGCCACTATGGTTAGTAGTGGAGTACCGATGGTGCAGTCGATTGAAGTAACCGCCCAAGTGGTCGATAATGTACTCTACGAAGAGATGTTAGAAGAAGTACTAGAAGAAGTGCGCGGCGGTCGATCGTTTGCTGACGCTATTTCACAATATCCAGAGATTCCTGGGGTGTTGTCACAGATGGCTAAGGTGGGCGAAGAGTCGGGTTCACTTCCAGAGATTTTATCTACTCTTTCTAAGTTCTATCGCCGTGAGGTATATAACGCAGTTGAGACACTAATTAGCTTAATTGAGCCGGCTATGATTTTGCTTCTGGGTGTAGGAGTTGGGGTGTTGCTAGCTTCGGTCTTGATGCCAATCTACAATCTTACTTCAGCTATTTAGTAAAATACTGCTGCATAAGCTGTGTAATATAAACCATTGTTTTCCACACCAAGAATACGTAATGTTGCAGAAAGCAGTATAATGAATAGAGCCACGTACAACGTGGAGTTGATGCACAGCCTACTTAAGGTACGCAGCTGATGCCTGAAGTAACGTGTGTCAGTTATTCATTACAAACTAGGAAGTTAAAAAATATATATGTTGAAACAGACTCTACAGCGCGGTTTCACCCTCATTGAGTTGTTGGTGGTTATCGCGATTATCGGTATCTTAGCCGCGGTGGTATTGACTTCACTTAGTGGAGCCCAAGAGGGTGCTCAGAACTCAAATGTCCAGCAAAGTCTTGGTAGTACTCGTTCAGCCGCTCAATTGTCATATAATGAGAACCAGTTCTCATATGCGTCAGTGTGTACTGACGGCGAAGAGGTTGATACAACTCTCGATGGACTAAATGACAGCTTGAGCTTCATTACCGCAGTTACTATTAACGGTACACCAGCCGCTACTGCGATTGGTTGTAACGACAGTGCTACTGCGTACGCTATCTCAGCACCGCTTCTTGAAGATGGTGCTACTGGTAGTAACTACTGGTGTGTTGATAGTACTGGATTCCAGGGTGCGCGCACCAACCACCTTGGTAACGGTGATGTTGTGTGTCCGTCTTCAGACTCTCAATAACCCAACAAAAAAACACGCCAATTGGCGTGTTTTTTTGTTGGGGAAGACGTAAAGGATGCTATACTGAGCGCATGTTTAGTGCGTTTACGTTGCCGGCACTGGTTGTAGCTGTATTGGCTTTTGGCTTCGGGGTGGTGATTGGTAGTTTCCTAAACGTAGTGATATACCGCCTCCATACTGGCCGATCTTTGCAAGGGCGGTCGCACTGCTTGTCTTGTGGAGTGACGCTCGAGTGGTACGACTTACTACCGCTAGTGTCATACGTGGTGTTGCGTCGCCGGTGTCGTGCGTGTGAATCAATCATTTCGGGACGTTACTTCTGGGTGGAGCTACTGACCGGACTGTTGTTTGTGGGAACAATTTGGGTTGCTAGTTCTTGGTTTGCTCTGCTACTTTTTTGGTTGGTATCAGCTGTGTTGGTTGTGGTAGTGGTGTATGACTATTATCATTTGATTATTCCTGACCGTTTAGTGTTGTGGCTTTTAGGGTTAGCGGTTGTGTGGCTGGCCTACCAGTGGTGGCTAGAGGTGGCGTGGTTACATTTAGGATACGATGTGTTGGCGGCATTAGGTGGAGCTGGGGTGTACGCTATGTTGTGGTTGATTTCGAAGGGGCAGTGGTTGGGCTTAGGTGATGCTAAATTGGCGTTGCCGCTTGGCTTACTGTTAGGTTACGAGCATATTTTTTCACTATTGGTGTACTCTTTTTGGATTGGAGCCGCGATCAGCGTACTTTTAATTGGATATCAAAAGATACGTCGTCGGGGACAACCGCACTTACGATTTTTGCAGCAACCGCTTACAATAAAGAGTGAGGTGCCGTTTGCTCCTTTCTTGGTACTCAGCTTCCTCGTCATTTACTTTTTTGGCATTGATGCATTAGAACTTACGGAGCTACTGTTGCATTCGACCCTTTAGTTGGCATGTCTTTTTTTTCTTTCTCAACTTGGTTCACACAACTACGTAACACTACGGGTCGTGGTTTTGGTTTAGTGGAATTACTGGTAGCGATTGGAATTATGGTACTGGTAACTACCGTAGTAGTGGTGCGGCAAAATAGTTTCAATAGTGTGGTGTTGCTGGAGAATCAAGCCTACGAAGTGGCGACTGATATTCGCGGAGTGCAAGTACAGGCGGTGAGTACACAAAACATAAATGTGGGTAGTGGTCCAGAAAGTTATCGCGAAAGTTTGGGAGTGCGTTTGGTAGAGGGTGCCCAGCGATATGATTTTGTGCGCGGTACACCAGATGGTGATTTGTTTGGTACTGGCGGTCGACTTGATCGCCGGTTTGAGATCAGTGAGATTATTGCGTACGATTCCTCAGGAGGAACGGTTGATGCTGGTTCAGCTGGGATTGGTGTTATGTTCACTCGACCAAATTTCGATGCGGAATTTTATCGCCTCGACAACAATAACCAAATTACCGCCAGCAGTGTACACATTTCGGTTCAGTCATTAGAAGACGGTACGCGTACTCGTGATATTGTCGTGACCACTACTGGACAAGTGTCAGTATCTAATCCAAACATACCGTAATATGATTCCCAGTATGTCACAGCGCGGTTTTACCTTAGTAGAGATGATTGTATCTTTAGCGTTGTTTGCGGTAGTGGCTACAATGAGTGTCGGTACAGTGGTGGTGTTGCTGGATGGTAACCGCGATCTGCGAGGAGAACAGGCAACTATAAGTAATGTGCAGTTTGCGCTGGATGTAATGACGCGGGACATTCGTACCGGCTATGACTATATCTGTGATACCAGTACTAGTGGTGTAATCTTTGGTAGTACCCATAATTCAATGACTGGCACTACTGATTGTGAGGATGGGTTCACTAACGGAAATGCAAATGCGCAACACGGTGTGTCGTTTATAGTAGCGAACTCTAGCTCAGGAGTACCGGAGCGAATGGCGTATTACTACGATCGCGGTGAAGCTGGCATATTCCGCCGCATTGGTAACGGTGACCCAGAGTCAATTTTGTCTGAAAGTATCACTCTTAACGATGCTAACTTTATCGTTACCGGAACTAGTAAAACCGATGAAATACAGCCAACTGTAACAATTTTACTCGAGGTAGAGGCTGCTGATGGATTGCCGTTTGAGCTGCAGACTACCGTTACTCAGCGGTTCTTAGATATCCCATAATATGATACGCACTACTGACAAAAAAAATTTATTCACTCCAATTTCTCGAGGGTTTACTTTGGTAGAAACGCTGGTGGCAATCTCATTGTTGCTAATTGCAGTGGTTGGCCCGATGACCTTTTTAACCAGAAGTAGTCAGAGTACCCAAATAACTAACCAGCAAATCCCGGCGGTCTTTCTAGCTCAAGAAGGTCTAGAATTAGTGCAACAAGAGCGTGATAATGAGTTTTTAGAGTGGTTTGGTAACACCTCTCATCCAGCTTGGGCCAGGTTCCGTAGCACGTTCTCTGATTGTGGCGGTGGCGGTGAATGTGCGGTTGAGATTGATGACAGTGGCAATGTGCAGGTCACTGACTGTACAGCCACCGATGATGATTGTTATCTGTACTATAATGATAGTAATGCTCGTTCACCGTATACCTACGATGATTCGGGAGATGCAGTTCGAACTCCGTACCGACGGTACGTAACGGTAGAAATAATAGAGACCAACCGCGAAGCACGAGTGGTCTCTCGAGTGGAATGGCGTAGCGGTTCCTTGATTGATCAGCAAGTAGCTGAGGTCGAAACTGCCTTATTGAATACCTATGCTACTAACTAAATCACTACAACCAACCGAAAAAGGCTTTGCGCTACTAATGACGCTGCTGATTATTAGTGTGGTGCTGTCAGTGGCACTGACGACGTTGAGTCTCTCTATTAAACAGACACGGTTGGCCACGGATACTCGTGATGCCGAGGTTGCGTTCCATGCTGCGAATGCTGGTCTTGAGTGTTTACGATATTGGCGACGGACGGAATACAGTACGTTCGAATCAGGAAGTAGTCAAAATATCTCATGTTTTGGTGAAAGTGGAGTGGCGCCCGTAACTCGTAGTTCCCTTACCGCAGCAGCCAGTGGAGATGGGCAGGTATATCAGTATCAGTATGAGATAACTTGGGGACCAAGCAATGCTGAGCGATGCTCGGAGATGCGTTTTTTGGTATTTAATGCTGATGCTGGTGGTACTCAACTGGAGTTAGATAATATGAGTACCTACATACCAGGGTATGGTGAAAATAGTCCAAGTAACACCAAGACTTGTGAACCAGGAGGCTTATGTACCGTTTTTTCTAGTCGGGGTTATAGTAATAGTTGTAACGCTAAATTATACACGGGTACAATTCAGCGAGATATTTTGCTAGAGTTCTAAGCATGAATATTCCCAAGCAAGAGCCTGTAAAACGGATTAGCGAATTGCGCAAACTGGTTCAGTATCATCAGAAAAAATATCATGAAGAAGACACTCCTGAAATATCTGATCAGGCGTATGATGCGTTGGTGCAAGAATTGCAATCGTTAGAAGTAACATACGAAGGTGGGGTCAGTGTAGTATCAGAAGCGGTGGGCGGAGCACCGAGTGGTGCGTTTGAAAAGGTCGAGCATCCAGTACGGCAGTGGTCATTTGATAATATTTTTTCCTATCAAGAGCTAGAGGGGTGGGTTGAACGAACCAAGCGTCGTTTAAAAGAAGAAGACGTGACGGTGGGTGTAGGACTTTCGTTTGTTTTAGAACATAAAATTGATGGCTTGAAGGTGATACTGCATTACGAGCAAGGACAGTTGGTGCGCGCCTTGACTCGGGGTGATGGAGTGGTTGGGGAAGACGTAACCCATACTGTCCGAACAATAAAAAATGTACCAGAGAAACTGCAGCAACCAGTGAACTTGATTGTCGTTGGGGAGGTGTGGCTTTCGGCCACTGAGTTTGTTCGCATCAATGAAGAACGGCAAGTAGCTGGAGAGTCACTGTTCGCTAATCCACGTAATGCAGCGGCTGGTACTTTGCGACAGCTGGATCCAGCGGTGGCAGCGGCTCGTAATTTATCGATGACCGTATATGATATCGACCAGTTAGGGGGTGGTGTGATAACAGCACCGAACACTCAGTGGGAAGAGTTGGCACTTCTTAAAAAGTTAGAGTTACCTACAAACGAACATGCGGTGCAGATAGATTCAGTCGAAGCCGTACAGGCATATTACGAGCAGTGGGTACAGGCTCATGAACAATTACCGTACGGAGTAGATGGGGTAGTAATAAAGGTGAATGACATATCATACCAACGCCTATTGGGGTACACCGCGAAAGCGCCACGTTTTGGTGTAGCGTATAAGTTTCCTGCAGAACAAACGACTACGGTCATCGAAGATATTATTTTACAGGTGGGGCGTACTGGGGTTGTTACCCCAGTAGCAGTTGTAACTCCAACGGTCGTAGATGGTTCGACGGTGGCACGAGCAACATTGCACAACCAAGATTTTATTAAAGACAAAGATGTTCGGGTTGGAGATACGGTTATTTTGCAAAAGGCCGGTGATATTATTCCAGAAATAGTTTCAGTGTTATCAGAATTACGACCAGACAGTACCCGTCCATATATCTTCCCTAAACGAGTGAGTGAGTGTGGCGCTGAGGGAATGATTGAGCGAGTGCCGGGTGAAGCAGCGTACCGCTGTGTATCCATGGATTCAGATTATATTCGTCGTTTACGACTCTATCATTTTGTGGGAAAAGGAGCGGCTAATATCGATGGGGTTGGACCTAAAATCATTGATGCTCTTTGGGAAGCCGGCTTGGTGCGAGAATCAGCTGATTTATTTAAACTACAAACCGATGATTTTTTACAACTACCACTCTTTAAAGAGCGGGCAGCCAAAAATGCGGTAGCGGCTATTAACGCAGCGCGTACTATCTCACTAGATCGGTTTTTGTATGGATTATCAATTGATCATATTGGTACCGAAACGGCTCGAACCTTAGCTCAACATTACGCTACGGTTGATGCAGTGCTACACGCTTCTGCTTCTCAGGTGGCGGCCATTTACGGTTTAGGTGAAGCGGTCGCTGAATCTCTTACTAACTGGCTAGCCGATACTGAAAACAAGCGACAGCTGCAGAATTTATGTGCAGTAATAGAGGTCACGACAGTACAAACAGTAAATAGAGAAGGGCCACTGCAAGGAAAAACAGTAGTGGTTACTGGAACCTTAGAATATTTCACTCGTGATGAAGCTAAGGAACAGATTCGTTTGGCTGGTGGTACGGTAACTAGCAATGTTTCTCGTAAGACCGATATGGTGGTGGCTGGCGCTGCTGCTGGACAAAAAGCTACACAGGCTCACGAACTTGGTGTATCGGTGATTGACGAAGAAACATTACAGCACTACTTGCAACACTAGTGCGACTATTGGGATAAATTGGCAGGCCACTCAGATGGTGCTATCATGCAGAACATGATTGATGCAAAAGAGATACACCACCTAGCACAACTCGCAAGGATTAAAGTTACCGAAGAAGAGGTTGTAACCTTACAAAAAGATATTACCAAAATCGTAGAGTACGTGGGGTCGATTACATCATTAACAACAGACACTGTTGATGTAAAGTCTGCTGGGGTTCAATACAATGTGTTTCGTACTGATGAGGTTACTAATGAACCGCGTCAATATACCAAAGTACTCCTAGAAGAGGCTCCTGATACACACCAAGGCTATTTGGTAGTAAAAAAGATTCTTAATACCGATGATAACTAATATGCACACCGCTAATTTTAAAACAGTTACGGCATTGGTAGAGGCGTATAAGGCTGGTACCACTACTCCGTCTGCGGTGGTAGACGAATATTTAGAAGTTGTTGCTAGTCAAGATTCAGATATCGGGGCATTTTTAGCGGTATATACTGAAGCTGCGAAAAAGGCCGCCAAACACGCTACCGAACAGTATGCTGCCGGAGAAGATACACCACCACTTTTAGGGGTGCCGTACGCGCTAAAAAATAATATTCTCTATCAGGGAGAATTTGCCACCGCTGGTTCGCGGATGTTAGAGAACTACACGGCCACCTATGACGCCACGGTGGTAACTCGATTACGAGAGGCTGGTGCAATCTGTATCGGGGCTACTAATATGGATGAGTTTGCTATGGGATCCTCAACTGAGAACTCTGCCTTTGGTCTTACTAAAAATCCTCGGTCGACAAGCCGGGTCCCGGGAGGTTCTTCTGGCGGTTCGGCTGCGGCGGTGGCTATGGAGGCAGTCCCGTTTGCATTAGGAACAGATACCGGCGGCTCAATCCGACAGCCAGCCAGCTATTGTGGGGTAGTGGGCTTCAAACCAACCTATGGAGCAGTATCACGCTATGGAATTGTAGCCATGGGTTCTTCATTAGATCAGGCGGGGCCACTGACGCACACAGTAGCCGACGCTGCGTTGGTGCATAAAACTATTAGTGGTCAAGATTCGAATGACGCCACTACGATTACAGATACAACGTACCCACCAGTAGAAATTAAAGATACCTATACTATTGGTGTGCCTCGTCATTTAGTTTCAGAAGGGGTAGATCAAGCGGTTCAAGATGGTTTTAACAATCATATAAAAGCGCTAGAAGCGGCTGGTCACAAGGTTGTTGATATAGAATTACCCTTATTTGCTGAAGGATTGTCTGCGTACTATATCGTTATGCCTGCTGAAGTTTCATCAAACCTAGCTCGCTACGATGGTATTCGTTATGGGTTATCGGTTCCTGGTGATACCTTACTCGAAGGCTATGAGCGTACTCGAGCCGAAGGGTTTGGAGCTGAGGTGAAAAGACGAATCTTGTTGGGGACTTACGTACTGTCTTCAGGATACTACGATGCGTATTACGGAAAAGCAGAGCAAGTTCGGGTACAAATGCGCCAAGAGTTGGAAGAACAGTTTGCTGTAGTGGATATCATTCTTACCCCCACTGCTCCTACGCCGGCCTTTGTCGCTGGTCAAAAAACCGACCCAATTGCTATGTATGCACAAGACATTTTTACAGTACCAGTCAACCTTACCGGTGTACCAGCTCTATCTATTCCGGCTGGTGTGGTCAGCGATGGAGAAGATGAGTTGCCGTATGGGGTACAATATATAGCACCACACGGTGGCGACGCTCGTTTGTTTGATCTGGGACAGCGAATGTACGATGAGCGTCTTTAGTACGTTATGGAATCCACAATACAAGCGACTACTACTGCTACTGCCAGCAGTCCGTCTATAAGTATCGGGCCAGCAAACCCGTTTGTACCTTTGTTTGATGCACTGCAAGGATCATTCGGGGGCAGTATTTTTAGTGATTTTTTCGGTACGCTAAATACTATTTGGTCGGTATACACGCTGTTGGCGTATGTGGCAGCCTTAGTATTTTTGTATATATTTATCTACGCCTCAATTAGAATTTCTGGTTTACAGGCCCATTTAAAAGCTGGTATAGAAGCGCAACGTCAAGCCTATACCACTATGCACGGGGTACCTAAATCCCAGTCACAATTTGCTTCATTACAGGCTCATATTGAGTCTGATAACCCTAATGATTGGAAGTTGGCTATCATTGAGGCCGATATTATCCTTGATGAGGCGTTACGAAAAGCCGGTTACGGCGGTGGTTCACTTGGGGAACGGTTGAAAGGAATCAGTCCTCAACATCTGCAGACCATTGAAGAGGCGTGGTCTGCTCACAAGGTACGGAACCAAATTGCACACGCCGGCACTGACTTTGTGCTGACACATAAAATTGTGCGTGACACCATGAGTCGTTATCGAGCAGTGTTTCAAGAACTCGGTTTGATAAATGGATAGTGGGTCAATAAGTAAAGCCCTCGATTCTAGCGAACGCTGGAATCGAGGGCTTTACTTCTAACTAGTTGCGGGGCCCGGACTCGAACCGGGGTCTGGAGGTTATGAGCCTCCCGAGGTACCACTCCTCCACCCCGCGGTATATTCTTCTTTGTTTTCTGGGGTCTTTTTTGAATATTGCAAGAGTGGATATTACCACTCTTATGCCCCACGGCACGTCAGTTACCTTACAACACTTCTATGTTTCCTGCAAGTCTGTGTACAGGCAGCAGTCAGTACGAAAGAAGTATGGTAGAAAGGGGTATATGCAATGTGTAATCCTTGCGGGTGGAAAAGGAACCCGACTACGTCCTTTAACTGATACGGTGCCGAAGCCTCTGGTGGCCGTAAGTGGTGAACCGATTCTCGATCATATCGTTGGGGTATTACCGAGCGCAATTGACGAATTAATTATTGTGCATGGTTACCTAGGAGATAAAATTAAAGAGCACTGCGGAGATACTTTTCATGGTCGACCAGTCACATACGTTCATCAGGCAGAACAAAAGGGAACTGGTCACGCCTTGTGGTTGTGTAAAGATTTAATCAAAGGTCGATTTCTATATATGTTTGCAGATGACTTGCATGGAGCGGACGATATAAATCGAGCTATTTCTTACACCCGTTCTATGTTAGTACTGCCTACCACTACACCAGAACGGTTTGGGATTGTAGTGCGAAACCCAGACGGTACAATGGCTGAAATGGTAGAAAAACCAGAACATCCGCCATCCAACCTTGCTTCTACTGGTGTGTTTGTATTAGATGAGTATATTTTTAACTTTGCTCCAGAGACAGAAACTAACGGTGAGTTTTATCATACTGATATGATTGAGCGCTACGCCAAGGAATATCCATTGGCGGTTGTTGAGCAACGTACTTGGATACCGATTGGTTACCCAGAAGATATTACTACAGCAGAAGAACGTCTTGGTGAGATTCAACAATAGACAGGCTGGAAAAAACTCCTATGGTTTGGTATGCTACCCAGCGATATAGATATGTCGGCGTAGCTCAGTTGGTTAGAGCGTGGGACTCATAAACCCAAGGTCGGAGGTTCGAATCCTCCCGTCGACACAAACGAGTGAAGTGAGAGAGCGGAAGACTGGGGAGCGCAAGGGTTGCTAAGGCAAGCCGACCGCTAACCAATAAGAAAACGACCACTAGTGGTCGTTTTCTTTACGGCGCGGCGGACGGGACTCGAACCCGCAGCCTCCCGCGTGACAGGCGGGTGCTCTAACCAATTGAGCTACCACCGCACAGACAGTTAAGTACTGTCCTGCAGATACTTGTATCTATACAAGTGGCATGAGTATAGCGGTTTTTTGATATTTTGGCAACACAATATAAAGTCGCTGTATTTGGGGAAAAACAGAAAAAATAGATTGAAAACTAACAGCGTATGTACTATCATATTGCGCGCATGCCACCTTAGCTCAGTCGGTAGAGCGACGCACTCGTAACGCGTAGGTCCGCAGTTCAATCCTGCGAGGTGGCTCTGAGAAACGCCTACGAGGGCTGGTCGAACACAACATCATTTGGTATGCTAGTCGCACGTTGCCAACGTAGCTCAGTCGGTAGAGCGCATCCATGGTAAGGATGAGGTCGTCGGTTCAATCCCGACCGTTGGCTCAGATAAGGTCCCCGCACAGGGGACTTTTATATGCCAGCGGCAGAAGCAAACTGCTTTGCTTCTGTTCGGGATTGAAAGTCGGAGCGTTGTACACTGCTTTGCTACAAAGCAGTGTACCGTGAGCTGGGGTCGAGAGTACTTAGTGCTCGCAGCTCGCATAGCGAGGGAGAACACTTAGTAACTGGTGACCAATCCCGACCGTTGGCTCCATAGAACAAAGTGAATAATTTTACCGCACCCTGACCATTTTAGAGAAAATAAATGGTCTTTTTGTATGAGTGTGCTATAACTCCAGCAGTGAATAAATTGTGAGAGGTATCATTATGGTACACACTTGTGTTGATGAAGAAGTGCTACAGCACTTGTCGCTCTTTGTTTTGCGACAAGAGTATGAAGCACTGTTGACTCGGCTTTACCGCGCAGACGTATCGATTGATGTGGTCGAGCTACATGATTTACTGCAAGCTTCGACGGAGATTGTGGTTTCAATAGTGGCTGATGAGCAGTTGTTGGCCACGGTACAGGGTAGTGTGTTGCAGGTGCTGCCCACTCGATTAATGGTCGTGAGTAACGTGGTTACTCACGATGACTATGAAGGACAGGGTTATGGTCGGCAAGCACTCACAGCACTTGAAGCGACAGCGCGCAAACGGTGGGGTTCGGCTTCTCGGTCTATGAAAGCCTTGCTTACCAACCGTACTGCTCGCGGCAACAGCACTTTCTACGAACGGCAGGGTTGGTATCCGCTGACCCCCTGAGTCACTCGAAACCACTCGTTTGTGGCAAAAAGATCTTTAAGTCCCTGTAGAGAAGAGAGAGGGGTGAACTACGACACAGCGTCTTTTTGGCGCTGTGTTTTCTCTATCTGCTATACTGCTTGAATATGAATCAATCTGACCCCAGTGCACGTATAGCTGCCATTGAACAGGCTATGTACCAGCCAGATTTCTGGAATGATTCTGAAGCAGCTCAAGCCATGATTAAAGAGTTGCAAGAGTTAAAAGATGAAGCAGCTGGAGTTAGTAAATACGATAAACTAAACGCGATTGTAACAATTGTAGCTGGGGCTGGAGGTGACGATGCTGAAGATTTTGCGCGTATGTTGGTAGAAATGTATCAACGATACGCTGAAAAGCAGGGTTGGATAGTTGAGGTTATCGACAGTCATGCCAATGACGAGAATGGATATCGCAACATTACGTTTGCAATTCAAGGTAAGGGTGCGTACGGACGATTACAGTATGAGTCGGGAGTGCATCGATTGGTGAGAATCTCACCTTTTAATAGCAATGGCAAACGTCAGACTTCTTTTGTGTTGGTAGAGATAGTGCCAGAAGTGTTAGATAGTAGCGAGGTGGTATTTGACCCAAGTGAAATAGAGATTTCTTTTGCTCGCTCTGGTGGTGCTGGAGGACAAAATGTGAATAAGCGTGAGACAGCAGTACGGCTCACCCATACACCAACGAATATTTCAGTACACGTTTCTTCGGAACGGAGTCAGCAACAAAACCGTGATCGGGCTGAAACATTATTGCGCAGTAAAGTAGCAGCGTTCCAAGACGAGCAACATAAACGTGAAATGCAAGGTCTTACTCCAGAGAAGTCAGTCAAGATAGAGTGGGGTAGCCAAATACGTTCGTACGTTTTGCACCCCTACCAGTTGGTAAAAGACCACCGAACAAATACAGAGATACGTGATGTACAAACGGTATTTTCCGGTGAGCTGGAGTTATTTCTAGACGCAATGCAGGAGATATCGTAGAATAGGTGATACTTGTATGATCTATTTTGATAATGTTTCGAAGTTGTACGGCGATGGCCGCATGCCTGCCCTAGAAGAAGTTAATTTTCAGGTAGCACCGCACGAGTTTGTTTCGATTGTGGGACATTCTGGAGCCGGTAAAACTACCTTGCTTAAAATGATTATTGCTGAGGATCGTCCCACTACTGGAACTGTCTATTTTGAGTCACTGGATGTCCATAGTATTCCCCGAGTAAAACTACCGCAGTATCGCCGTAAGATCGGTACAATCTTTCAGGACTTTAAATTATTGAGTCACTTAACAGCGTACGAGAACATTGCGTTTGCAATGGAGGCAAATGGCCGCACCGATGAAGAAATTGCAGAAAACGTGCCGCAAGCACTAGCGTTGGTAGATCTTGAAGACAAGGCTTGGAATTTCCCTCACGAATTATCTGGTGGAGAAAAACAGCGTGTTGCCATTGCCCGAGCCATCGTTAATCAACCCGATATTGTCGTAGCTGATGAGCCAACCGGAAACCTAGACCCCATTGCTACCTATGAGGTAGTACAAATTTTGCGGAAGATTAATGACTTGGGTACTACGGTAATTATGACTACTCATAACAAGGGGGTCATTGACGAGTTGGGTCGACGCGTATTGACTATGGATGATGGTCGGATTGTGCGCGACGACGAGTCGGGTAAGTATATTGTATAATCAACTGGTATGTTCACTGCACTAAAACGAATTGTTCGCTCTGGTTTTATCGGGTTTTGGCGCAATGCCTACGTGTCATTAGCCTCTATCTTTGTAATGGTAGTGGCGTTATTTGTGGTCGGCACCACTATCCTTATCGACCAATTACTGACCGCGTCATTGGCTAATATCCAATCTCGAGTAGACATCAATGTATACTTCACGACCAATGCGCCAGAGGAGACTATTCAGGAGCTACAATCCTCACTCGTGGCTCTGCCTGAGGTATCAAAGGTGGAGTACACTTCACGGGCTGACGCGCTCGCGCAATATCGGGCTGAAAACCAAGATGATGAGATTACTATTCAAGCAATTGAAGAGCTGGATGATAATCCACTGCCGGCTCAGCTGTCTATCCAAGCGCAGGAAACATCACAGTATGCTGGAGTGGCACAATACTTAGAAGAGCAAGAACAGTACGCTGATGTAATTAGTACTGTAAACTACAACGATAACAAGACAGCAATCGATAATCTGACAAATATCATTAATAAAGTTGAGAGCGCTACATTCTTTGTGATGTTGATTCTCGTAATATCAGCAGTTCTGATTACCTTTAACACTATTCGGTTGGCTATTTATACTACTCGCGATGAAATTAAGGTCATGCGATTGGTCGGGGCTAGTAATATGTACATTCGTGGTCCGTTCATGTTGCAAGGAATTATGTACGGCCTGATTGCTGGGGTATTAACCTTATTGCTGATGTACCCAATGGTGCTTTGGCTGGGCCCTGAGACTGAAGCGTTCTTCGAGTTTAATGTGTTCCATTACTTTGTATCCGACTTCCCACTTATTTTCGCAGTAGTGGTGGGTATGGGGGTAGTACTCGGGCTCATCTCTAGTATTCTCGCTGTAGCTCGTTATCTTCGAACCTAATACATTAGTATGCCTCGCTCACGATCTACTGCTCAAGCAAAAAGTAACCGTACGACCAACAAGAAACCAAATGTAAAAAAACGGCATTATATTTTTGTCGTTGGTGGTGTAATGAGTGGAGTCGGAAAAGGGGTAACTTCATCTTCGATTGCACATATCTTACAGGCTCGCAATCTGAACGTCACTGCACTTAAGATTGATCCGTATATCAATGTGGATGCTGGTACCATGAACCCCACTGAGCATGGAGAAGTATTTGTGCTCAAAGATGGTTTAGAAACCGACCAAGACATGGGTAACTACGAGCGGTTTTTAAATATTGACCTACCGTCGATTAACTACATGACAACCGGTAGTGTCTATCAGTCGGTGATTCAGAAAGAGCGTAATTTAGAGTATGGTGGTAAGAACGTTGAGGTAGTACCTGACATTCCCAAGGAAGTAATTAGCCGTATTAAACAAGCTGGTGAAACGGCCGATGCTGACGTGGTCTTGACTGAGGTGGGTGGTACGGTGGGTGAGTATCAAAACGTACTCTTTCTTGAGGCGGTTAGGATGCTGAAAAGTGAGCTACCTGATCAGGTGGCGGTGGTGATGGTGAGTTATTTACCGGTGCCAGGCAGTGTGGGGGAAATGAAGACCAAGCCAACGCAAACCGCAGTCCGTATGCTAAACAGTGCTGGAGTGTTTGCGGATATGATTGTGGCTCGGAGCCCAGTTGGAGTCGATAAAAAACGTAAAGAAAAGATTGCTCGGTTTTGTAACGTGGCTTACGAGAACGTAATTTCAGCACCTGACGTGGAAAGTATCTACGATATCCCACTGCACTTTGAAGCTGATAATCTTTCCTTACGATTGTGTGAACTTTTAGATATGCCGTGTAGTGAGAAGGTAAATTTAGCACCGTGGAAACGGTTTGTCAGTCGAGCAAAAAATAGTACCGACACTGTATCAATTGCGGTCGTGGGCAAATACTTCCAGTCCGGTGATTTTGTACTGTCGGATGTGTATCTGTCTATCTTAGAGTCAATCAAATACTCAGCTTATGCTTTAAAACTCAAGCCAGAAATCACTTACTATTCAGCTCAGTCATTTGAGGAGAATCCAAAACTGCTTGATACATTAGCGCGACATGACGGTATTTTAGTGCCGGGTGGCTTTGGTCGTACCGGTATCGATGGAAAGCTAGCAGTTATTAAACAAGCTCGTGAAAAACAAATTCCATTTTTTGGTATTTGCTATGGTATGCAGCTGGCAGTAGTAGAGTACGCTCGAAATGTGTTGGGGCTTAGTGAAGCGTCTTCAGCTGAGTTGAGTAAGACTGCTAAGGATTTGGTGATTGATGTCATGCCAGAACAAAAAGAACGTATTGCTCAAAAGCAGTTAGGTGGCACTATGCGACTAGGCCAATACGAGGCGTCACTAGTGCCAAAAACACTACTTCGCTCTATTTATAAAGAGGATAGTGTTATGGAGCGACACCGCCACCGGTTTGAGGTAAATCCAGAATATCACGAGTTACTGCAGAGTCAGGATTTACGCTTCGGTGCTCTCTCGCCAGATGGTCGGCTGGTAGAAGCAATTGAGTTACCTTCCGAAGTTCATCCTTATTATGTCGGGGTGCAGTTCCATCCAGAATTGCAGGCTCGACCACTAGACCCTCATCCGTTGTTTACGGCTTTTGTAAAAGCGGCCTATGACCATTCTGGTGGGAAGAAGGGTGGAGCTGTGTAGGAAAATATGCTATAGTCTCGAGCGTATTTGTGTATATACACAACCAGATTGGCGGATCGTCTAACGGTAGGACGCTTGGTTTTGGTCCAAGAAATCGGGGTTCGATTCCCTGTCCGCCAGCAGAGTAGCGAGACCGAATGAGGTCTATATCGCAACGTATTTAAGAGGTATAAAAGTATATATCTGCTAAGGGTTCGAACTTTCTCCTAAAATACCAAGCAACATAAGGACTTCAGTTTTAACCACGAATAGCACTATTCAGTCATTGCATACCTGCTGAGAGCAGTAATCAGAACATAAAAGCACCTTATGGGTGCTTTTATGTTCTGTCTAAAGTTACATAAATAACGCTGTGTATAAATACTTAACTAGTTAAGTAAATTGTGATATGCTTTAGCTATGAAAAAAGCTGACAAAAATATTTCGGAAGTAATAGCACCAATGTTTGCTATTACTATGGAGCTTGATGTAATTATCAGCACTTTGTTACGAAATAAGTTTGATATGTCATTGGCTGATTTTAGAATCTTACGAGCTATTTATATGCTCGATGTATGTACACAATTAGAAGTTGCACACTTTAATCATGTGAGTGAGGCGGCCGTCAGTAAACGGATTAACTCTTTAGTAGATGATGGTTTGTTGAAAAAGGTTGCGAGTCCCAAAGATAAACGTAAATCAAGTTTATCTTTGACAACAAAAGGAAAAACTCTGATGAAACAATTACAAATTTCTGTTATTGGGAATACTGAGTCAATTCTGGTTGATTTTTCTGAATCAAATCGAAAACTGATGAAAGAATTATTGACTGAGATGTTAGGAATGATTATTAATCATAGTCCAAACAAAGGTATGTTAATAAAGTCAAAACATCCTGTTTTAAAACGACTGCAAGGGTGTAAGATTAAAGTATGAACAATGGACTTGTAAAATTTCTGGTAAATAATTGGATGAAAGGGGTGTTATTAACCGCTGCTATTGTTGTTGTAGTTTTTTTTATCCAAACTAATAATGTAGAAACAGAGCAGATCCATGTCGTGACCAAACACGATGTTGAGCAAGTAGTGTTACTTTCTGGTTCTGTAAAGGCTGTTGATCAAGTCGATTTATCTTTTGACGCCGCTGGTAAGGTAGCGTCAACAGCAGTTTCTCAAGCTGATGTAGTGAAAAAAGGGCAACTATTGGCCGAGCTAGATTATGGGGTTTTAAAAGCTGATTTATTACAAGCGCAAGGACAAGTGCAGTCAGCAGAGTCGAGTGTTTCACTTGCTCAAGCTTCAGTTCAAAAAGCCGAAGCTAATCTAGCTCTCGTTCAAGCGCAAAATCGAGGAACTGACTCTTCCATAACTGCGGCCAAAACCTCATTAACTAACACTATTAGCGAGCAGGCCATATTAGTACAAAATGCATATTCAGATTTATTGAATAATGACCTTATTGCTTACCCGGTTGATAACAACCGAAATGTTCCCTCACCAATTGTTTCAGGTAACTACACAGCGGAAGTTGTTGGTGAGTATGTGCTTGATTTCTATAATTCGAGAGGAGGTACTGGATACTCTGTTATGGTTTCTGGACTTAGTGGAAAAACTATCTCTTTTAATGACTTTGGTATTCCAGCTCCGCTTGGGACCCAAGGGTTGTATCTTACTCTTCCTGAATCTGGTGAAGCTGCGTCGTATGGAAATACCGACTGGGTTATTCCGGTGCCCAATACTCGTAGTGCTACCTACCAAACGAAGTTAGGAGCCTATAACAAAGCGCTTCAAACACAGTCAGCAGCAGTTGCAAACGCACAATCAAATGTGGACACTCTTCAGGCACAGCAAGAAAAAGGAGATAACATTGCAATTACAACTGCTCAAGTGCAACAAGCAAATGCTGCACTTCAGGAAGCTAAGGCTAATTTAAAACAAGCGTTAAGTTCTTTGGCTCAAGCAAGAGTAGGGGTGACAAAGGTCCAGGCTCAGATCGAAAATAGTATAATCAAGGCTCCATTTGATGGTGTTGTAGCTCGTTTTAACTTTGAAGTTGGACAATCTGTCACTTCTCAAAACACGGGTATTACCTTGGTCACTGATGGTGACTACGAGTTGCTAATGAGTATTCCAGAAATTGATGTGGCTAAAGTGGATGTTGGGGATGGTGCTAATATTATTCTTGATGTCTACGGTTCAGATGTTGTCTGGGAGGGTGTCTTGTCTGAAATTGAGTTGATAGAAACAGAAATAGATGGAGTCCCATCTTATTCTTCAACTATCACAATATTGGATCCCGATGAACGGATTAAGATTGGAATGAATGCTCGTGCTCGAATTGTTGTTAATGAGAAAAAAGACGTTATAGCTATTCCTTCTTCGTATGTAATAAATAACGGTGATATTAGTACAGTTTTGGTGAAGCAGAATGAGAGACAGGTTGTTGAACAGGTTGTTAAGACTGGATTGCAAGGAACGGACTTCTTTATTGAAATAACTGAAGGATTAACCTCTGGTGACACAATAATTATGCCAGCTGGTTAGTAAAATAGTATGCAGTCAAAATCCTCTGACCTTAAAAAAGGCAACGTTTGGGCAGTAGCTCGTAAATTAGCATTTCGACAGGTGCAGCACTCAAGTATCTGGATGAATTTGCTGATTGTCTTTATTATGGTCTTAACCTTTTTAAACTTAGTAGTAATTACCGGTATCTTAACTGGTTTGACTGAGGGTTTAATAAATGATTATAAAGAACAATATACTAGAGATGTAATTATTTCTACCTTGTCAGGAGAAAGTGCTATTGAAAATACTAACGCCATAAAAGAGGTCTTAGATAAACATCCAGCGGTCGATCATTTTACCGTTAGATATATTAAGTCAGCTACGGTAGAGGCAAACTACCAAACTAGGTGGGATTTTGACTCACCTGAAAATAGTGTTTCTACAGAGCTTGCAGGTATTGATCCAGTGGCAGAGAATAGGTCTACGGGATTGGCGAGTCGACTAATTGAGGGAGAATATTTAGATTCTAACGAATCTGGTTATGTTTTGTTAGGCTCATCCATGTTGGAAAAGTATGCACCTTTCAGTGACACATTTGATCCTTTGGTAGATATTGTGCCAGGTGTTAGGGTGAAGCTTTCTTTCACACAAGCTAGCGTAGGTGGGAGTAAAGCAAGTTTTGGTCCAAGTAGTCAAGTAGAAAATTCGGCCATTGACCGAAATAATAGAGTGACTGCTGAGTTTATAGTAAAAGGAATAGTAGATAGTAAGGTGGGGCAAGTTTCTCAGCGTGCTTACGTTACCCAAAAAGATTGGAACAGACTCATCAATCAACCGCTTGATTTGGCTGATGAGTTTGCAATTACTTTAAAATCAGGGGCAACAGAAACGGTATTTGTTGAAGGTCTAAAAATGTATGGTTTTAGTAAATACGCCAAACTTGAAACCTCAGTTGAGTCTTTACCTAGCACTCTCAGTGAC